>JAEEGH010017619.1_pt1 | contig 15196 bp, 19 predicted proteins | sample 9134181 | NCBI WGS metagenome assembly JAEEGH01 (sample SAMN16246544, study PRJNA631951) | gut metagenome | biome: gut microbiome; feature: rumen; material: DP-attached | host: Bos | place: Iran: Karaj | collected 2018-10 | reverse complement strand
CACCTTCAAGCGTATCACGGGTATGACGCCGAAGATGTGGGCCGCTACCAGCAAGTAGGCGCTCCTACAGGAAGAGGTCGGAAATAATTGAATCAGAGATAAAAAAGCGTTCCGCCGGGATACGCACGAGCGTCCGCTGCGGGAGTCGCTCCAGGAGGCCTTCGGCCAGGAGACGCTCCACGGCAGGGGCAATGGCTGCACGGTGTTCCGGGGCGAGCGTTGTCAGATCCAGACCGGCGGCCGTGCGCAGGGCCAGCATCACGCGCTCATTCCATAAATCCGTGTCAGACAGCGTTTCCGATCCCATGACCGCTCTCCGGTCCGTGTCTGTCGCCGCAGGGGTGAAAGCGGCCAGGTAGGCGTCCAGATCGGGGTTATTCCAGCGACGAAGCCGGTCACCGTCGTAGGAATGGGCGCCCGGACCGAAGCCCAGGTAGGGTTCCCGGCGCCAATAGGCGGAATTGTGGCGGGATTCGTAGCCCGGACGGGCAAAATTCGAGATTTCGTAGTGGTGGAAGCCGGCGGCGGCGACGCGCTGGCGAAGCAGCGCGTACTGCCGGGCGCAGGTCTCCTGCGCCGGCGGCGCGTAGGCGCCCGCCGCCGCCTCTTCGCCCAACGCACTCCCCTCCTCCACGCTCATCTGGTAGCAGGAGAGATGCTCCGGGGCCAGTGCCAGCGCACGATCCAGGGTGTCGAGCCAGATGTCGTCCGTCAGGCCGACGTAGCCAAAGATCAGATCCAGGGAGATGTTGTCAAATCCCGCTTCCCGGGCCATCCAGACGGCATTTTCCGCCTGCGCGGCATTGTGGCGGCGCCCCATCCAGCGAAGCAGACCATCGTCGAAAGACTGCACGCCGATGCTCAGGCGGTTCACGCCCAAGCGTTTCCAGGCCGCGAGAGACTCGGGCGTGATATCGTCCGGATTCGCCTCCAGCGTGAACTCGCTGAAGACGTCATTTCCTGCACAAAGGGAGGTGGCATTGTGCCCATTTTGCGTAGCGGCCGGCAAGAGATACTGGCGAACGGCGGTGACGATGCGCTCCAGCTGCTCCGGCGGCAGCAGCGACGGAGTTCCGCCTCCGATATAGAGCGTAGGGTGCGCCCAAGGGTCCAGCGACTGGACCTGTAGGCGCGTTTCGGGCCGATTTTGCGCCTGTGGGTCCAAGTCATGGACCTGTAGGCGCACCACGCGGATCTCTTCCAGGAGCGCGTCCACATAGCGCGCCATCAGACGCGTGTCGCGGCAGCGTTCCGAATAGAAACTGCAGTAGCGACAGAACGACGCGCAAAAGGGAATATGGATGTAAATACCGGCCATGCAGGCGCTTAGCGCAGCACCATGTCTGCCGTACCAAGCTTGGTCTCAGAGGAATAGACCTCTACGCGATACACGCCCTTGGTGAAGGGTGCGCCGTCCACCTTGGCAAAGTAGATGCAGATTTCGATCTCCTCGCCCTGGTAGTCCACCACACGGGAAGCGGAGGCCATCATGTCCTCGTCGCCACAGCGGAATGCCTTCTGCTGATCGCTCGGCAGCTGGGCACCTTCCGGTCCGAATACCTTGATATAGATGGTGCGGTTGCCCCGCTCGGCAATGCTGTTCTCTATGAGGCTCAGGCAGGTTTTGAGCTTGACGGTGCGGCTGCTGCGGTCGGTCTCCTTGTTGGAGCCGTTGATGGCCGTCAGCACCACGCCACGCGCCTTGAGCACCGCGCCGGCTGAAGCCTTGGCGGCATACTGTTCAGTGGTCGTAACCAGCTCATCATAAGCCTTTTTGCTCTCGGCAGCTTCTTTGCGCGCCTCGCTTGCCTCGTGGCGCAGGGCCACATTCAGCGTGTTGAGCGAATCGATCTGGTGGATATAGCCCTTCATGATGGTGCGCAGCGTACCGAGCTCCTTCTCGTACTGACGCATCTTGCTGCGGTTGGTGGCTTCAGTCTTCTGGAGCCGCTCAATCAGCTGCCCCACCTTCTCTTTCTCCACGGCCAGCGAGTCGTTGATGGCCTGGTTAGTGGTATTCAGAGTCTCGTATTCTCCTTGAAGCTCAACGAGTTCGTTGGTCAGATCGGCCTTCTCGCCGTTAAGATCCTTCACGAGTTTGCTATTGTTGATCCACATCACCAGCAGGACGACGAGCAGCGCTGCTGCAATCGCGCCCAGGACGATCACGAGTTTCCGCATCTTGTCGGCCTTTTCGCCGCTCTCTTTCTTATTGTAACGCTGTTCGAATTCCAGCATCTCCTGATCAAAATCTTCTTGTGCCATAGCTTTACAGGATTGATTGTGCTGCAAAAATAACTAAATTTGTGCCATTATCAATCCGCACAGCCATGAGATATCTGATCCGCGCCCTCAAGTATTTGGTTTACTTTATCGTCCTGTTCTTTGTCCTGGTGTTTATCATCTGGCTTATTTCGCCCAAGGGCGAGGGTGGATTCTCCCTCACGGCCATGTTTCAGCCCGGCGCGCTGCCCAAGATAGCCCTGTTCTTCGTGGTGATTGCCGCCGCATACCCGTACTTTGGCTTCACCAAACGCAAAGTCTATATTGGCGGCAGCTTTGACGAGAAGCGCGACGCCATCCTCGGCGCCTTCAGCCAGTGGGGCTATGAGATCGAATCAGAGGAGCCCGGAAAGATCTGCTTCCGCATCAAGAGCAAAACGGGACGCGTGACCCGCATGTGGGAAGATCGCATTACGATGGACACCACGGCAGAACCCCTCGTTCTGGACGGCTACAGACGCGATGTAGACCGAATGGCCCGCAACATCAACTACGCGCTCTCGGAGAATTTATAGAAAATGTTACCGAATTCGGCGTGTAACAATTTCTAAAATTCTACTTGAAAACAGACGGCGCAACGCCGTAGAAAGCCTTAAAAGCAGAGGAGAAATAAGCGGAAGAAGCGAATCCGCAAGAGGCAGCAACCGTAGCCATGTTCTTCTCGCCAGAGCGCAGTAAACGGGCTGCTTCTTCCATTCTGCGGGCCTTGATCATATCCGAGGGAGAAGCCGCCGAAATAGCCCTTAATTTGCGCGAAAGGTGCACCCGGGAGATCCCCAATTCTGACGCAATCTGATCGACGGAAAAGTCCTTGTCCGTATAATTCTTCTCGATAATCTCCCTGACTTTTCCCTCGAAATCCGGGACATCAAACAGCGTTCTGGGACGAGCTGCCGCCTCGGGTTTGACTGGCGGCTGAGGGAGAGCTTCAGTCTTGATTTCGGGCCTATGTTCCCGCTTGCGGAGAATATAGTAAAGGAGGCCACAAATGACCGCAATAAGGCAGACGATGACGAGCACCCAGGGCCAGGTAGCCGGCTTGTTGTGTTCTTCTACGGGCATCTCAGCCGGCTCCGGGAGGATGGTCGGGAAAAGAGCTTCGCGGATGTTGACGGGGAGTTCGCTCCGCTGAACAAACCCTTCTTGCGTGGAATAGGTGAGCACAACATCGCGCGCATCTCGAACCCAAAGAAGGCCGCTTTCATCGAAAGCGAGGGAGACAATCGAGTCACATGCGAGATGTCCGGTCAGGGTAGAATAGGTAAAAGAGCGACCGGTAGCACCCAGCCTCAAAAGGCCTTTAGAGGTCGTTCCAACCCACAGGGAGCTGTCTACAGGGCTGATTATTGAAAATGTAACATCGTTTGCATGCGTTACATTTTCACAAATGGCGGCCGTCTGATTTGCATGGCTCAATAGGAGAATGCAGGCGAAAAGACGGAGAAGAGAAAGGATGTCAACGTCGGATCTCCTCATAGGACAAGGGGGTTTATTCTGCGGTCGCAGAAATCATCACGCAACGGAGCGGTTGCATCGACGCGACAATTAAACGACTCCAAGTCACGCCACCGTCCAAAGCGATGAGCAGCTCTTTCTTCGAAGAGTCGCTGATAGACTCGTTGTCGATAATGCGCAAGATGTCGTCTTTGTCGAAACCCGTCCAGGAGGAGGCAATGACTTCGCGCAGTCCCGCCCAGTTTTCTTCACAAGTGCGCACAGTGATCCTGTCGACGCTCACGCCGAGTTTGACAAGTTGTCGTTTGACGGCTTCGGCCCTTCGCCTTGCCAGTGTCATGTTCCAGGAGACTTTTCCTTCAGGTGATGACAAGGCGTCGAGAACCACGGTGGATCCCGGAGGCAACGACGCTACCCAGGACTTGAGCGACTGAAGCTGTTCGGAGTTGTCGAGGTAATGAGAGAGAATCTCAGATTGGCCGGCGACGAACTTGACGGAAAGTCGTTCGATGGAAGGTTTGACCTGTTCTTCCGTCGGCTTCTCAGCAGGTGTCGCTGAACTCGCTGAGATTTGCATATTCGTAGTATACTCCACACGGATCTCCGTACGTCGAATTCTCGTAAAGCAATTCCACAGCAAATCATCCCACACAATCCCGCCCCAGAGGTCCTGGAGAAGGGATTCTTTGTCATTTTTGCCGCTTTTCAGCAGTGTCAAAGCTTCTTCCTTCCATTGTTTATTACACGCGCGCACGTAAGCCTCTGTAGAGGCCCAATCTTCGGGCACATCTGTTACAACAATCTGAGAATCAGTAAGTCCGGGCAATTTCTCCTTCAGCAAGGCGACAATAGCCGCGGAACGACGGGCCGCCAACTTGGTGTTCCAGGAAAGAGATCCCTCGGGCGAAGAGTAGGAAGTAACGTTGATCCGCGCGATCTTATCGACCACGCCGTAAGAAGCGAGCGCGTCAATCAGCGCAATGTTAGAGGTGTTCTCCCGACTCGAAAGATCAAGCGTCGACTTACCGGCTTGCCATCTGAAGTTGGCGCTCCAGTTGCTCGCGAACAAACTCGCTCCCGGGAAAAGCATTCCCAGAACAATCAGAATCGCTATGATTACCTTTCGAGACATGGATTTTGAAACATTCAAAGGTAATCATTTCTAAAAAAATATGCAAGCGTTTTATTCAGAATAATTATGGTCTATCACGATGCTGATTTCCCGACCCGGCAGGAGCGGTTGAAGCTTTTCTTTCATCCGGCAGATGAAGTCATGATCGTCCGTCACCGTGAGATCCGGCACGATATCCACCGAGACGCGCACGCCATCGTCATAGCAATAGAAACCGTGTACCTGAAGGATATGCTCTTCGCTGGCAAGCGTTTCTGTAACAAGCTGTTGCAGTTTAGCCTGCTGCGCATCGCCCTCCGCGTTGGCATAGACGCCCACCGTCATCACGATTCCGTGACGGGCATACATCTGCTCCGCAATCTGGCGGGTGAGTCCGTGGATACGGTGGGCCGTCATCGTATCCGGCACTGCAATATGCAGCGAACCGATGGAAAGATTCGGACCGTAGCCGTGCAAGATGATGTCATAGACCCCCTGCACCTCGTCATAAGCAAGGATTTCTTCTTTGATTTCGTGCACCAGAGCAGCGGAAGCGCGCTCGCCAAGTAGCTGATTGACAGGCGAAGAGAGCATCTCCACGCCCGCCTTAATGATGACCGCGGAGATCAGCGCGCCGAGCCAGCCGTCCAGCGAGATGCCCCAGATGAGCATGATGCCCGCAGAAACCAGGGTCGCCAGCGTGATTACAGCATCGAACAGCGCATCGGAACCCGAAGCCACCAGCGCATCACTTTCCAACTTCTTACCTTGCCGGCGGACATAGAGGCCCAGCAGGATCTTGACCAGAATGGCCACGATAATCACGATGAGGGTGACCGTCGTGTATTCCGGTTGCGTCGGGGTGATGATCTTTTTGATAGATTCAATCAGGGAGGTGATACCCGTGGTGAGAACAATCACGGCGATGATGATGGCCGTGAAGTACTCCACGCGACCGTAACCGAAGGGATGCTTGCGATCTGCCGGACGCACGGAGAGTTTGGTGCCGACGATGGTGATGACGCTCGAGAGGGCATCACTCAGGTTGTTGACAGCATCGAGCACGATAGCCACCGAGTGGGCAAGCAACCCCACAAGTGCCTTAAAACCAGCAAGAAAAACATTTGCAATAATTCCAATTGTGCTGGTTCGGATAATCTGTTTTGTACGATCCATAAATTATTTTTTAATTCATGATTCTTGATGAAGTTTTTGAATCATATCATCCAACATCCGATAGAGCGCGGGGGCGGTCTCCGGATTGACGCTGGGGCAGGCCACGGCGCGCGCCACTTCCATGGGCACATCGGCAAGCTTTTTCTGCAGCGCGCGGCCCTTGGGGGTGAGCGAGACAATCATCTGGCGGGCATCTTGTTCGCCCCGGCTGCGGGTGAGGATACCGGCAGCTTCCATCCGCTTGAGGAGCGGCGTCACGGTGTTGGTTTCCAGGTAGAGCCGCCGCGCAATATCGTTCACCGGCTGGGCATCCTGCTCCCAAAGCACCAACAGCACCAGGTACTGCGGATAGGTCAACCCCTGCCCGGAGAGCAGGGGATGATAGGCCTGGGTGATGAGGCGCGAAGCCGTATAAAGCCTGAAACAGAGCTGATTATCCAGCTTAAACTGCGGCTTCATCAGAGCATCTCCTCGATATCCTTTTCGATCTTGTCGGGCGTCGTGGTGGGCGCGTAACGCTTGACGACGGTGCCGTTGCGGTTGATGAGGAACTTGGTGAAGTTCCACTTGATGTCGCTCTCTTTTTCGACGCTCTTGCTGATGGTCTTGAACATCTTGGCAGCAGCTTTGGCTTTCAGGCCGCTGTACTCCTCGGTGGGCGCCTGGGTCTTGAGGTATTCGAAGATCGGCTCTGCGTTTGCGCCGTTGACATCGGTCTTGGCCATCAACGGGAAGGTGACGCCGTGGTTCAGGCGGCAGAATTCAGCGATCTCCTCGTTGCTGCCGGGCTCCTGGTGTGCGAACTGGTCGCAAGGGAAGCCGATAATGACCAGGCCGTCCTCTTTATACTTCTGATAGAGGGCCTCGAGGCCGTCGTACTGCGGGGTGAAACCGCACTTGGAAGCGGTGTTGACAATCATCAGGACTTTGCCTTCGAACTCAGCGAAGTTCACTTCTGCGCCCCTATTGTTCAGGGCTTTGAAATCGTAAATCTTGGACATGGTAGTATGGTTTTTAGTATTGTTTGCGGGTTGGGAGTTGGTCTGGGCTGTAGCGGATGGCAAGATCAGGAAGGCCGTCAGGGCTGCGATTAAAACGTTCTTTTTCATTCGATTACGAGGTATTAAACTGTTTTTTTGAGCGATATTTATATCGTTCGCGATGCAAATATAGAACTTTTATTTTATATCGCAAGCGATATTTCTAAAAATACTCCAAAATTATTTGGATGTAACTAAAATTTAGTTACCTTTGCACCATGACGACGAAGGAAAAGCTTGTGGCGCGGCTGATGCGTCTACCGAAGGACTTCACGTTTGATGAAGCAGAGAGATTGTTGACCTGGTTCGGATACGAGAAATCGAACAAGGGCAAAACTTCCGGATCGCGGATCCTCTTTTTTAAAAAAGGAAGAATCCCGGTCTTTCTACACAGACCTCACCCCGGGAAGGAGTTGAAGGAATACGCTATTAAACAGCTACTTAAAGAATTAACAACTAACGGAGACCTGGATGTATGAACACACTGAAGTACAAGGGCTACATTGGATCGGTCGCGTATAGCGAACCGGATAAGGTGTTTTTCGGCAAGATAGAGGGCATAGAAGGCCTCGTCAATTACGAAGGCGAGTCGGTCAAAGAGTTGACTGCGGCCTTCCGCGAGGCGGTGGACGATTACCTCATCTTCTGCGAGGAGCACAACTGCAAGCCGGAGAAGAGCTACACGGGTACGTTCAACGTGCGAATCGCGCCGGATACGCACCGCGACATCGCCAATCGGGCGGCAGAAGCGGGGATTTCCATCAACGCATTCGTGAAGCGGGCGCTCAGCGATGCCGTCAAACACCCCTGGGTGCCGCCGGGAACGCTGGTGCAGGGTTATGGGCCTGAGCAGCCCGAACCTGCGATGCTGATGGATTCGGCCACAGGAGAGCGCTATGGCGACTGGCGGGAGTTCACGCTCGCTGTTCCGAAGAAGGACCTCGCCTTCGCCAAAGAGATGGCCCGCCGCATGGGCTGGGAACTACACGAAAAGTAGCGCCCGGCCTTACGGTTCTTCCAGATACTCAACGGTTTTTCCGTGCGCGCGGGCGTATTCGATTTCCGAGCGCGTGCTGGAACCGATATAGCCGCCGACGTTGATCACGTAGATACCGTCGGCCAGATCGATCTTGCGCTTGTGCATGTCGTCCAGCATCTCCTTGGTGCCCTCGGTCCAAACTTCGTCGTCGCCGCTGTGGCCGAACAGCCCCACGCTGATGACAATGCGGCCCGCGAGGGTCAGCCGTTTCTGCGCCTCCAGGAACTGCTCCTTGAAGCGCGTGCTCCCGCAAAGGGTAACAACGGGATACTTTCCTACCATATCGCTTACAGTTTTAATAATCAGCATAAGCCGCCCGCATGCATCCCCTGCGCGTTGCTGCCGAACACAAAAATCTCCCCCTCCGCCAGCGAATCAATCTGCGGCGGGGTGATGCGGGCCGCGACCTCGGCAATCTGATGATCCAGGTTCATTCGTTTGCCGGTTTCGATGAAATCTGTAAATCTCTATTCTTGAGAGCGTTGTCTTCTCCCAGCAGCAGATTTCTGAAAAAGCGAACGAGGTATTCGTTTGTCGCGGAGACTTTTTTCGGATAGTTGTTATAATTGGCTCGCACCAAGGCGTTTCGGAAATACCAGGAGTGATCCTTAAACATATCGTTCTTCACTTCAAACCCGAACGACTGAAGATACTTCATGGCAAACACGGCGGTGGTACGCGTATTCCCTTCGCCGAATGGATGGATCTGCCAAATCCCAGAAATAAACTTGGCGAAATGATCAATGGCTTTGTCTATGTCAAGGGCGGCATACTTGACCTGCTTTTCCTGGGAAAAGTCATAGTTCAGCGTTTCAGAAATCATTGACGCACTGGCATACAGGACCGTATCGCCCTCCAAGACCCACTCTCGCTTGGTGATGTCGTAATCGCGATACCGCCCGGCGAACTTGTATAATCCCTGAAACAAATGCCGATGAATTCTTGCCAGGTATTCAGGTGTGAATGAAAAAGCTTTTTCCGTAAGCAGCTCTTCTATGCGCGCCGACACCTTATCCGCTTCCTCGGTCCTCTCGTCCTCGACTTCTGCCCGGGCGGTTTTGGACTTATAATAGGCATCCAGCATCTGCTTGACATCCGCAATGGTAATGTCTCCCTCAATGTGCTTTTTGGCCGTATCAATCAGGTATGCCGAAGGTTTCAGGCCATCGACACCCTGAAGGCCGATGGCTGTTTGCCACGCGGCCGCTTTCTCTTTTCTCCCCGGTTCTCCTTGCCGGATATATTCTTCAAAATCACTCATGCTTCAAGCCATTTTAAGCATCTTAAAGTTAAGCATTTTTCTCCTCAAAACCAAGGAATTTAGGCAGCAATTCGGGGTAAAGAATCTCACTTTGTGAACCCGGTAATGATTGTATACCTATTACCTATTCGTCGCACTCCGCTTCCATTCTGGTTCGAATATTATCCAGCACTTCGCCGTTGTACGAGAAGAACTTGGCGCCTTGGTATGCACCGGAAGTGTTACGCTTCTCAGGCGGCATATAGGTGCCCACAAACGGAGAAAGTTTGAAGATCCGACCTTGATACTCGATTTGATCATCGCTGGCCACTTTTACTTCGATACCGGTCGGAATGAAAACGATTGTTGATCCAATCGGGATGTTGACCATGCTGAACTTAAACCGCGGACGATGAGGAAGGGCTTGCGCTTTCTCTTTTTCCTTTGTCTCATTCGATTTCGGCACTATCGGCTGATTGTTTTCGTAGAGAACGATTTCCGCATCATCCAATACCGAAGCCTCATCACGAAGTATCTCCAAAGCTAATTCTGGTTTGATATTGAAGAACTCTCTGTTCTGTCTAATTCGGAGATCGGTCAGACGGTCGATTGCCTTATGAATCTTTTTCTCAACGATGTCATACTTGACGGTCTTGAGGGTTGCGAAGATTTCAAAGGGTAGCGGAACGGCCGTGTTGTCAAGTTCTTTGGAACGGACATCAACAGGACGCGAACTCTTTCCAATCTTTACCCAGTCTTCCTTGAAGCTGGGATTCGTGAGGATGTAAACGAAGCCGGGAGTGTTGTTAGACATATTACGATGGATTATGTTGTAAAGTTACAAAAACTTGTATTTCACCCGCATTAATTCTTGTGATACGTCCCATTATCCGAAGGACGTGCCCTTTGAGCTGCCGGATGGGTGGGTGTGGTGCAAGATTGGTGATATTTCTGATGTGGCACGAGGAGGCTCACCTAGACCCATTGACAGTTATCTTACAGATGATTCATCTGGAGTTAATTGGATTAAGATCGGCGATGCAGAGCAAGGCGGGAAGTATATTAACTCAACAAGACAACGAATTAAAAAAGAGGGTGTTAGCCGTAGTCGATTTGTTCATAGTGGCGACTTTTTATTGACAAACTCCATGAGTTTTGGCCGCCCTTATATTCTTAATGTTGATGGATGTATTCACGACGGATGGCTAGTGATTTCTCCCATAAACAACGCGTTACATAAGGATTATTTCTACTACTTGTTGTCATCTGATTACGCATATCAGCAGTTCTCAGAGCAGGCATCAGGCGCTGTGGTCAGTAATCTTAATAAAGATAAAGTCGCAGACGCTCTTATCCCATTGCCATCCGTTTCTGAACAAAAGAGAATTGTTGACGCTGTTGAGAAATGGCTATCTATCTTGGATCTGATTGATGATGGGCAGAGTAAGTTGTATGAGTTGGCAGACGATGCCAAGGAAAAGGTCTTGAATCTTGCAATTCATGGGAAACTGGTGGCGCAAGACACTTCAGATGAGCCTGCCATAGAGCTTTTAAAACGCATCAATCCTGCTTTTCATCCTTCGCATAACCTCCATTATGATGGGGATTTGCCTAAAGGATGGTGTTTCTGTACCATAGGAGATCTGTTTCAGCATAATGCCGGAAAAGCTCTAAACACTTCTTTTTCGAGAGGAGAAATGCTTCGATACATTACCACTTCCAATCTGTATTGGGGCCGATTTGACCTTACCGAAACAAATACTATGTACTTCACAGAAAACGAGAAAGAAAAGTGTTGTGTCATTAAAGGAGATCTGTTGGTTTGTGAAGGGGGAGATATTGGTCGAGCAGCAATTTGGCCTTATGATGAAAGCATAATGATTCAGAACCACATTCATAGATTGCGGCCTAAAGAAGAAGTATCAACTCAATTCTTCTATTATGTTCTTTACTTGTACAAACGGAAAGGTTTGATAGGCGGCAAAGGGATCGGAATACAAGGTTTATCCTCAAGAGAATTAGATAGAATCATTGTTCCGGTACCTCCGGTAAAAGAACAATACAAAATAGTCGCTGAGATTGAAGAAGCAAATCAAGCTCTTGAAAGAATTGAAAAGGCTTGCATTTCTAGAGAATAATTCTTTTCTTTGCAAAAAAGAGAGCCGGGTAGAGCCTCGATATCAGAACAGAGCGACGGTTTTCCGTCGAGGAGTTGTGCAAATCAATCGCCCGCGCTCTTTTTTTGTATCCTGACATATCGAGTCTGATCGCGATGGAAATTCTCTGTACTCTTTAATTTAGAGGCAGTTAGAAACATTATTAAGCGCTTTTTGCGACCGCGGACTTGCGCGCTATAAAAAGGATGAATTACATACTTTGTCGTTGACTCTTCATCTACGTAAACGAACAATCCTGCACTTTGATCAAAGTACAAATCCATCAACTGAAAAGATTCTGGGAAAGACGCTATTCGTTCCGCGGGAACGGCTATGCCGTTTTTCACCTTAATAGCCCTTGTCATATGAGATAATGCGCGAGGACTTGTGTATAACCCTCCGCCGGCAATGGTGACTCCGTGCGTCATTGCATACTGCTTGATGTCCTTAAGGTTTCTGGATATGCAGAAGGGCTGTTCTGATGAGAAACCCCTCGCAGAGAGTTCACCAAATACGCACAGTATATGATCCCTAGCCTTTACCATGTGACAATTCTATCAACGATTTGTTGCTGCTCCGTTGCCGTTTTACGTAGATAAATACGGGTCGTTTCTATGCTTTCGTGCCCCATAAGATCTGCCAGAAAGGCGATATCGTTGTATTTATCCAGGAAGTTTTTCGCGAAACGATGTCTGAATGAATGAGGATAAACGACCTTAGGGTCTATTCCATATTTATCGGCATAATGCTTAAGCTGTTGCGCTATTCCTCGGGCTGAGATTGTTCCGCCATAACGGTTTCTAAAGATGTATCCAGAGGTAATCCCTTGAGATTTGAGCCAGTCTCTGGCTTCTATTCTCAACCGCTTGGGGATATATAACCTACGTATCTTCCCTCCTTTGGAATAAATGTCCAGATATCCCGCTTCTATGTGTTCTGCTTTAACTTTGAGCATTTCACTAATACGCGCACCGGTAGCAGTCATAAACCAGACGACAAAATACCACTCTTTGTGCCCTTCAGATTTCAACTTGCGTTTTAAATAACGATAGTCTGCGTCGCTAATAACATTCTCCAGATAGTTCTTTTGCTGAACTTTCACAAACTTCAACTTTAGTTTATCTTTCTTGGTGTATTCCAGGTATTTATTAATGCCCTGAAGACGCAAATTGACCGTCTGGGGTTTAAATCGCTCTATCAAGAATCCTTTATATGCTAACAGATTCTCCCGATTGAAATCACCATAATTGGAACGAAAGAACTTAAGTGTCCATAAGTAAGACGTAACCGTGTTCTCCGCAAGGTCTAACTTTCTCAGATATGTTTCGAATGATTCTATCATCTCCGCCACCTCCCGTACTTCTTTAAAGAATTGTTTTGGCGAGCCGCACAATAGATGCCTCACTTGATACTAAATCAAGCGCTAAACCTAAATCTGTAAAATTCAAGTAATTTGCGGAGAGAAGATACTCTCTATCGCACTCATCGCAGCTCCAGATCTGACATTGCTTCATTATCGTCCCATCTTTGCGGAAGGAAAGGACGTACCAGATTAATCAAATGTCGCTCGACACCGAATTGCTGGCATAAGCTGTCAATCGCATCTCGGAGCGTCCATCCGGCAGCGTAGCAAAGAAAAGCCCCGTTTCCTTCATAAGAAACGGTATAGGCCGTATGTTCCTTGTTAATAAGCGGATCAAAAGCCGGAACTGTCTTAATCTTAATCCTTACCTTATCCATAACAACACTAAATAACAGTTCCATTTGATCGTGGATGGAGAACCAGTTCTGCGAAGGTAAGGAAAAAAACTTCTGGAAACAAGAGGGGCTATCAAGAAGATTCTGATAACCTCCATTATGCTGAGGCCTTGCCGAATAATTGGAGCATCGCACCATTAAATACTATCTGCACAACTATAAACGGCCTTTGGAAAGGGGAAAAGGAACCGCTCATTAATGTCGGAGTAATTCGAAATGCAAATTTCACGAAAGATTTCGGTCTTGATTACTCTAAAATAGAATACATTAATGTTGAGTTCAGATCCTTCGAGAAACGAAACCTTGAAGATGGAGACATCATTGTGGAGAAATCAGGCGGAAGCGAGAATTTCCCAGTCGGCCGATCTATTATCTTCAACGGCGAGAGTCGGAAGTACTCGTTTAGTAACTTTACTATGTCATTACGCATTATAGACAAGAGTATGATTCTCCCCAAGTATCTATACTATGTCCTTCAGCACAAATATCGCCGCGGAGATATGAAGCAAATGCAAACTCAAACCACGGGTTTACATAACCTTCTTACAGAAAAATTTCTCTCTTCACTGATACCGATACCACCGGTCCGCGAACAAGAAATGATAGTTTTGGTTATAGAGAATCTATTCCGAACTGTTGACGGAATCTGTGATTTGGTTAAGGATAGCCAATAGATATCTTATCTTACACATTATTCTTCCCTGTTCTTCACGGGGTGGAATAGGTATAATAAAATCAGTAAGGTAGGATGTCTTTATGTTATTGATATTTGTCCCTTTAGCGGTTTTCTTGATGTGACTTTTATAGTAGTCTGACTGAAATATTACGCCTAGGTATTCAGAAATAAGGATTGACTTAGGCCTGGCGATGCGGAGAAAAGCGCCTATTTGAGTTCTTGGATAATCTCTGGTTGCGATGGCAGCCTTCCCAATTAGTTCGCTACTCCCGGTTGACGCGACTATAGCAATATCACCTTTATGTATGGTGTTGCTATCATTTGTCAACGATGCGTTGATAAAGACATCGTCATCACACAAAAAGATACCACCATTCTGTATATTGCCGCCTCGGAGGATTCTAATCCCGTTTCCTGTAATAACAATATCTGTCTTTTGGTAAGAAGTCCCGGATATTATGTCGACCAAGTCTCCCATTTTCGTCAATTGCCAGCCCACTGGAATAGGCCCCTCATAATGGAGGTTATGAGAAGGTTTGAAATCTGGATTAATGCGCTTCAGCATCTCTATGGCAGGTTCATCTGAAGCATCTTGAGGAACTAGTTTCCCATGAATAGCTAGGTCAAGAATTCGAGCCTTACTCTTTTCAACACTATCCTTTAGTGAAGATTGTCTATTCTCAAACTCACTAATCATTTTAAAGATAGCATCAACTCTTCGAGCTATCCTTTTTTGCTCAGCTATGGGCGGTATCGCAATCCCCAGCGTCATAATATCTATTCTAGATATACCTGGAATAATTCCTTTTGCAGTTATCTTCAAGTATTGAACAGAAGACTTAATAAAGATTTCAATATAATCTGGGATTAGAAGCTCTGGCCACTTACTTCGAATGGCCATAAACTGGCGAGCAATATGTATTTTGCCGACAGTATTCAAAACGACTTCGCCAACCGTCCCTTTACAAGACAATAAAATATCATCTTTCAAAGAGATAACCTCCGGGGTTTCCGTCCATCGGTAAAAACAAATATGGTCATTATCAATACAACTAGCTCCAACTAAATATGGCGTTCCTTTCTGCTCAGAGTTGCACTGCGAAACATCTAGATCTCTTCCAGATAACAAAGAAATAACATCGCTAAAACTCACAAAACTCCAGCCAACTGGTAGATTCTCCTTCGGATAATGGGACGTATCACAAGAATTAATGCGGGTGAAATACAAGTTTTTGTAACTTTACAACATAATCCATCGTAAT
>JAEEGH010017615.1_pt1 | contig 15199 bp, 14 predicted proteins | sample 9134181 | NCBI WGS metagenome assembly JAEEGH01 (sample SAMN16246544, study PRJNA631951) | gut metagenome | biome: gut microbiome; feature: rumen; material: DP-attached | host: Bos | place: Iran: Karaj | collected 2018-10 | reverse complement strand
CCTAAAAGAGCACATCTAAATTCCTCTTCACTTACCTGTGCCGCAATAGCTAAAAGATCGGCTATTGCATACTCTGCATCTACTCCGTAGTTGTATAGGGGATATCCTTCTTTATCTCTTCCAATCCATTTTTTTACTTGCTTAACTTTCATATATATTGCATTTTTATCTCTTGATTCATTCGTAATAGGATCATATTCATAATCAGGTTCATATTTACCAAGTAAAAGATCCGTGAAAAATTGAATTCTATCATCAACTTGATTATTAGTCTCTCTATTTATTGCTAGCCTATCACCATTTTTATGACCTATATGATAGCCAAGAACGCCACCACCACCAGCTGTTGCCAAACACAAAGCAATTATTCCAGCTCTTGCAAAATTAGAAGACTTTTTCTTCTTTTTATTATGTTTAATAGGCTTTTTTCTTTCATTTGGTTTAAGCACACTATTATCTGCAGCGTTTTCCATCATTCTTTCTAAATTATTCTTTCTAATCATATGTACATTCTGATCAGTATTTTTGCTAAATTCTTCTTCTGTCATATAATCACCCCAATCACCATAATTATATAGTAAAATGTCAATTTAGTCAATTTTGAGCATATATTATTTTAAAAATTGACATATTGTGTTAAAATGAATATGAAAATAGGTGATATAGATGGATGAACTAATAACCAAAATAACTATTAATAATGCAGAAACAATTAGTAGTTTAGATGGATATCTAATTTCTGAAATGAAACCACATTGGAATGAATATATAAGGATTATCAAAAAAACTGTAAAAGAGTATTTTGAAGGCATACCAAATGCAGTAATGGATGAATTAATAAATACATTGTTGCTTGAAGAATTAGAAAAAAATAATTTTGTCCAACACAATCTAGTATCTTCAGGTATTGAATCAAATGCTAAAATACTAATAAATAGTTTAAAAAGCAAAAAAAGTGATCGTGAACTTTGCGTTAGAAATTATGAAGGAGCTACCCATATAATATATGCTACCAGTGGTATGGATGAAGCCTTACACGTTATCTTAAGCAACTTTATTTCTAATTTTTATAACAAATTATCAGCATATTTAAAAAGCCAAATCAAAGATGCCGATGCAGTTCGTGATGGCATGCTAAATATAAGATTTGAAATAGGTAAAGAATTGAGACCGGTATTTGAAAGGGAAGGTACCGCATATACAAAATATTTAAGTTCTATATTGATAGATAATGCTAGAAATATGCGTAGAATAGTCTATTTGACACCATATACTATTCCTAAAACAATGGCTGAAGTTTTAGATGGATGTCTTACAAAAATAATAGCAAGTGGATATAGAGTTAAAGGACGTAATGGTGAATTTTATGCCCAAAAAGGTAATGAAGAATATAAATTAATTCTTGATGGAGAAAAAATATATCTTGAAGGCACCGAAGAAGTATTTACTGGTGTCGATATGGAGAAAAAATCAATCAAAGGACAAGGTCGAAAATAAAGGCATATTTTGCCTTTTTTATTTGAAATAATAATAATTTATGGTATACTTATACCCTGAGAGGACTGATATTATGATAAACAGTTTGGAAGCAATTGAAAAAAGATATAATGAGATAGAACAAGAATTAACTACTCCAGAAGTCATAAACGATATTAAAAAGATGACAGAGTTATCTAAAGAACAAAGAAGATTAACTCCAATTATGGATGTATACAAAGAATATAAAATAGCTTTATCTGATTTAGAAACAGCTAAAGAAATGCAAAAAGATCCTGAAATGGAAGAATTTGCTAAAGAAGAAATAGCATCTTTAAATGAAAAGATAGCTAATATGGATAAAGAACTTGAAGTACTTTTATTACCACATGATCCAAATGATGAAAAAAATGTTATTGTTGAAATACGTGGCGCAGCAGGTGGAGATGAAGCTAATATCTTCGCTGGTGACTTATTTGATATGTATAATCACTATATCAACAATTTTGGTTGGAAAGTTGAAGTGTTAAATGAAGAACCCGGATCTGCTGGAGGATACTCTCAAATAGAATTTATGATTAAAGGAGAGGGTGCTTACTCAAAACTAAAATATGAATCAGGTGCCCACAGAGTACAAAGAGTTCCTGAAACTGAATCACAAGGTAGAGTACATACATCAACTGCTACAGTTCTAGTAATGCCTGAAGCAGAAGAATTTGATTACGAATTAGATGAATCAGAAGTAAGAATCGATATAACAAGAGCTAGTGGTAATGGTGGACAGGGTGTAAATACGACAGATTCAGCTGTAAGACTTACCCATATACCAACAGGTATTATCGTATATTCTCAAACTGAACGTAGTCAAATAAAGAATAAAGAAAAAGCCTTTAAAATTTTAAAAACAAGATTATATGATTTAAAGTTACGTGAACAAGAAGAAGCAAATGCTAAAGAAAGAAAAAGCAAAATAGGTACTGGTGATAGATCAGAAAAAATAAGAACATATAACTATCCACAAAATAGAGTAACAGATCATCGTATCGGTTTTACTTCAATGAACTTAGATAGAATTATGACTGGTGAATTAGGTGTTATCATCGAAGCCCTAATTGCTGAAAATCAAAGATTAGAGTTAGAAAATCATGAAATATAATAGTGATATTGATTATTTAAGAAAATATATCAAAGAGCATAATTTAGATGATGACTATTATCAAAAATGCCTAAAAGAATTAGCTAATGGCAAACCAGTTCAATATATTGTTGGCGAAGTTGATTTCTATGGCTATAATATTAAAGTAAATAAAAATGTTTTAATACCTAGATATGAAACAGAACTACTCGTAGATAAGACAATCAAAAGAATAAAAAAACAATTTAAAAGTAAAGTTGATATCTTAGATTTAGGTACTGGTAGTGGCTGTATAGCTATAACCATAAGAAAAGAATTAGATAGCAATGTTACTGCACTAGATATATCCAAAGAAGCAATTGAAGTAGCCAAAGAGAATGCTGAACTAAATGATGTAGATATTGATTTTATTAATAAAGATATGACTACATATAAAGATAAAAAATATGATGTTATTATCTCTAATCCACCATATATTAAATATGATGAAGAGATAATGGATATTGTCAAAAATAATGAACCACATTTAGCATTATATGCCGACGATAATGGATTATATTATTATAAAAAGATAATTGATAATATTCCATATATTACTAAAGATAAATATCTTATAGCTTTTGAAATAGGCAATAAAGAAGCTAAAGATATTATGGAATATGCTAAAAAATTAAATGCCAATATCGAAGTTGAAAAAGATTATTCAGATAATGATAGATTTATCTTTATTACCAATATAAAAGACTAACAAGTCTTTTTTTGTTTAAATAATAAAAATCCATATCATTATATTATTAGGTGATATGATGAAAAAAATATTTTTAATATTATTATCCTTAATAATAATGGGTATATATCTAAAAAATGAAGATACCATTATTATTCCAGATACATCTATTAGATTAAGAGTTATTCCCAATAGTAATGATCCATATGATATTCATATGAAAGAAAAAGTTTTAGAATACTTAGAAAAAAATGTATATGATATTACTAAATATACAAATACTATTGATGAAGCTAGATATCAAATATCTTCAAACATTCCCACTATTGAATCGGATATAAATGAAATATTCACAAATAATAGTTATGATAAATACTATAATGTCAATTTTGGATACAACTACTTTCCAGAAAAAATGTATAGAGGTATAAAATATCAAGAAGGATATTATGAATCGTTAGTTATAAAGATTGGCGAAGCAAAAGGCGACAATTGGTGGTGTGTATTGTTTCCTAATTATTGTTTAATAGACAAAGAAAGTAAACAAGAATATCATCTTTACATTAAAGATCTAATTACTAAACATTCTAAAAAAAAGAAAACTACGTAATATTAAATAGGTGGTTTTATGTCATCCATAGTAACAGTCATATTAATTGGTTTAAGTCTAAGTATGGATGCTTTTTCTCTTTCTTTAGCATATGGCATAATTGGTTTAACCAAAAGAGATAGAATAATCTTATCCTTAGTCGTAGGTATATTTCACTTTATTATGCCCCTAATTGGTCACTTTTTAGGTTCTATTATCGAATCATATTTTATCTTAAAATTAAATATTATCGCCATGATTATTTTAATATATCTAGGTATGAATCTTATCATGTCTAATAATGATATAGAAATAAAACATAATTTTTTTATTTTTGGATTATCTGTCAGTATCGATAGTCTAATGGTTGGTATAATCCTAAAATCAATTACCCACAACTATTTATTATCATCAATAATATTCATGATAATAAGCTCTATATTAACATATACCGGACTAGTATTTGGTGGTATTCTAGGTAAAAAGACCGGCAAGTATTCTAAAATAGTAGGTGGAATTACCCTAATAGTCATAGCCATAATTCTTTTTGTTACCTAAAAACATTGACAAAATATACCTTTCATGGTAGAATTACAAACGTACTGGCGGAATTGGTGAAGTGGTTAACACATTGGATTGTGGTTCCAACATGCGTGGGTTCGATTCCCACATTCCGTCCCAGTTGGAAATCTGCTCGAACTATCGAGTTTAAATATATGAAAAGTCCTTGTAATCAAGGACTTTTTTAATATAAAAATGTGTTAAATTTATGTTAATAATAAGACAAAATGAAAATAATGTGATACCATATTAACAAGACTTTAGAAGGTGGTGTATAGTTGTGAGTAGTAAAATAGAAGAACATAATTGGTATGATTATCCACAAAGAATATATTATTGGGAAAAAGATGTTGATTATGCCATGTTTATAGATGAAAATGGCAATAGTAGTAAAATTAGTAGTATCTTTAAAAAAATTATAAATAATGAGAGTATTGATGAAAATGATAGATATTTCACTATAACGGGATGTGTTTTTACAAAAGAAAATTATCGAAAAGCAAAAAAAGACATAGAGAGATTAAAGAATAAATATTGGGAAAATGGTATTTATTATGATAATAGAGAAGAAAAAGAAAAATATGTTTGCTTGCACTCGAGAGAAATAAGAAGACACGATGGTGCTTTTAACGATACACTTATAGACCATACAGTATTTACAAATGACTTAACTAAAACATTAGATAAAATTGATTGTACTATAATATCTGTCAGTATTGATTTAATCGAGTATTTAAGACAAGGAAATTTAGACAATATTTACGAAGTTGCATTTGATCTACTATTAGAAAGATATATTTATGTTACCAAGAATAATAAAAAAGGTATAATTATGCTTGAAGCGCGTGGAAAGAAAGAAGATAAACAATTATTAAAACATATCTATGATGTTATTTATAATAAAGGAAGAAGCAATATCACAACCAATGAATTAAAATCTAAAATAATAGGCGTATTCTTTAATCCAAAATGGAATGAAGAGTATAGTTCAACATTTATGGGAATAGAAATAGCTGATTTATTTAGTTATCCAATTCACCAATTTATAAAGTATAAAAAAGAAAATCCCGCGTTTAAAGTTTTAGAATCTAAAATAGCCGGATTTCCTGATTATATCAATAAAGGTATAAAAATATTTCCAAATATAGAATTATTTCCAAAGTAAAAAACGGCATACGCCGTTGTTTTACCGTACGCTATACAACGTACCCCAAAGCAATAATTGCTTGCAACATAATAATACCATAAAATGTATTACTTGTCAAATATAATATATGCGTAAATGCATAAAATATACGGAATTAACAATAAGTAAATTAATAAAAAGTAGTTCCATTATTCATGTTTTGGTAGTATACTTATATTAGAAATTAACCCAAATATTATTTTCAAACGTGACCTAGTTGGTCCCAGTTTGATTATAAAAGATTAACTTTGGTTAATCTTTTTTTCATTGACTACAAAAATATATATTTATGTAAATAGACTCATATATTGTTGACAAAAAAGACTTATTTGATAAGATTAAAATAGAGATGGTGATAATATGAATGGATATCAGGAAGCCAAAAAGGTCTTATATGAAGATATAGAAAAAGTAAATGAGGTTAGAAGTAAACAAAAAATACTTAAAGTTCTTCTAAATTATTTTGCTAAATGTGTTGATGAAGGATTTCTTTTCGAAAGCGATATTGAATCACTAGAAAAAATTTTAACAGATGCTATAGGTAGCGATAAAGCCAAGAATATTATTGAATCATTTAAAAAACTATATGAATCAAATGATGAAAAATTAAAGAAAAGTGTTAAAAAAAGTTTGCTTTCTGCTAGAAGAAAAGTAGACAAGAAACTAAAAGAAGAAGAATCAAAGTTAACAATATATAAAAATTTGTTAAACTCTATCGGAGAGACAAGTTTCACAAAAGTTTTAAATGAATCCGAAGAAGATGTTATTACAAAAATGCTTATCGAAGGTAGAATACAGGATCAGAGAAAGAAAGCAGAAAAGTATAAAAATGAGTTGTCTATTCTCTTATTAAAGGCTAATGAAAAAATAAATAAAAATCGAGTTGATTTAGAATTATATGGACTTATTTCATTAACTCAAAAATACCTAGATGATATTAAAACATACCTTGATGTAAGAGATGTTTCGTATGCTTTGCTTACTGATGAACTCCTTAGCGAGTTTGGCGTTGATTTTAAAAAAATGTCGGAATTGATTGAAAAGGCAAAACAATATTTTGAAGAACACAAAGAAAAAGAATTTACTCCTAATTATAATGACAGTGTTTTGATATTTCTAAAAAACAATGAAACTGGTGAAGAATATCTTGAAGAAGATCTAAAAAACAATCCTAACATTAAATCACATAATGATACTTTAATCGTTCTTAAAACAGCAATAGGAAAAACAGATGATGAGTGGAGAATATCGCTTCAAGTTAAAGGCGGATATAAAAGAAATATTACGGAAACCAAAGCAAACGGTAAAAAAGGCGATAAAATTACAATAATTAGTGATTATAGTGGCACAGAGTATGATTATTTTAGGTTAAAAGATGACGGAAAAACAAACGCTAGAGTATTAGCTTTTGATATTAATGTATGCGATGAAAACAGAAAAAAATTAAAATTACCAAAAGATAAACACGTTATTCTAATTCTTGGTGAAATAGATGTTACTAAATTTAGTAACGAAACAACTGATGATATACCGGCCAAATCTAAATTAAACAGTAGAAGTATTTACATTAAAAAGTATATAAAATTATTTGAAGATCCAAATACAAAAGAAGAAGTCTTGAGGGAGATAATCCTTGATAGTCAAAAATATTATGAAGATTTATTAAAAGAAAAGAAACGCTCTAAAAATTAGAGCGTTTTATTATACATTTTTTAAATGTTCTACAACTTCGTCTAGGTGCATTCCATTAGATCCTTTAACTAGAATCATATCACCATGATCAGTTATATCATCAATTTCTTTTAATAATTCGCGATTATCTTTATAGTGATATGCCTTAATGCCGGCATCATACACAACATTATGTGTTTCTAATGAATTCTCTCCAACCGTAATTAGTACATCAATCTTATTATCTATGACGCTTTTACCAACTTCTTTATGTATTTCCTTAGCATAGTCACCTAATTCTAAAATATCTGCAAAAATAAACATCTTTCTTTCTTTTACTTTACTAAGTAAAGATAGGGAATTATTAACTGAATCTAAACTTGCATTATATGTATCATCAATAATCGTATAATTTTTATTCTTAACAAGTTCTAATCTATGTGGAGTCAATTTAAAATCTTCAAGGGCATTAATTATCTTATCATCAGATATACCTAATTTCTTACCTACAGCGTATGCAAACAAGGAGTTATAAATAAATGCCTTTGTACCGACCGGAATAGATATATAGTTATCATTGATATAGAAATTTGAAGAGAATATATTATCTTGAATATCATGCGCCATATAATCACTATCATTATCGATACCCACCGTAATTAAATTATCGTATTTAACCGTTCTTAACATATCATTATCATTGTTGATAATTAATGGACCATTATTCATACTATCGGTTATTTCCATCTTTGCTTTTAAAATATTCTCTCTACTACCCAGTTTACCAATATGAGCTGTTCCAATATTTGTAATAAGAGCTATTGTTGGTTTGGCAATACTTGTTAACATATGCATCTCACCCATATGATCCATTCCCATCTCTAAGACCATTGCATTATGATCTTTAAGGCCAAGAATAGTTAGTGGAAGACCAATTTCATTATTCATATTACCCAAAGTAGCAAGGACATTATAACTGCTACCAACTACTTTTGTAACCATATCTTTAACTGATGTCTTACCGACACTACCCGTAATTCCAATTACTGGTATATCATACATACTTCTTTTATATTTTGCTAATTCCTGTAGGGCTCTAGTACTATCATCTACAAGTATTATTGTCCCCATCTTTTCTTTTATTTCTTCTTCATTATCAAGAATAGCAACCATTGCTCCGTTATTAAAAGCATCTAGATAATATTTGTTTCCACTATTTATTCCAACAAATACATCTCCTGGATTAATCTTTCTTGTATCTATACTAAAATTATTAATTTCAATATCTGTATCACCACATATAAGTGTTCCTTTGCATATTGAAACAATATCTTTGACACTAAACATATAATCACCTACATATATATTATATCAAAAAACAAAAAAACAGTATACTAACTGTTTATATTTTTGTATTATTAGACATGACTGCTAAAATATTGACGACAAAGTCTAATTCCGAATTTGATAGATAAGAACAATATTGATTTATCTTCTTAATCTTTCTAACCTTAGTCTTTTCACCATCAGAACCATCTAAATTTAATCCAAGTAATGAATTGATATTAACATTAAATCTATCTGATAGTTTAGTTAATACTTCAGATGTAGGTAAAGATTTGTTAGTTTCTATTCTAGATAAATAATTTCTATTTATTTCTAAAACCTTAGACATTTCCTCTTGACTCATGTTATGGTTATATCTAATATTCCTAATTTTAGTTCCTAAATCCATAATGCCATCACCTAAATTAATTATAATAAAATAACGATTAATATTATGTCCTCTGTAAGAATATTACCAACTTTGGTAAAATTATTACCAATAATCTCCATATTCTAGAATTATTATACATATATAATTGAAAATTATTCATTTTTGTTATATACTTATAATGATAACAAGCAAAGATTTTACTAGAGAGAGGTATTTATGAAAAGTAGTAGATTATTAAAATATTTTGAAGAATATATTAAAAAGATAGATATGACTACAGCCTGGGCTAAAGCTAAATATTTCCATTCATTAAAATCTATGGATTTAGCAAAAGTTATAGCTACTGAACTAGGCATTTTTAATGAAGAAGAAATAGTTATTATTGAACTTATAGCTCTATTTCATGACATTGGTAATTTTGAGACTAAAACTCATAATTATTTAGATGCCATGGAAGAAGATATGTCCATGAAATCAATTGAAATATTATTTGATGAAGGATTAATTCGTAAAATAACTGAAGAAACTAAATATGATAATATTATTAAACTAGGAATTTTCTGTCACAATAAAGAAGGATTACCTAAAAAGATTGATGATAAAACAGTATGTATCTGTAATATTATGAAAGATGTCTATAGACTTGAAGAACTTCGTATGTTAATTAATTATCCATATATTGATAATCGTATTAACACATATCCAAGTAGTTTAGTTTATGATGATTTTAAAACATTTAAACATGTCGATACTAAATTGTCTGATAATAATGCTGATAATGTTTTAATAATTTTATCTAATCTATTTAATATGAATTATAAAATTAGTTATGAAATTGTTAAAGAAAATGATTATATTACTAAGATAGTGAATTCATTAGTATTTGAAGATCATAAATTAGAAAAATTCTTTAAACAAATAGAAACTGTCTTAAAAAGTTATTTAAATAAACAATTAAATTAACTTGCAAATAATAAGTATTATGATATAATACATGAAAAAGCAATGAAGAAGAGGAGTAGAATACAGATAATTATAGAGAGTTAGTGGTTGGTGTAAACTAATATTTGAAGTATTTGAAGGTAGCTTTTGAGCTTTATATCTGAAATTAGTAAGATATAACGTTTACTGCGTTAAAGTATCGAGTGATAGCTAAAGTCTATAAGAAAGGTGGTACCGCGATATTCGTCCTTTCACGATAGACTTTTTATTTTGGAGGAATAAAATGGATAAAAATTATGATGAATTTGATAAGTATGTAATGAAATATGATATGGATGAAAAAATGATTGGTTATAAATATAATCATTCATATAGAGTAGTCCATCAATCTGAAGAAGTTTGTCGGAGTATCAACTTAGATACCGTTGAAAGAGATTTAGCATCCTTAATTGCACTTTTACATGATATAGCTAGATTCAAACAATGGACAGAGTATAAAACATTTGATGATGAAGATTCTTTTGACCATGGTGATGAAGGAGCCAAAATATTGTTTGATGAAGGAGAAATAAATAATTATGAGCTTGCTAAAGAAGACTATGAAATAGTTAAAAAAGCTATTAGAAATCACAATAAATATATTATTGAAAGCGGTTTAAATGATCGAGAATTACTTCATGCAAAAATAATAAGAGATGCTGATAAAATAGATATTTTATATGCCTTCTCTACATGGAGACTATTAGAAGTTACTAATGATGATTCAAAAATAACAGATGAAGTAAGAAAACAGTTTTTTGAACATAAACCAATAGATAGAAAAATAATAAAAACTAAAAATGATCGTGCTCTTGCTAAATTTTCATTAATATTTGATTTAAATTATGATTACAGTATCCGTAGAATATATGAAGAAAAATATATTGATAAAATGTATGAAGGTATGAAAAACAAAAAGATATTTAAAGAATATTATGAAGAAATTATTAAATATCTAAAAGAGAGGTGCAAAGATGTTAGACAAAAAATATAATCATGAACAAGTTGAAGAAAACAAATATGATTTTTGGTTAGAAAAAGACTATTTCAAGTGTGATGAAAATAGTGGTAAAAAACCTTATTGTATTGTTCTTCCTCCACCAAATGTTACCGGTGTATTACACTTAGGACACGCCTGGGATGTTGCTCTTCAAGATATTATAATTCGTTATAAAAAAATGCAGGGATTCGATACCTTGTGGTTACCAGGTATGGATCATGCTGCTATTGCTACGGAAGCTAAAGTAGTAAAAAGATTAAAAGAAGAGGGTATCAATAAATATGAATATGGAAGAGAAAAGTTTTTAGAGGCTTGTTGGGATTGGACTCATGAACATGGCGATATTATCAGAAAGCAATGGGCAAAACTTGGCGTATCTCTAGATTACTCTAAAGAAAGATTTACCCTAGATGAAGGTTTATCTGAAGCCGTTAAAAAAGTATTTGTTGATTACTATAACGAAGGATTAATATATCGTGGAGAAAAGATTATTAACTGGGATCCTGTAGCTAAGACAGCTTTATCTAATGAAGAAGTAATATATGCTGAAGAAAAAAGTGCTTTTTACCACTTGAAATATAAAATTGAAGGTAGTGATGAATATCTAGATGTAGCTACAACTAGACCAGAAACACTATTTGGTGATACTGCCGTAGCAGTTAATGCAAATGATGAAAGATATCAAAAATATGTTGGTAAAAATGCTATATTACCATTAGTTAATAAACCAATACCTATTATTACTGATGAGCATGCAGATATGGAAAAAGGAACCGGTGTTGTAAAAATAACTCCTGCTCATGATCCTAATGACTTTGAAGTAGGTAATAGACATAATCTAGAACGTGTTATTATCATGAATGACGATGCTACAATGAATGAATTAACCGGTAAATATAATGGTATGACAAGAGAAGAGTGCCGCGAGGCAGTATTAAAAGATTTAAAAGAACAAGACTTACTTTTAGGTATTGAACCATTAGTTCACGAAGTGGGACACAGTGAAAGAACCGGTGTTATGGTTGAGCCAATGTTGAAAAAACAATGGTTTGTTAAAATGAGACCATTAGCTGATAAAGTGTTAGAAACACAAAAGAAAAAAGATGAAAAAGTTAATTTCTATCCATCTAGATATGAAAAAATAATGAATCACTGGATGGAAATAACTTATGACTGGTGTATATCACGTCAACTTTGGTGGGGACATAGAATTCCTGCCTGGTATAAAGGTGATGAAATATACGTAGGTATGGAAGCACCAAAAGAAGAAGGATGGGTACAAGATAATGATGTATTAGATACTTGGTTTTCTAGTGCTTTATGGCCATTTGCCACATTAGGTTGGCCAAGTAGTACCAAATTACTTGAGAAGTACTATCCAAATCAGTGTCTAGTAACCGGTTATGATATTATCCCATTCTGGGTTAATAGAATGACTTTCCAAGGTGAAAAACTATTAGGTAAAAGACCATTCGAAGATTGTTTAATCCATGGCTTAATTAGAGATAAAGAAGGAAGAAAATTTTCTAAGAGTTTAGGTAATGGTATCGATCCATTTGATATGGTAAAATTATATGGTGCCGATTCTCTAAGATATTATCTAGCTACTGATGTTGCTCCAGGAACTGATATGCGTTTTGATGAAGAAAAAATTAAAGCTTCATGGAACTATATCAACAAAATATGGAATGCCGCTAGATTTGTTTTAAGCAATATTGAAGATCTAAAAGAAATCAGTCTTACTAATTTAAAAAAAGAAGACAAGTGGATTTTATCTAAATTTGAAAAGACATTACATGAAACTATTAAATTTATGGATAAGTATGAATTTAATAATGCTGGATCTTCTATTTATGAATTTACTTGGAATTATTTCTGTGATTATTATATAGAAATGGCTAAATATACAATTGGAGATATTAGTACTAAAAGTACCCTTTGTTATATTCTGACAGGTATCTTAAAGTTACTTCATCCATTTATGCCATTTGTAACTGAAGAAATATATGGGATGTTACCGGTAAAAGAATCAGAATCCATAATGACTTCTAAATATCCAGAATATAATAAAGAATATATCTTTAAAGAAGAAGAATTAATCGATGATTCTGTTGAATTTATTAAATCATTTAGAAATATTAAAGCAGAGAATAATATGACTAAAGATTTAAAAATAATGTTTGATACAAAAGATAATATTGATTTAATAATTAAAGTGTTGAGATTAGAAGATAATCTAATAGATAAACCATTAGATATTAAATCATATAAAGTATTTTCTAAGAACATAAAAGCTACTATCTATTATGAAAAGATTGAAACTGATAGTGACAAAGAATTAAAAGAAAATCAAATTAATATGTTGAAATCATCTATTGAAAGAAGAGAAAAACTATTATCAAACGAAAACTATGTCAATAAAGCTCCTGCTAATATCGTTGAGTTAGATAGACAAAAATTAGCTGAAGAAAAACAAAAATTAGCAGAATTATTAAAAAAATAAGTTATACCCAAAGGTATAACTTTTATTTTGCTATTTTTCTAACTAAATCTTTATTCTTTTTCCCGAATTCATTTATTATATCCATATTATTAGCAATATCCCTATATGCTTTCTTACGAAGGCTAACAAACTTAATTGGATGTATAAGATTATACTTAAATGAATCATATGCACCAGTAATCATATCAGAATATTTATATTCTACACTGCAGAACATAAACTCACAATGCTTTCTGTAATGCAAAAACGTTGAATTATCTGGGTAGTATCTACACATTGTTTTACCGTCTACAAAATAGTATAAAGCGTGATCAGTAGGATCATATCCAATTAATTTCTTGCCATGCATTAATAAATTAATTACATGATTAGCTCCTTTATTAGTATCATCAGATACATCACTGGATTCATAACAATGAAATGTTTTGGAAGATTTATCTGTTTTATTTATAACATCATCAATAAATCCGGAAATATGTCTACATACTCCAACTCCGGTAATAACATTTATTCCATCATAAAAATCTACTTTATCATGCACATCAACGTTATATCTAAAACTACCATTCTCTGAAAAAGTACCCTGCTGTATCAAAGAATCCAAAAGAATTCCGTAGTATAGGGCATCATGATATCTAGCAATACTAGTAATTAGTATGGCGACTTCTGTTGTATATGCATCGTAACTATAAATTGCCTCAACATTTAAAAAACGAATTTGTTCTTTTATAGATTGCATCTTCTTCTGAAGTTCTGCAACTAAGTATTCATCATTGCAAGCAGCTTCCCAACACATATTAATCTCTTTATCCATAAAATCCCCTCAAAAACGCCCTATATTATAGCATATTTCCAATTATTTGCAAATATATTTAACTATGAAGAAATTTATATTATTATTTTTAATTCTTATTATAATTTCCATTTCCAAGACTTATGCTATCGTAAATGGTTATGAATTACTTGGTAAAACTATCTATTTGGATCCAGGACATGGTGGTGTTGATAGTGGTACAACATATAAAAACATCTATGAAAAAGATATCAATTTAATACTATGTAAAAAACTAAGAGAAAAACTAATATCTTATGGAGCTACAGTATATTTAACTAGAGAAATAGATAAAGATTTATCGCTAACAAAAAAGAATCGCAAAAGAAGTGATCTAATAAATAGAGCTTATTTAATAAATAAGGTAAAACCAGATATTTATTTATCTATTCACTTAAATTATTTATCTGATACTAGATATAAAGGGTTGCAAATATTCTATAACAATAAAAATAAAGAAAACAAAGAATTGGCTAAATCTCTAACAAATTATATTAAAGAAAAAACATATAACGTAAGAATACCTAAATATAATAGTTCATACTACATGTATAACAATATAACTAGTCCTGGAGTTTTAATTGAAGTAGGATTTTTATCAAATTCAGATGATAGATATAGATTAACTCATGAAGAGTATCAAGACATTATTATAGATAATTTAGCATATGCTATCATTAAATACTTTAACAATAATTAAATTTGTGTTATCATAATAATAGAGGTGTGATATGAATAATAAAATAGTAGCAATTATAGCCCTAGCAATTGGATTAGGTATTTTGATATTTGCCAACAAAACGACATACTTTGGAAAAGAA
>JAEEGH010017611.1_pt1 | contig 15199 bp, 1 predicted proteins | sample 9134181 | NCBI WGS metagenome assembly JAEEGH01 (sample SAMN16246544, study PRJNA631951) | gut metagenome | biome: gut microbiome; feature: rumen; material: DP-attached | host: Bos | place: Iran: Karaj | collected 2018-10 | reverse complement strand
CTACCTGGGATATACAACCTTCGCATATGATTCTCAGGGACATGCTTATGGAGGAACAGCTGGAGGAGATACCAATGGAAATGATAATTTTGATAGATATGGTATTATTACGGATAGAATAAAAGCAATTGCTACTCTTACGGCTGGTAGTCATAAAAATGGAGAAAATTTTCTTAATATAGAGGGTATCGGACAAAGGGGGAATGCATCTGGTGATTCAACTACCGTATATATGAGAAAAGATAGATTTCAAAGTACTTGTTTTGCTACATTACGGAACGGAAAATCTGGAAATAACGCAGGTACATATATCTATTTAGCATATTATGATGCTTTAAATGATGAAATACGATTTAAAGCAGGGGAATTACTTGATACAAACGCTGCGGCAAATAAGACTAAAGTAGGCAATTTTGGTACATTTAAAAGAACTCCTGGTAAGGTAGACAATAACACGGGTGCATTTCATTATAATGAGTTTGCAGGTTATTGCCAGATTGTTGCAACAAATACGCCTATTCCATTAAACGCTGATGGCACAGAGAATACTGATCACGAATCATATAATTATAGTCAGAAGAATACACTTGGTAATGCAGGTAACGCAGTTGCCATTGGGGTTACAAGTGAGAATATTGTTGTAATTGTCTGGTATGATTCTGTAAATAATAATCTTTTGTATTCTTACAATACTGAATTAAAAGACCTGACAGACTTTAATACTGGAGTTGCAAAGGAAGAACGTACAGGTGCTAAGAAAAAAGGATGGGCAGATGCTCAAACTCTTATTACAGGTGCAGGTGAATACTGTCAGCTTGTAGTTGATGGTAATAACGGTATTCACGTAGTAGCCTATGACAGTACAAACTGCGATTTGAAGTATGCATATTTATCTTCATATATTGATACAAATCCTAAAGTTTGTACTGTTGATTCATATCTTGATACTGGTTCAAAGCTTTCGATTGATGTAGCTGGAGAAACTAGACTTGTTGGTAATACTCAAAAACCATACTACATTCCTCATATAGGTTATTGGGCTGCTTTCCCAGAAAAAGCTCATTATGCATATATAGCAGAACCTCAGAAATTCTTTGACAGTAATCAATTAGATGGAACATCAACTGATAAATACACAGGTATCTGGGAATGTGGTATTGTTCCAAGCCACGATACTGTACGCGAAGGAAAAATTAACGTAGGAATGTGGAAGAATTCATCTGGTATAAGAAGAGATTCAAAATATATTCAGACAACAACAAGCGGTGGAGTTACTACTACAACTGAAACAGTAATGGGAAATTTTTCTTCTGCAGATACAGTAAAAGGCAAGTGCTATGGAAACGGAACTGATAATGCAGTTTTAGCTTATATTATAGAAGAAAATAGTTCTACTTATTATATAGAAACAGCTCAAAAGAGGTAAAAAAGCAAAGAAGAGAAAGCCTAATATTAAAATATATAATTCCGAAAATTAAAAAGTATAAAAGTATTTAAAATAAGTGCCGGAGTAAGTTGTGCGAGGTTAGAAATGAAGAGAAATAGGATAATCCTAAAGGCATGGTTTTTAACAGTAATATTAGTCTCAATAACATATATATCCTGCGAGATAGGACTGGGCGCAGCGGTAGATACGCAGGCGCCGGAAATACGCATAGAAAAGCCAGAAGTAGACAAGGTAATCCGGGACAAGTTTAATATAGGCGGAAGCTGGGAAGATGACGGAAGCATAGGGGGAATCCGAGTAGTACTCAAGAGGACAGACGGAAAGGCGCTTGACAGCGAAGGCCATACAGTAAGAGAAACAGAAGCCGAGTATGAAACAAGCGAAGAGGACAAGGGAAAAGGCAGCTGGAAGGCACTCATAGATCCTACGGAAGAAGGAAAGGAAATCCTTGACGGAACATACCAGGCAACAGTATACATAAATGACCTGGGCAACCACCAGAGCTCACAGAGCACAACATTTACAATAGACAATACGGGGCCTGTAATAGTACTAACAAGGCCTTCAACAGCCGCAACGGCAGCAAACTCAGACACATACGGACAGACATTCAACCTCGAAGGGCAGGCCGCAGACAACAACAACGTAAGCCTTATAGAGGTACGTGTATATAACGACGAGGCATGCGAGGAAGAGGAACATCCTATCCAGCTGAAGAACGTGCCGAACTCGATCAACATGGATGCGGCAATATACGACAAGGAAAAAGGCGGATACATAAGCCAGGACGAATCAAAGTATAATTTTGAAGTACCGCTTGAGACGGGAAGTCAGGGAAAAGACTTTTACTGCAAGATAGTAGCATATGACGGGGCTGAAAGATTTCCGTTAGAGGGCGAACAGAGCGAAGAAGACAAAAAAGGAAATGCGGTAGACTATTACTATTTATATAAGGACATCGCAACAGAAGTACTTCAAAACTACAAGATAACAGAAGTATATTCGATATACAACGGAACATACAGCGAAACGGGAGCAGAGAGGAGCGTAAGTAAGGCAGACGTACTGAGTCTTCTTGAAAGCAAAAAGACATACAAAGGCCGGTTCACGCTCAATCCGAAGAACAATCCTACATTTACGGTAACAGGAAAAAGCCCGATCGTAAAGGGAAAGGGCGCCTTTGAAGGAACGGCATACAACATAACAAACGGAAGCCAGGTAGTATTAGAAGTAAGTCCCGGACTTGACGGAATACTTTTAAAAGAAGAGACGCTTCATGTATATGCACAGAAATGTGATGACGAAGGAAAGATAGATGAAACGGCTTCAAAGATAGACATAACAACAGCGCCACAGGAAAGCGGAACATCATACAAGTTCATAACGAGCGTAGGCAGCGACAAGGGCTTTGAAATCGGAAGCAATTACATAATATGGGTAGACGGCGAAGACTATGCAGCAGTGCCGAATAAGGTAGAAGCAGCGGGAGGCGTAACATACGGCTTCCACATGTCTGCAAGCGGCAAGGCACCGGTGCTTGAAATAACGGAACCTGCAGGCTCTACAGAATACAGCAACAGGTCAAAGCAGATGTTCAGGGGAACAGTATGCGTAGAAGAAGGGGAGCCTGAAATTGTAATAACAGGCGACGGAAACGAAATCAGGCTCAAGACTTTTACAGAGAAAGAAGTACTTGCAAACGAAATCAGATACAGCTTTGAATGGGAATCGGGAGAGTTTACGGGAGAGAAGGGAACCCATAACTTTACGTTCAAGGCAGTGCTTGACAGCGAATCACAGCCGGTAGAAAGGACAATAGTATATGACACGGAAAAACCGGTTATAGATGACCTTAAGATAACGGAAGCAAAGAAGTATGATCCTGCAAAAGAAGACGGAACAATACTTGAAGGGCGATACCTCAACGGAAAGGTAACAGTATCGGCCGGAATAACAGATGACTATGACAAGGTAAAGAGCGCAAGCTACAGGATAATCATAAATGATGATGAAGAGGGAGCAGCGGAAGTACAGATAGCAGATCCTACAAAGTTTACATTCCCAGAGATAGATACGACAGGATATGCAGACGGATCAAAGCTTACGATAAAGATAACGGCGAGCGACAGGGCAGGAAACACACAGACTCACAGCGAAGACTTTACCGTAGACCAGGAAACAGACAAGCCTGTAGTATGGCCGAGAAATTCAGAAGAAATCTCATTGAAAAATACAACCGTAAGCTATTACAGGAGTGGAACAGATACAAAGAAAGGCATCATAACTGCAGGTTCAAACCTGGAGCTCAAGGTATATGATGACGACGGAAGTGACAGGAGAAACCTTGAAATTGAGATAAAGGTATCAGGTAAGCTTAATTCAGACAGCGACATAGCGGCAGCTGAATACGAAGACGTATCTGAGTACAGCATGATAGATGACGTAGTGTCATTCAAAGTCCCTGATGACGGAGGATACTACTGCTACAGGATAAAGGTAAAGGACAAGTCAAGCGGAAAGATAAAGGAAGTGCCTCAGTTTGTAATCAATGCGGCGAGGGCGGCGGCAACAATAACTGGCATAACAAAGAGTCCTTCATACATCAGAAATGAAGCAGGCGAACAGTTTGAAGTAAAGATAGAAGGCGTATCGTCACTCGGACCATACCAGTTATACAGGAAAATCGGGGAAGACGGAAGTTTTGAACGGGTAAAACAGGCAGATGATTTTCCGATTACAGATACGATAACGCTCGGCGGAGCAGATGAAATTGCTGACGGAACAAAGGTATATTATTACGTACAGGATGCAACACCGAGGGACAGCAACAGGGAAAAATATATAGACCTTCACTTTGATGACGAAAAACCTGAGGTTACGATAACATCTCCGAATGCATTGAAGAAAGGAGTAAATGCACTGAGTGAATCTGTCCCGTTCAGCGGAAGGGCATCGGACGGAAAATCGGGAGTAGAAAAGATTTTCTATAAGTTCTCGACTTCAAAAATCACAAATCCTTCGGCAGACGGAAGTGAAGGAGGATATACAGAAGTTTCAGCGGTAAACGGACCTTGGGAACTGGAACAGGTAACATTCAAGGAAGGAACAGAGCACGAAGAGGGCAAGCTTGAAGAAGGAACCTGGTACTTTTATGTATATGCACAGGATGCAGCGGGAAATAAAGGAGAGGTACGAGAAAGGGAGTTTGACATAAACCTGAACGGACCTGAGCTTGGAGTAACTGTTACTACGGGCGAACACTGTAAGGATGCAAACGGAGCGTACTATTTCAGCGGAGATTTAACAGGTACCGTAACTGCATCAGATACAGACGGGGATGTTACGCTTGATTTCCAGCTGGACGGAGTTTCAAAAGACTTTACGGTTGACGACACCGGTAATTCTCCGGCTAATTTTACAGTTCTGGGAACAGCATTTACAGAATCAAAGCAGCAGAAGCTTACCGTAACGGCAGCAGACAGATTCGGGAAAACAAAAACAGAAAGCTATAACGTATACAAGGATAGTGCAAAGCCTGTACTTTCTGTAACAAATCCGGGAAAACAGGAAACAAAGGCAGTAACAATAGCAGGATCAGTAAACGACCTTGGAGTAGGCGTAAAGAGCGTAAAGTGGAGTACCGAAGAAAACGGAAGCTATGAAGACGTTACGGAGTTTACAAAGGAAAACCCCGGCTGGAACCTCAGAATAGAAGACCTTGGAGACGAAGGGCCGAAGAGCTATTACTTTAAGGCAGAAGACGAAATAGGAAATACAGAAACAAAACATATAGAGTTTATATATGACAAGGGAAATCCAGCCCTTACGATAAATGCATCAACATGGCGAAGCTTCATGCCGTCAGAGGGACTTAGTGTAACAGGACAGGCACAGGATTCATATAAGCTTAAGGAGCTTAGGGTAACACAAAACGACGGAAGCACAAAAACAATTACTTTTGATGAAGGAATTGAACTGAAGAGCTGGAGCGTTGACATTCCGTTTGATGAGAACGGAAACAAAAAGGATCCTGAGAATGAGGAAAAGTACAGCTATACATTTGAGCTTGAAGATGCAGCGGGAAACACGGTAAAACAGACAACGGGAGAATCAGAAGCAGACTTTACTGCACCTGTTTTAAGCATAACAGCCCCAGACGGAAACACGGGAGTAAATGCGGTAAACGAGGCAAACTATCAGTTGAAGGGCCGCTATACAGAAAAGAACATAAGCGGAATATATTACAAGATTCTTGAAAGCAGTCAGGATGAACCTGAGGCAGTAGCAGAAACAACCAGAATAACTGCGGCAGCATGGACAGGTGCCGGCTGGACAATCATAAGCGCAGGAACCGAAACATGGAGCTTCTACCAGAAGTTCAAGGCAAAGACTGCGGGAGAGGCTGTAGAAGGCCTTAAGGAAGGCTCATACAAGGTATATATTTTTGCAGTAGACGGAGCGGGAAACATAAGCACATCACAGGACGGAGAGGTAAAACCGTATTCACAAGAATTTGATGTAGACATGGCTTCCCCTGTCGTAACGGTAGATGATGCAGTCAGCGGAACATATTACACAGCTTCAGACGGATTTGACGTACAGGAGAATAAGGGAGACTTAGTATTAAGCGGAACGGCTTCAGATACAAACGGAATCAGCTCTGTAGAAATTACAGGCGGACCAAAGACATATACACCGTCTCCTTCAGGCGGAAGATATTCGGTAACATTAAAGTACGGATCAGGCAATGCTTCTGAACAAGATTACCTTGGAGACGGAACATATACATTCAGGGTAAAGGCAACCGACACTGCAGGAAAAACTTCAGAGGTAACAAAGACAATAACAGTAGATACAGCAGCCCCTGTCTTAAGCGGCATAAAGGTAAACGGAGCTGCAAGCGACAGCGAGAAATGGTACAACACGACAGACATGAAGATGGAAGGAGTTGTATCAGACAATGAAGGCGGAAGCGGAGTATCAGAAGTCGTATACCAGACCTCTACGGACGGAAACACCTGGGGAGACGAAGAACCGTTTATCGGAACATCAACCTGGAAGGGAACAGTATCAGACGCAGTATCAAAGACAACAAGAATAAAGATAACTGCGCGTGATAATGCCGGAAACGAAACCTCAGAAACAGTAGGTCCATGGAACATAGATATAAATCCTCCGAGCCTTACACAGGTAAAGGAAGGAGATAAGATACTTTCAGAAGCAGAAGCATATTATTCAAACGGAAACAGCGATATAGTACTTAAAATTACAGCCGCAGACGGAAGCGGAGAAAGCGGAGTAGACAGGGTATATGTAAGGCCATATACAAAGCTTACGGCAGAAACAGTCAGCGGGGAAACATATAAAGCCGTAAAAGATGAAAACAACGGATGGTATACATATACAGTAAGCGGCATAGATAAGTCAGGAACAGTATATGCGAGAATCTATGACAAGGCCGGAAACTACAGTGATGAAAACCTGTTTGCAATTACATATGATAATACAAATCCGGTCCTTCAGAGCATCAATCTTGTACAGACCGCAGACGGTAAAACGACAGATGCATATAAGAAGGATGAGAGGACATATTACGTAAATCCTGACGGCAGGAAGTTTACACTTTCGGGAATCGCAACAGATAACCTTGCAGTAGGCAGTGTAAGCGTAACTATGAAAAAGGGAGACGAAGTAAAACACACAGGGTCAGACAGCAAGGGTGAATATACATTAAGCGATATAGACATGAGCGGCTGGGGCGGAGACGAAACGGAGATTGAGGTAACTGTAACGGTAACAGACCGTGCCGGAAACACCCAGAATACAGAAAGCTCTGTAACTTCAAACTTTACAATTATCTTTGATAAGACAGAACCTGTAAGTACACACGGAATAGATTCTACCGGAAAAGACATAGTATTCAGGGTATCGGATTTTGACAACAATGACATAACGTCATCAACAGCATCAGAATACGGATTAACCTGGAACAGTGCAACGGTAGAGGGCACGGCATATACAGACATAGATACAAAAGCCGGCGGAAAGTACGGAGCTGGAACATACGGAAACTCAACGACCCAGAAAATAAGGGGTGTATTCGAAGACAGCGGCAGCGGAATCAGACGAATATACTATGCAGTATTTGACAGGACAGATTCAAACCGCAGTGAATATATCTTAGACGGAGACAATGAACGCTATGATCTTTCTGAACAAGATCTTGAAGCGCTTAAAAATACAGTAATCGGAAAGAACCAGTACTTTGTACCGGGTGAAAAGGAATACAAGCGTGTATTCTATAACGTAAATAAAGAAGAATATGATACAGCAGATGCACAGAAACAGGAAGAACTTAGTTTAGGCGGAAGTCCTCTTGTAAAGGGCGGACAGAGCGTAACGGAAGAGAAGAACGGAAAGACATATTATAAATACTGGAAAGTTGTTCCTTCTACATATTCGTTTACAATTCCAAGGCTTACGGAAGGAAGCAACTATCTTGTTTTAGTTGCAGAAGACAATGCGGGAAATCTCTTCCTTGAAAGAAAGAGCGTAAAGTTTGACCATGACGGAGACCCTCTGACTGATGATATAGAAGCCGAGTTCTCAAACTTCTCGCTGAATCTTGATACTACAGCGCCAGTTGTTGAGGCATTGAATAACGCCCTCATCTATTCAAACGGAACTGATGAATGCAGCATCAGCGTAACTGCGAGTGATCCTGATGTAGCGGGAATAGAAAACAGTTCATCTGGAGTAAAGAGTGTAGTATTCTCAAGGGACGGAACTGCAGCTACGGTAAAGGCTAAAGGCTCCGGAGACACATATACAGCAGACATAAAGGACATCCTTCCTGACAGTGCAGCAGCCTCAATATATGCAACCGTAACGGACAATGCGGGAACATCATCAAAGAAGGTAGTAGCAAACGTAATCGTAGATAAAGACGGACCTGAAGTAACGGTAAAGAGTCCTGCAGCAGGCTCAACCGTAAACGGAAAGGTAAAGCTTACTGTTACAGCCGGAGACGGAAACGGAGCTGGAGTAAGTGACGAAGAACCTGTTCTTTATATAAAGGACGGAGATGAATATACAGTTTTATCTAAAGAAGATCATCCATACAGTAACGGAGAATTTACTGTAGATACGACAAAATTTACAGACAATGCAAACGTAATCCTTCGCGTAACGTTTACAGATGCAGTCGGAAATGAAGGCAATTCAGCAGACAGAACCCTGTACGTAAGCCAGGATTCAGACAGGCCTGTAATCAAGATGAACCAGGTAAGTTCAGATGGCGGCTACATTACATCAAAGACAGTATTCGGCTCAGTAACGGATGATGACGGAACTATCAGTAAACTTTGGGTATGGTCAGCACAGAAGAAAAATAATGCAGAACCTCAGTCCGCTCCGGTATTGAACGGTTCGGTATGGGACGTTCCTGACGGATGGATAGAATTCGGAAAGGAAGGAACAGACAGTACCCTTGAAAACAACAACTGGCAGATAGAGTCGACAGAAAATGACGGAGATACAAAATGGTTCTGGGCAGCTGCAGATGCAAATAATACAGTGTTCTGGACAAAAGGCGCAGAGCTTGGCCGTCCATATATCACATACAGCAACATAGCAAAGCAGGATGATACAGACGGAATTCCGTTTAAGTATGATACTGAATCGCCTGAAATTACAGGGGTAGGACTATTACGTCTTGCGACAGATGTATACAAACAAGGAACAACAAGCCGTTATGCAGCTTCAGAGATAAAACAATATGTAACAGATCTCGGGCTTGAGTGGAGTTCTGCAAACAATATGGTATTCGGTAAAGACTATGCCCTTATGTATGTAATGGTAGAAGTAAATGAAAAGACCGGAATGAATGAAACTGCTCCTGTTGCCCTGGATTATATAACGCTTGGAAGCTCAGACATCTGGGTAACAGGTCCTGACAGCAATAACAAATATACATATTATCTGGGACCGTTTGACCTGTCTGGTAAAGATACAGAGAATGTAACTCTTACCTTTACGGCAAAGGATGAAGCAAATAAGAGCGGAACAAAAGAAAAATCAATTATTGTAGATAATTCGGCAGACATCACAATATCAGATGTTTCACCATCGGCAGATGAAATTGCATCGGGTAAATTTTCATACCGAGGACAGGTAAGCGATGCCCAGTCTTCTGTAACAAGGGTTGAATACTATATTCCGAAATCTGCAGAAAACACGGCACTCAGCGGGGCCGCAACAGATGCAGCAAAGAAAACTCTTCTTGATTCAAAAACATTCATACACATTGAAAAGGCAACGTCAATTCAGTGGACTATAGACTTCAATAACTTTAATGATGACGTATTGAAATATACGACAAACGGAGTTGACGTTATTGTTGATGAGGGCTTTGCGGGTTATAAAACCGAAAACGATTTGTACAGAATTCCTGTATGGTTTAAGGTAACCGACTCTGTAGGAAACACAGGCTATGTAACAGACAATATCATAACCTATGACCCTAACGAAGACAGACCTAAGGTTTACATAACAGATCCTGAAATCAAAGCAGATGAGTTTGAAGAAAAGGGCGGAAAGGTTAAGATTTCCGGAAATGCCCAGGATAACGAGGGCGTAGCAGCCGTTTACCTTCAGTTCAAGGACGGGGATGGAGAGTGGACAAGCTCAGCAGCAGGCGGTGCAGAAGCAATACCCGGAACAAATCCTGTAATATACGGCTTTAAGGCTAATAACACCAGAAACTGGAACTTTACCCGTGATTTATCACATAGTGCAGCAGGATTAGATGACGGAACTATCGTACAGGTACGTGCAATAGCAGCCGACAGTGATACGGGACTTTTAAGTGCCTGGTCAGATGTCCTGACAATTAAGATAAATAACTCAATTCCACGCCTTGTAGGAGATATGTACTTAAGGCAGTATGAAGGAAATACCGTAAAGGTAGAAAAGGTATACGAGCCGGATATGTATATAAAGGGCGAATGGAAGCTTGAAGGAACAATAGCCACTCCGGGTTCAGATTCCCTTGTCCAAATGAAGATAACCGTAGGAGATAAAGAAGCAGTCTGGACAAGAAGCGGTGACCATACAGGTTCTGTAACAGATCCTGGTAATATCGGAGTAACAGTAAACTTTGCAGAAGAAGCTAATGACCAGAACCTTGCATTCTCAATTCCTGTATCAGGATCATCAGAATGGTCGGCAGAAATTTTAACTGTTGATAATACAGGTCACGAAGGCAGGGAAAAGCCTGTCATAAATATTGACGATACGGCACCATCCTTTGCAGATTACTCGGACAAGGAGCATGACAAAATCATCCTTTATCAGGACAGCTATGGAGCCGGCGGAACACAGCTTGGTGCAAATCATTTTGTACAGAACTCCAACGGAGCCCAGTTCACTCTTGCAGGAAAGATAGTAGAAAATCAGAGCGGTTTTGATAAGGCTGTATTCTACTTTATGCGTACAGGCAGTTCCGATAATGTTAAGCGTGTTTATAACCCTATGGAAGGACACGGAACAGACAATCAGAATAACCGTGCGGACTTTGCTTCAAGCAGGGAAAATGCTGCTGCAGGAACAGGCGGTACAATTTATCTGAATGACAATCTTCCTTGCCGCCCATTAACCGTAGGAAGAAGTGATGGGGAAACTGCATCTGCAGAGGAAATCAAGACTAATATGAATATCCGTGTCGGCGGTCTTGTTTACATAGGAGGTCTTTACCGCCTTATTACACAGATAAACCGCACTGACGGAACAATCAAATTTGAACCGGCAGCTTCAACTTCAATTAAATCTGCAGATTTTGTATACGGTCTTGTCGTAGACCACAACGGTGAACGTGACGGCGGTTCCGGCGCAGTAGAGTTTGATGACGGCGACGGACTTCTTGAGTCATATTCGGGAAGTACAACTGCAAACTTCAGATGGGAAGCAACCTTTAATTCTGCAAACATTCCTGACGGACCTATAGAAATCGTTGTAGTTACATTTGATAAGGCAGGTAACATAGGCTATGGTTCACTTGTGACAAAGGCCAGCAACAATGCACCACGCATTACAAAGGTAATGCTTGGAACCGACTTAAACGGTAACGGTGTTTATGATTACGATACAGACGAATTCAGTACCTTCTATGCCTATAAGGATGAATACGGTTATGGAAATACAAAGAAAGGAAATGCGGCCTGGACTCTTGATACGTCAGAAGAGCTTGACAGCGGAAAGTACTGGGCTGTAAAGAACGGCCTTGCAGTAATTCCTGAATTTGTAGGCGGAGCAGGTCCTTTCTATTACGTATTTGACAAGGGCGTAGTAAGCGGTGAAGGAAAAACATTAAAAGATTTTATCAGAACAACTCCGAAGACCTTTACTTATAAAGGAGACGATACAGATCCAAAACTTTTAGCTTCAGGATTAAATTCTAAGATTAAGACCGGCGGAAAGAACGGGGCAAATGCTTCGTGGACATACGGTTCTTCTTCAAGCGGAGATAATACAGGCGGTTCTCTGACTCTTGCTAATAATGCGCTTGGAGGTGAAGGTGAATATTCTTCTGCTGCAGGAACAAACCCTGCCGTTGTTTATTCCTTTACTTTCTGGGATTCAACGGAAGAATCAACACCGGGTGATGACACAGGTTCAACAATCCTTAATGCATATGTAAAGCAGGATCTGACAGATGATGTTAATCCGAATACCGTAATTGCTCCTTTTGAATGGAAAGGAACAGGTTATACAAAGAATGTTTCTAAGGTTGTAAACGGAGGAACTCCTTCCGTAACTGCAAGTAATCCGTCAGCCCTTGCTGCAGGAGAAAAGTTCGGCGTAACTACAGTCTCTGTAACAGAGGACAGCATAACAACAGTAACAACAACTACAATTACTCCAAACAACAGCCTTTATGGTGCTTCACGTGCTAACGGTCACATAGAGCTTGAAGCAGACCTTTCTGAGGATGTAAGGGACCTTAAATATAATGCAACAAATACCCTTGGAACTGATCCTAAGGTTTCGGGTAAGATTACCTTCCATGGTACTTCTTATGACAATACAAGATTAAGTTCTATCTGGTTTAAGTTTACAGACTTTGATGCAGGAGATGGAATAACCGCAGGAGATTCCGGTAAGGATGGAACCTCCGGTTATACTCAGGCTGCCTGGTACAATCCTGATGCTGCTGAATGGTCTTTAGCCGGGGCAACTATGGCTGCCAATAACTGGGAAGTCTTTGTTTCAGATACATACTTTAACCAGACCGGTCATAAGGCTGACTGGTATCTGAGCATAGATACAAGTGCCATTTCGGGTAATGTCGGTGTAGACAAAAAACTGACGGTAATAACTCTGGATTCTTCGGGTAAAGTCTCATCACAGACAGTTTCAGGTCAGTCTGCAGACGGTGATGACGTTTACAACTGTCCTGAATATCAGATGGACGTTGTGCCTTATGTTACTTCGCTCACTACATCTCTTTCAGGCTTCCAGAGCAGTAATCCTTCTGTTTATGACAGAACTGCTTTAGGCCATTACCCTGTTTATATGACTCATGCTCAGGGGGATGGAACCTATGACTATGAAACTGTAAAGGTAAACGGCTTTAACCTTGAAGGTACACAGATCATATTTGATGACGGTTATACAACTGGTACTGATAATAAAGGCAATGCTTATGTTAATAATGCCTTACTGTCAGCAGTTTCGCCAAATGTATATAGCTTTGCCCTTCCTAACGGTGCAAGATCCGGTAAGGTTACAATAACCAAGAATGTGGGAGAAAATAATTCTGTTAAGGTTACTTCCCTTAATAACAAAAACAACAATGATGCTCATCATTCTGATTATGATTCTGCCGTTACCCAATCAGGCTGGTACAACCGTTGTCCTAACGGCGTAAATAACGACCTCCTGACTGATGACCTTATCATTGATGTCTGGGATTTTAATTCCGCCGCTGCAACTCCTAAAGGTGACTCAAACTTTATTTCTGATATTGTAATGAAAATAAATCAGAAGAGTGGAATGCTTGGTTTTGCTTTCTCTAATGGTATATTCCGCTGGTCTATGGCAGGTATGGGTGGTACTAATAATGATACAGAATATTCATATCAAATATGGGTAGGAACAACAGATGCCATAAGACAAACCGGATTTGCTTTTGATTCTGCAGGAAATAGTTATGGCGTTGCTGCTGGAGATAATAATGATGTTAAAGATAATGGAGCTACTACCATAGCAGATGGTTATGCTTTCTTTACTGGAAGATGGGGAATAGCAGGAGAAGGTAAAACAAATAATAATACAACAAATCAAAGTATGAGTACCAGCGGAGCAATAAATAAACTTAGAATGGAATGTTCAGAACAGATAAAAGGAGGTGTTTCTTCATTAAATAAAAACAGGTTTGTTAATTCGTCAATTGCAACCAGATATAATACAAATGACTCTTCTACAGATGTTTATCTGGCCTTCTATGATGCTGAAAATGGAGAAATTCGTTTCCGTGCAGGTAACATAAATAGTGATACTAAAACTAATTTTGGTTCTTTTAAGGACTCCTTTGTCGGCAAGGAATATGGCCAAGATTGTGCTTTAAAACCTCAAAATTATGATTTTAATCTTGATTCCGTACAGATTATTGCAAACAATGATGGAGATGCTATTGGTAATGCTGGAGAATATCTGAGTCTTGGCGTAACTTCGGAAAATGTTGTTGTAATAATATGGTATGATACAACAACCAACAACCTTATGTGCAGTTATAATACGGATTTTACATATGGAATTTTGAACGAAAAAGTTTTGGAAACAGATAGAGTAGGTGTTTCTAGTAAAGGATGGTCTACAGCACAACCTCTTATTTCTAGTGTTGGAAAATATTGTCAGCTTGCAGTAGATAGTGACAATAACTTCCATATCGCTGCTTATGATAGTATAAATCAAGATTTGAAATATATTTATATTCCAAAAGTAAGCAAATCTATAACAACCGGTGAGAATACAACTGCAAGTGTATATGTTCCAGATTTACGTAATAGTAAAATGAAGATTTGTACAGTTGATTCATATTTAAGCGTTGGAAAGGAACTTACTATTGATGTTGCAAAAGATGCTTCTGGAAATCAAATTCCTTGTATCGGTTATTACGCAAATACTCCTGCAAAACCTCGTTATGCATATCTTGCAGATCCAACAAGCTTCTATTCTGGAACTTGTGATGGAGTGTCTTCAGATAAATATACAGGTATCTGGGAATGCACAATTGTTCCTACTCCAAGTAAGATGTATGATGATTCCAAGAGACGTATTAATGTTGGGGTTTGGAAAAACACAACAGGTGAATTAAGAGATTCATATTATAAAACTGAAGGACAAGATTCTACTGGAGTCAATAAGGCTGCAGATTCTAGAAATGGAGACTCCGGAGTATGTTATGGTAATGGTACAAGTAATGCAGTTCTTGCTTATGGCGTAACAAAGAGTAAAACAGATACCTCAACAAGTTACATCGAAACTGCTCAAAAGAGGTAAAAGAAGCAAGAAAATCGATTTTTCATTTCTTGCAATAACTTTATTTTTCATATAATATACTCCTATTCTAAAGGGGTGCTGGGCTGCCCGTTGGGTGGACCTGGCTGAGAATATACCCTCAAAACCTGATCCGGATAATGCCGGCGGAGGAAAAATTATGCGCAAGACTATTGCGAAAATCTTTCTTTTAAC
>JAEEGH010017606.1_pt1 | contig 15202 bp, 12 predicted proteins | sample 9134181 | NCBI WGS metagenome assembly JAEEGH01 (sample SAMN16246544, study PRJNA631951) | gut metagenome | biome: gut microbiome; feature: rumen; material: DP-attached | host: Bos | place: Iran: Karaj | collected 2018-10 | reverse complement strand
TAATTACATCACCTTCTATATATCACTGACGATGGTGTGTATATCCATCTTTAACCAGCGTATTTCCGAAGCTAAAAAAGACGAAGAATTAGAAGAACTAGCGACCAAAGATAAGCTCACGGGGTTATTAGGCTTTGAATATTTCACCACCCAAGTTGTTGACCGTATCAAACAGCACAACATCCAAAAGGGCAACAGCGTGTATCTATTTATCAATGTTACTAACTTCAAAGTCTATAACGATCAAAAGGGTTTCAGACAAGGCAATGAGTTCTTGAAAAAAGTTGGCGAACTTCTAAGCGAAGAGTTCAACGAGTATTCATTAATTACTCGTCAATCTGATGACCACTTTGTCGTGTTTACTATCAATCTAAAAGTAAGAGATAAAATATTCGCTTTAAATGAAAAGATTCAAGCGCTTGAACCAGATATCAAACCAGGCATCATGGTTGGTGCTTACGAAGTAAATAAACCAGAAGAAGACCCACATCGTTCTGTTGAAAAAGCTAGATATGCCTATGGTGCGTTAAAAAATAAGAATAACGGTCAATTAATGCTTTATTACGATGAACAAATGCATGATGACTATTTAATGGTCCAATACGTTGTTACTCATATTGACGAAGCTATTGAAAAAGGTTATTTGAAAGCCTACTATCAACCAGTTGTTTGGTCTAAAGGTAGATCATTATGTGGCGCAGAAGCGTTAGCCAGATGGGTTGATCCAAAATATGGGTTTATGTCTCCTGGTATGTTCATCCCAGCGTTAGAAAACGCTAGACTAGTTTATAAACTAGATAAGGAAATATTAAGACTCGTCTGTCAAGACCTCCGTTATAACTTAGATAACGGTTTACCAGTCTTACCAGTTTCCATTAACTTCTCACGCGCTGACTTTGGCTTAATCGATATCGTTGAAGTCGTCACTAAAACAGTGGAAGAATATGATATTCCACACGAACTACTCCACATTGAAATCACTGAAAGCGCTTTAACCGATGAAGAAGATGCCTTAAAACTCACCATCAATCGTCTCCATGAAAATGGCTTTGCCACTTGGCTTGATGACTTTGGCAGTGGTTATTCTTCCATCAATGTCCTTAAGGACTTTGAATTCGACGTCTTAAAACTCGATATGAAGTTCTTAACTGGCTTCTCTGATAATAAGAAATCTAGAGCCCTTATTAAATCCGTCATCAATATGGCAGAACAAATTGGCATGAAGACACTTTGCGAAGGTGTTGAAACTATGGAGCAAGCCGCTTTCTTAGAGCAATCTTCCTGTGGTCGTATTCAAGGCTATTTATACGGTAAGCCTCTTAGCTATGATGAATTAAAGCAAAAGATTGTTGCTGGTGAATATACATTATCTGACGATATCTTAGTTAGTAAGAAATAATTTTCTTAATTTTGAAATAATAGAAAGCACGATTTGTGCTTTTTTATTTATAAAGTTATTGCAATTACATAAAAGAAGTCCATAATATTGTAAGAAAGGTAAGAAAAGTAAGAAAATGGAAAAAATAGAAGACAATCGATTTATCGTTAGTGTCAAGGTGGGCCCCAAGGGACAAATCACTATTCCTAAAGAAGCTCGCTCTTTATTTAACATAAAGGAAGGTGATACACTAATGGTCATGGGCGATTCCAAACGAGGCGGAATTGCCATAGTGAAGGCTGACGCCTTCTATCAAATTATGGAGGAACAAACTAAATGAACGATGTCTTAACATTAGAAAATGTTTGTAAAAAGTATCCATCTTTCTCATTAAAAGAAGTTTCTTTTAGTGTGAAACCTGGAGAAATCATGGGCTTTATCGGTCGTAATGGGGCAGGTAAAACCACAACTTTAAAAAGCATTATGAACCTCATCCATTATGAAAAGGGTAAGATTACCGCTTTTGATAAGGATATGAGTGAGAACGAACTAGAAAACAAACAAAGAATCGGTTTTGCTTTAAGCGAACTTAATTACTATCCAAATAGAACCATTCGTCAATTAATGAATGTTACCAAAAGATTCTATAAAAACTTTGATGAAAATAAGTTCAACGAGATGTGTAAGTTATTTAACTTAAATATCGATAAGAAGCTTGAAGAACTATCTAGTGGTATGAAAGTTAAATACAGTGTCGCTGTGGCTTTATCTCATAAAGCGGAACTATTAATTTTAGATGAACCAACTTCTGGCTTAGATCCAGTTAGTAGAGACGAAGTCTTAGATATCTTTAGAGAAATCGTCAAAAGTGGTGAACGTGCGATTTTATTCTCCACTCACATCACTAGTGACTTAGATAAATGCGCCTCTAATATCACCTATATCCATGATGGTGAAATTCTTTATACCGGCACTAAAAAGGACTTTGTTAATTCCTACTTATTTGTTTCTGATAAAACTAAAAATAAAGATTTAGAAAGAGAATATATCGCTTCTAAAGAATTAGACGATAGAATCGAAGGCTTAATTGATGCGAATAAAAAAGATGTCTTTACTAAAAACGGCATTGAACCAAAGGAACCTGATTTGGAACAAATCATGGTCTACTTAGAAAGGAGCAAGAACAATGAAAGCTTTACTTTATAAAGAATTCAAATTAGCGATGCATCCAATCTGCTATATCTTCATCGCTCTTTTCCCATTAATGATTCTGATTCCTAGCTATCCATTAGCGATTGGTTTCATCTATGTTTTGAGTTGTTATCCAATCCTATTTTTAGGGGCAAATAAAGGCCAACAAAGTAACGACTTATTATACTCAACCTTACTTCCAGTACGAAAAAAAGACATTGTCTTAGCAAGAATATTCACTGTCATCTTTATGCAAGTGGCATTTATGGTGATTATGTCTTGTTTATATCCAATTGCTTATATGTGGTATGGTAATGGCGTCCTTGATCAAGAAACTGGCAAAGTAATAGATGTCAGCGTTGGCTTTGGCTTAAAGAGTTATGTTATCGTTTTAGCAATTGCCTTTGTCGGCTACGCTTTAGCGGATCTCATCTTCTTCCCAATTTACTATAAGCACGGTAAATCAATCGTCGCGTCCACCCTTTTCACTATCTTAGGATTCATCACTTACTTAGGCGTGACCACAATTGCAGTGCCTTATATCATTGGTATTGAAGCATGTAATTCTATTCCACTTTGGATCCAATTCATCGCTCTAGGGGCCGCTATTGGCTTATCTGCTTTAATCCATTTATTTGTTTATAAGATTGGTGCAAAGTGTTTAGAGAAAGTTGACTTCTAGCCAAAGCAAACTTAGTAAACATTATAAAGGGCGACAGTGTCGCTCTTTTATGTTATATTGTTTTAAGGTCCTAACTTATGAAGCAATCTAGTAAAAAAGCATTTCTTACATTTGGAATCGCTCTTTCCATTTTGATGGTAATTCTATTTATTGCCACTTCTATTTATATTGAAGCGATGCGTGAATACACCTCATATTTGAATGAATATTTTTATAATGTTCGTCAAGATGGATCTATCGTTGTTAATGAGCCAGCGGCCATTAATATTCCTGTTGGTCATGGTAGAGACTATGTCTTTAATAGCGCTTTAGTTTTTATGACAATAATGGGAGCATTAATTACAATTGCTTTGGTGGTTGCTTATGTAATAAGTCTCAGTTCATATAAAGAAGAAGATAAGAAAATTCTTACCAAACAATTCCTCCTATTTTTAAACATCTCTTTATCTTTTGTCTGCGCTGTTTTATTTAGCTATATTGGCGGTATCTATGTATCAATCGTGGAAGGCTACTTAGGAGAAGCAATTGAGTCATTATTAAGATGGATATCTTGCTTCGTGGGCTTACGCTTTATCTTTATTTTGTCTCAAATGGTCTTAGAAAGAAAAAGTCTCACAAAAGGCACTTTGATTATTAATATCTTTTACTCCGCTGCTTCTTTTGCTGTGTTTATCTTGTTGCTTATCTTAGCCATTCAATACCATCCGTTTGCTGATGCTTTCTATTTGATCGTTCTTGGCGCCATAGCGGCTCCGATTATTTTCTTTGGCTTTGAAGGCGGGCTTTTAGCCTTAAAAGTTGAAAGAAAGAAAAAGCAAATACAAGAATAAAGGCCACAAATTGAAGTGCTAGGATAAAAGTGGACAAGGGTAAAAAGCCCTCATCCACTTTTTTCTTTTTGCTATTCTTTATAAAGGAGGTTGTTAAATGGCAAGAACATATAAAAGAAAGTTTACAATGCGTAGCCCAGAAGAAAAGGAAGCCATCATTTTAGACTATTTCAGTGATCATCATGCTTCTTATAGAAAAACTGCGGATAAGTATGGTGTTGATTATTCTAGATTTCGAAGGTGGATAAAAAAATACCGAGAGCAAGGTATTGACGGACTCAAAAGTAAAACAGGAAAAGGTAATCACAAAGGATCTGGTAATCCATACAGTGGTTTACAAAACAAGAAAAACAAAACTAGAGAAGAAGAACTTGAGTTAGAAAACCTTAAATTGAAAGTTGAGGTAGCCCGATTAAAAAAAGGGTACCAAGTGAAAGGAGTTGGTTCAAAAAAGGAATACGTTACTATCAAAGACTTGAATACGAAGTCTTAGAAGAATTATCTAAACAATATCCTGTTTCATTACTTTGTAATGTCATGGATGTAAATAGAAGTGGCTATTACAAATGGAAATATCGAAAAGCACATCCATCAACAAGGCATATACAAAGGATGAAAGATGTTGAATTTATTAAAGAAGAATCGTTAAAGCATAAAGCTCATGGATATCGTTGGTTAGCAGCGTTTCTAAAAAGAAAATATGGTGTGATCATGTCTCCAGAATACATATATCGATGTAGAAAATATGCAGGGATTATGTGTGAATCAAAGCATTATAAATGGAAGAAACCTGGAGAAAGTAGTTACATCTATAACAATCTCATATGGAATAATTGGAATGCATCAAAGCCATTAGAAATCATAGTGTCAGATATGACAAGTTTTTATTCCAAAGGAATATATTATGAACTCACATTGTATTTTGATACATTCAATCGAGAAATTGTGGGATTTGGATTAACAAATAGACGAGGAGAAGCAAGACCATATTTTGAAGGATTAGAACAAGTTATAGGGCTTATAAAAGAAAAAGAACAAACTGGCTCATCTACTTTGCATACAGATCAAGGCGCGGTTTATTCTTCTGAAGCCTTTAACAAGCTTCTAACTAATAATAACATTATTCATTCGATGTCTCGAGCAGGAACTCCAACAGACAATCCAATAGATGAATCTCTTAATGGGTGGATTAAAGACGAACTATTCATCGATTTCAATTTAAAGAAATGTGATGATGTCTTATCTTTGATAAGAAAATATATTGATTACTACAATTTCGAACGTCCGATGTATTGTCTTAAATACAAAACCCCACATCAGTATAAATTTGACATGGGGTATTGATGCTTTTTTGAACTGTCTACTTTTCGTTGACTAGTTCAAATAGGCTGTTCTTTTTATAATTGATTGATGTATTTATTAAAGACAATGAATACGGTGGTTAAGGCAAATCCAATAGTGCACGCAATAAGCAATGCGCTTGTGCCTAAAAAGGAAATGACTAAACCCCCTAATAAGTTAGAAAGAGGAATTAAACCCTGACTACCGATGTCAGTTAAACTATTAACTTTCCCTAATTTGTCTTTATCAACCATCGACATCAGCTTTGTGCTCGCTGGAATGTTAATAGTGACTAATAACATACCAATGATAAAGACGATTACTAAAGTAGCAATTAATAATGTATTAATGTTTATAACATTCTTAGCAAATAAGACATAGAAGATAGATAAAGCCGCAAAAGTGCCACTGACAGCGATAAATGATAGGCCTAAACCTTTAGAAATGTGTTCTTTTGGTTTTAAGTTTGACATCACAATAGCGAAGATAATAGAACCTAAAGACAACACAACTGAAATAATTGAGCTCCACATTTCTGGTTCCATGATGTCTTTAAATAAGTAATCGCTACTGGCGACATCTGTCGAAATAAAATATGGTAAGAAATTACTTCCAACTGGTGAGAAGAAGAAATTAACAAATAAAATAGCAATTATTAGATAAAGAATTGGTTTGATTCCCACTAAATAGTTAAATGCAATCTTAATATCATTAAAAGCAGTTCTCACAGTGAGTTTTTCTTCTGACTTAACAAAGTTATACTTAATAAACATCTCAGATACACCAGAGAGCAAATAGCAACAGCCAACAATAAGAAACAATACATTGATTGGAATGGTGCTATATAAGATACCAGCTAATACGATGCCTAAAATAGATTGAAAACTATTCATCGTTGCATAATATGATTGTGCTTGTTGGAACGATTCTTTTGGCACAATATGTGGAAGTAAACTACTAGCAGCAGGAGAGAATATCGCCCCAATAAAGTTACCAATGACCGCTAAGATAAATAGAGCAACAATTTTACCTGTATTACCTGTAATTACAGTCATTAATAATACTGTTAATAAAATAATGGCTGCCCCTCTAGAGTAGTCACATATATACATAATCTTTCCTTTATGGAAACGATCAGAGATGACACCACCAAATAAAACAACGATGGTGAAAGTAATGCCACCCGTTGCTAAATATAAGCCTTGGATTAAAGCATTATTACCAGTTAAAGCTAAGATATAAAAACTAACGGCAAAGCTATAAAGGATACCGCCCATATTAGAGACGAATGCTCCTAGAAACGCTAAGACGAAGTTCTTATTTGTGAAGACGTTTTTAACTTGAGTTTGTTCTTCCATTTGGTTCACCTATGGCAATAACTTTAAAGGAATAACAATAAACTCGCAAGCAACTTTAGGTTGAATAAGAAAAAGAAACCAATAGTAGCGGCGTTTATTGTATAATGACAAACATGGACGAAACCGTTAAAAGAAATCCATTTGAAACTAGGATTCACGAAATAGATCTCATAAGAGGCATATTAATGTGTCTAGTTGTGATTGATCACATCTTTAATCTTTTGATGTCTTTTAATGAAATGTGGATGGGCCCAGACTTGTTGGAACCTTTCCATACGATTTATAATGTTGCATATTTTTATTGGACCAATCCCGCGAGAGTAGTGGTCAAATATATTTGCTTAGGAAGTTTTTGCTTTGTCAGTGGTATCTCCTGTGCTTTTTCTAGAAATAACTGGAAAAGAGCGATTGAGATGATTGGCCTATGGTTTATTATTCTCGTAGTTTGTCTTATCTTAGATACATTACGCGCTGCTTATGACTGGCAAATTGGTTTAAGAACAATGCGCACTGACTTTAACATCATTGGTGTTTTAGCCTGGTCGATGCTCATATATTGTTTCTTCCAAAATAAATCATGGAAAGCTTTGCTTGTGGTTTGCATCATTGGTTTAGCCTTGCACCCATTATGTGTTGTTCTTTCTAGAACTGAATGGGGCCAAAGTATTTATTCCATTCCATTTTGGAAACCAAATCGTGCGATTAGTGACCAAGCAGACTTTTTACCGATATTCCCATATTTAGGTTTCTTCTTTGGTGGCGCTTTACTTTCATATTTCACCTATAAAAAAGATAAGAAATCATATTTTAAACGTCATAACTGGGAAAGACCATTCTGCTTTATTGGTCGTCACTCCTTAATTATTTATGGTGTCCATTTCTTAGTGCTTATTGGCATCTTCTCTTTAGTGGGGTTATTTATTAAATGATGACCGATTTAAGCATGTATCAAGCCCTTTTAGTGGCGGCTAATAAATACCCAAATGACTTAGCGCTTTATTATCAAGGCACTAAGATATCTTTTAAGACCTTAGTTAAGCGTATTAATGAGACCGCTGATATTTTATATCATCAATTAGGAATTAGAGAAAACGATGTCGTTCTTATTTCTCAACCAAATATTCCAGAAACAGTAGTGCTTTTCTACGCAGTTAATAAGATTGGGGCTATATCTAATTTAGTGCACCCATTCACCCCTTTTAATCAAGTTAAAGAAATCATGGAAAAGACTAACGCTAAAGTGGCGTTTCTCTTTGAACAAAGAATAGCTAAAGAAGTCGATAAATATCGTGAACTAGTTAACAAAGTTTATGTCACTCGTATTGAGGATGATTTGCCTTTACTTAAAAAGCTTTGCTATCACATTTTTATGAACTTTAAGATTCGTAAGAAATTAGGCAAGCAAAAGGACATCAACTTCCTCGGCTTTAACTATGCAATTAATTTAAAACCATCCAATAAAGAAACCCCAGTCATAGATCTAGTGCCAAATAAGTGTTCGGTCCTTCTTCCTAGTGGTTCCACAACTGGTAAGCCAAAGACCATTTGTTTAAACGATCGTTCATTTAACTATATCGCTATGCATTCCGATGCTTTCATGTCATTAACTAAAGAACAACTTAGAGGACATAAAATGCTTAGTATCTTGCCTAGCTTTCATGGTTTTGGTTTGTGTATGACTATGCACGCTCCACTTGTAAATGGTTTTGCTTCCATTTTGATCCCTAGATTTAGAGTCAAAAAAGTGGTGAAGGTCATGAACAAGGTTAAACCAACCGCTATATGTGGTGTTCCTACAATATATGAAAAGCTTTTAGCGGACCCTTTATTTACTAATTCTAAGAGTCTAAAATACCTCCACTGTTGTTTCTGCGGTGGTGATACTTTACCTAATGAACTATCAAATAACTTCAATAATGCGCTGAGACAAGTCGGTTCTAGCTGTCGCTTATTCCAAGGCTATGGTCTAACTGAAGCTGTTGCTGTTAACTGCGTTAACACTTTTGAGACAAGTAGAGATGGCTCGTTAGGAAAACCTATTCCGGGTGCTATTTTTAAGCTTGTGGATGAGTCTGGTAAAGAACTACCAAGAAATCAAATTGGAGAAATCATTTTAAAGAGCGACGCCATCATGCTTGGCTATTATCAAGATGAAGAAGCCACTAACGAATGCTTAAAAGATGGTTATTTATATACTGGTGACCTTGGTTATATGGATGAAGATGGCTTTATCTATTTTAAGTCTCGTAAGAAAAGAGTGGTGAAGGTCTCTGGTGTTGCGGTTTTCCCTAGCGAAGTTGAACAGCTCATTTCTTCGCTGCCTGAAGTTAGTAGTTGTGCCGCTATTCGTATACCAGATCAAAAACTGCAAAACTCCATTAAAGTTTTAGTGGTCTCAACATCAACTGATAAAAACGCACTTGAAGAAAAGATTTACGAAACTTGCCGCAAGTATCTCATAAAGTGGTCTGTTCCAACTGAAATTGAATTCAGAGATTCTTTACCAGTGACACCTTCAGGCAAAGTCGATTTTAATAGTCTACAACAACAAGAAGATATCAAGAATAATCTGCTGTGATATAATCTTTAACACGTGGTCATGGCGGAACTGGTAGACGCGCTGGTCTCAGAAGCCAGTGAGGAGACTCATGGAGGTTCAAGTCCTCTTGGCCACACCAAATCGCCACTAATTGTTCCTTATTTGAGCTAATTAAACTAAGGAACTTTTTTATTTATATCCTTTTATTATATATTTAGTAATTTTTATAGTTTTTGAATCTATTAATCGCTCTTTTATTGCTAACAAAACGTAAATAGGTTATACGCATAAATGCCATAATCGCTACTTTATATATAATATACAGACATCCTAAATGTGTCATTTTTTTCTTGTCAAAAAGGTTTACATATTTTTTAAATGAGAGTATATTAGAAACATCATATTATTACGTGTATCCGTAAAGGAGCACGAGAAAGGAGACAATATGAAAAAGAAATTCTGTTATGCAGTCTTGCTTCTTGGAACATTAGCACTCACATCTTGCTTTAACCAAAAATCAAGCGCAAATAGCAGCAATGCAGATAATCCGAGTGGCGATAGTAGCGACGTCCAACCAGAAGAAAAGAAAGGTTGGGAAGATCCAAAGACCTATACCTACAACGATTATCTCACCGTTTGTCCATCCAACTGGAATCAATTGACTTACCAAGACAATAACGATACCGAAATCATGGGCTTCATCGGCAGTAACTTCTTCAGATTCAATTATAAGTTCAACGCTGATGGCAGTATCGTTCCTGGTGACTTCACAATCGAAAGCGATTGTATCTCTGATGTCGTCGACATTACAGAACAATACGCCGGTCAAGAAGGCTTAAAGATTCCTGCAGGCGCTGATAGCGACTACGCTTTCAAGTTTGTCCTCCGCGACAATTTAAAATGGGATGATGGCACACCAATTAAAGCTGAAGACTTCGTTTACACAATGAAGGAACAAGAAAACCCATTATTCCAAAACTATCGTGCTGATAGCTACTACAATGGCGCGACAGTTATCCACAATGCCCAAAACTATGTTAAACAAGGCCAAAGTGGTTGGTTCGCTTCCAAAGAATGCTATGGTGGTTCTTATGACGAATCTCAAGATTCATCCTTAATCTTCCACATGGTATTACCACTTGCCGAAAACGATCCTTACGGCGGTAAGAAACCTTACATGTTCACAGGCACATCCTTATCTAAATACTTAGATTATGTTGAAGCTAAAGGTGCTGCTTGGACAATGAACGCCTTATGGAAGTGCCCATCCACAGAAGAAGAATTCGCTGCTTTGGAAGGCAAAACATTAGCTGAAATCAAAGCTGATGCTACATTAAAGAGCTACTGGGATAAATTAATCGGCTTCTGGCAAACCGATCCAGGTGAAGAATTAGACTTCTTCGTTACATATTACACCTATCGTGCAATGGACTTCAGCGAAGTCGGTCTTAAAGTCGGTGAAAAAGAAAATGAATTAATCATTATCTTAGATAAAGCTTTACCATTATTCAAAGAAGATGGTTCCTTAAGCTATCACGCCGCTTACGAATTTGGTGATTTACCACTCGTTAAGAAAGACTTATACGAACGCTGCAAGATCGCCCCAACAACCGAAGGTGGCTTATGGACAACAAACTACAACACAGACTTAGATAAGACTGCTTCTTGGGGTCCATACAAACTCGCAGAATTCCAAGCCGGTAAAGGCTACAAACTCGTTAGAAACGATAACTGGTATGGTTATGGCTTACCACAATATGCTGGCCAATATCAAACCGATATCATCGACGTTGAAGTTATCGCTAACTACGAAACCGCTTTCTTAAAGTTCAAAGAAGGTGACATCGCTCAAATCGGTATCGACGTTTCCGTCGCTGATGATTATAAGAACTCTTCTAGAGCATTCTTCACCGCTAGTGACTTCGTCGGTTCCTTACAATTACAATCCAATACAGAAAAGCTTGCTGAACGTAGTGATGCAGAAAACAACATCAACAAGAGAATCCTTGGTTACGTTGATTTCCGTAAAGCTATTTCCTTAGCTATCGACCGTGATGATTACAACAATAAGTGCACAACATCCTCATTAGCCGGCTTCGGTTTATTCAACAGCATGCACTATTATGATGTTGAAAATGGTGGTGTTTACCGTAATACAGATCAAGCCAAACGCGTTATTTGCGAAGTTTATGGTGTCAACGTTGATGCTTACAACTCCTTAGACGAAGCTTATGCTGCTGTTACAGGTTACAACCTCACATTAGCGAGAGAACTTCTCAACAAAGCTTATGATGAAGCTTTAGCCGCTGGCGATATCGATGCTGATGACGTTGTCTTATTAACTGTTGGTACAGCTGAAGAAACAATTTCTACAAGACGTGTCTTTGAATACTTAAAAGCTGCATTTGAAAACCTCGCAGTTGGTACAAAACTCGAAGGTAGATTAACCTTAGAATTTGATACACACTGGGGCACACAATGGGCCGATGACTTCAGAGCCGGATCATATGATATCTGTACAGGTGGTTGGACAGGTGCTGCTTGGAACCCAGGCTACTTCTTACTTGCCTACCTCTCACCAGACTATATGTATTCTCAAGCTTGGGAAACTGACAAAGTCATGTTAGAATTCAACCCATACGCTGATGGCGACGATGAACACAAATACAACATGAGTTTAATGGATTGGTACTACTGCTTAAACGGCGCTGCCGAACCAAACTTCGGTGCTGGCCAAGTCGATGAAGAAATCAGATTAAACATCATCGCTGCTTTGGAAAAAGAAATTCTCAAAGTTTACTACACAGTCCCAATTTCATATAACTTCTCTGCTGGTATGATCTCTTACAAGATGGAATTCATCACAAGAGAATACAATACCTTCATGGGCTACGGCGGCATCCGTTATATTACATATAACTATGATGACGTTGAATGGGACAAAATTAAAGGTTCATTCGATTATACTAAATAATTACATTATTTAACCTTTAATCCATTACTAAAATAATAGAAACATCACGGGAACGCCTTTTCGGGGGTAATCCCGTGATGTTCTATCAATATCAAAGATCATTTTTATTAAGGAATAACGCTTATGTACATGTTTAAATACATCCTCAAAAGATTAGGTCTTCTCATAATGACATTCGCCATTATCGAGATTATTTGCTTTGTCTTGATTAGATCATTACCAATCAATTTCGCCGTTATTCCAGGCAAAGATTTAGAAATTATCAAACGTCACTATGCTGACCTTGGTTTTGAAGTTCCTGGCTATCCATCAAAACCAATGATTGTCAAATTCTATTTATATTTTAAAAACTGTTTAAAAGGTGATTTTGGAACTATTTCCATGCTTCCAGATTACAGAACTCGTAAAGTTGCGGACGTATTCGTTTCAAAGTTACCTCCAACAATTTTGCTTAATGTCTATTCCACAGTATTTGCTGTCCCACTTGGCATTGGCTTAGGCATTTTTGCCGCTTTAAAGAAAAATAAATGGCAAGACCAAACTATTTCCACAGTGGTTATGATTTTCATCTCTGTGCCGTCGTTTATTTATGCTTTCTTAGTCCAATTAATTCTCTGTCACTATTTCGGCTGGTTCCCATTAACTATGAACAAGGGCACTAACTACTTTACGTGGTCGATGTTCGCTAGTATGTTCCCAGCTGTCTTATCACTTTCCTTCGGCTCTATCGCAGGATATTGCCGTACCACAAGAGCGGAATTAACCGAAGTTTTAACTAACGACTATATGTTATTAGCGAGAACTAAAGGTTTAACAAGAGCGCAAGCGACCGTTCGACACGCTTTAAGAAACGCGATGGTGCCAATCTTCCCAAGTATCATTGGTGAATTCGTTTCCGTTTTAAGTGGTTCCTTAATTATTGAAAAGATCTTCTCTGTTCCTGGTGTTGGTGGTCTTTACTTAAATTCCATCACTTACCAAGACAATGACTTATTTATGTTCTTGAGTGCTTTCTATATTTTAGTTGGCCTCTTAGCATCAATTGTGGTCGATATCAGCTATGGTATCATCGATCCACGTATCAGAATGGGGGCTAGATAATTATGAATCAAAAAGATTTTAACAATCTCCCAAAAGAGAAATTCGTTTTAGTTAACGAAGATAAGAAATTACGTGATAAAGAACTAGCCACTAAACCTATTGGCTTCTTTAAAGATGCCATGTATCGTTTTGCAAGAAACAAAGGCTCCATCGTTGGTGCAATCGCTATTGGCATTTTAGTGCTTTACGCCATTGTGGCCCCAATCTTCTCACCATATCCAGTTTCATATAACGATAATTATTATTCTTATATGCTTCCAAACGTGTTCGATAATGAAAATATCGACTTCTTAGATGGTGCTAAAAATGTCGACACTAACTTCATTACCTTTGTGGAACATTATTCTAAAGGTTTAGAAACAAACATTAACGCTGTTAAAAGACAAGAATACAAATATAACGCTGATACTGAAAAGTATCATTATCGTTTAGATAGTGTGCGTGCCGTTGGTACTGTCTTTATGAAGGGTGTTTCCCGTAAAGACTATAACGCCATGCAAGAATATCAAGACCGCACTGGTGTGCAACTTATTTATCCAATTACTGAACCAGATTTACGTCCAAAAAATGAAAAGAATATGAACAACGCTAATTACTGGTATGAAACATATAAAGATCCAAATTCCAGTAATGATGTCCCAGTTAACTATTCTTTCGATGAAAACGGCAAACTCGTTTTACCAAACATCTACCGTAAATTCTCTACTCCAGTTTTAAATAGTGCGGACTCTAAAACTAGAGCCATTAAAGCCACATTAGAAGATAAAGATGGTGGTTATGCAATTAAAATGACCGCTAAAGCTGGTTCTTCTTATGGTGGTTCTACTCTTAAAGAAGATCAAACAGTCGGTTATTTAGTTATTATCCATGAAGAAGATAAGTTCTTCCCAGAATTTGTCGATACATTACAAGAAGCTTCCGCTTTTGAATTTGATGCTACAAATAAAGCGCCAAAGATCAAATTAACTGGTCACACTAACGCTAGTGATGATGGTTATTATTACTTTGGTATTCCAGCGGATCAAGGTTCTGCTGCGGATTTAGTCAAAGAATCCACAATCACTGCTAAGAGCAGTATTGCTCTTCAATTCTATCTTGATGATAGCAATGAACCAGTTTCTTCTGTTGAAGTTAATAAAGAATATATCTTTGCTGCTAACCGTGTAAAAGATGAATCTAAATCCTACTATGTTAGTACGTTTTTGAATGACGATGTTCTCATTAAAACATCTAGTAGTGCATCTATTTCCTTTAGTGAAGTAGTGGGTGGCTACCATGTCTTAGTGAGCAAAGATAAATCTAAATTCTATCTTGGCGTCCAAGTAAACGGTAATGAACACTCATTAAAACGTTTTGCTATCACTGAAGTTGATGACGCTACTGTTTGGACATTTGATGCCGCAACAGGTTCTATCAAAACTAATGTTACTGGTCATACAGATGCTTCTTTAGACAAAGAATACTCCGTTGGCTTTGCTATTAATGAAGGTGGCGAAATTAAGGCGGCATTATATGATTCATCCGCATTTAACGACACCATTTTAGAGTTAAAAGTCGTTCCAACTGATTCTTTAACTCCAGCCAATGTCATTGATACAGCCGCTAAATATCGTTTATATGGTGGTGTTTCCACATATTACGATAACTATTTCTATGCGGATGGTACATTTAAAGGTGATAACTATTTCTCCAAAATCAGATTAGAAGGCGAAAATAACTTCTTATATGATTACGCTATCCAAAAAGATGGTGACACCTTTTAATTTCGTGTTTGTTACTATGAATATTATCATTACTATCATACATAT
>JAEEGH010017604.1_pt1 | contig 15203 bp, 15 predicted proteins | sample 9134181 | NCBI WGS metagenome assembly JAEEGH01 (sample SAMN16246544, study PRJNA631951) | gut metagenome | biome: gut microbiome; feature: rumen; material: DP-attached | host: Bos | place: Iran: Karaj | collected 2018-10 | reverse complement strand
GCGCGGCAAGTACGACTTCGTCGTGAGCCGTGCAGTGATGCCCCTACCCGACCTGGTGAAGATTGTGCGCAAGAACATCAGTAAGACGCAGCGTAACGCCCTGCCTAACGGCATCATCTGCCTGAAGGGCGGTGACCTGCAGGGGGAAACGGCTCCCTTCAAGCGCATCGTCGAGACGCAGGAGCTGGCATGCTGGTTCCAGGAGCCTTGGTTCCGCCAGAAGTACTGCATCTATCTGCCCATGTGACCCACCCACCAAAAAACCGCACACCATGCTTAACATCAGATGTTTCCAGTGTAACATGCTGCAGGAGAATTGTTACGTTGTCAACGACGCAACAAAGGAAGCTGTCGTCATCGACTGCGGCGCTTACTATGAACAAGAGCGGCAGGCCATCAGCGACTACATACGCCGCGAAGAGCTGACACTGCGCCACGTGCTCTGCACCCACGGGCACTTCGACCATGTGTTCGGCGTGGACACACTCTACAAAGAGTTTGGTGTCGGTCCGGAGATTCACGCCGACGATAACTTCCTCATGGAGGGATTCGACGACCAGTGCATCGCCCTGCTCGGAGTGCCCTACGGACGGCAACTGCCACCCGTGGGGCACTTCCTCATTGATGGCGAGGACATCGACTTTGGCACCCACCAGCTGCGCGTGCTCCACACGCCAGGCCACTCGCCAGGCGGCGTGCTGTTCCACTGTGCCGAGGAGAAGGTGGTGTTCAGTGGCGACACGCTGTTCCGTATGAGCGTCGGACGCTCGGACCTGCAGCGTGGGTCGTGGACGCAGCTGATGACAAGTCTCACAACGGTTGTGGCCCACCTGCCAGAGGACACAACGGTGTACCCCGGACACGGGCCCACCACCACGATAGGCTTGGAACGCAGGATGAACCCGTATTTGAGATGAAAGATGAAAAATGAAAAATGAAAGATGAAAAATGAAAGATGAAAGATGGAAAATGAGGACGAAAAAAGGGAGAACTAATTTAAAATAAGCAATCAAAACACAAAGAAATAGTTAACGCTCTTAAAATTAACCAAAATCGTTAACTAAACAGTTGTGCTTTTTCAGACTTTCTTCGTACCTTTGCGCTTGATTTAATTGTGACGCAAAAACAATGAAGAAGTCAACCATCTGGACTATAGCCATCGTCATGGGACTCTCGTTCCTGGGACTGCTCTACGTGCAAATCTCGTACATCGAAGAGATGGCGAAGATGAAGAAGGAGCAGTTCGACGAGAGTGTCAACCGCTCGCTATACCAGGCTTCGCGTAACCTTGAGAAGAACGAGACATGGCGCTACCTCGAGAACGATGTCAACGAGGTGGAACGCCGTGCCTACACACAGGACTCGGTGATGGTCGACGGTCTCGACGGAGCCATCCGCCACAGCCACCAGTTCTCGGTTTCTGCCGATGACGGCACCGTGTACTCAGCATTCGAGCTGAAGACGTTTGCCACGAAGCCTGCCAACATTCCCAAGGCTATCATCATGCGTGACAAGAACCAGATTTCGGAGACTACAAAATCGCTACAGGAGATTGTGCGCACCCGCTATGTCTACCAGAAGGCTCTGCTCGACGAGGTGGTCTATAATATCCTCTATACAGCCTCCGATCGTCCTTTGAAGGAGCGTATTAACTTCAAGCTCCTCGATCAGGACATCCGAGCCGAACTCATGAACAATGGTATTAATATTCCATATCACTTCCGTGTGGAGACTGCCGATGGGCGTGAGGTATATCGTTGTCCTGACTATAGTGAGGAGGGCGAGGAGCATACCTATAAGCAGACCTTGTTCCGTAACGACCCTTCGTCGAAGATGGGTGTGGTGAAGATCCACTTCCCTGATATGAGCTCTTATATCTTCTCGAGTGTACGTTTCATGATTCCAGCCATGATTTTTACGCTCGTGCTGCTCATCACGTTTATCTTCACCATCGTGGTCATCTTCCGCCAGAAGCGCTATTCTGAAATCAAGAACGACTTCATTAATAACATGACCCACGAGTTGAAGACGCCGATATCCAGTATCTCGCTTGCAGCACAGATGCTCAACGATGAAAGTGTGACTAAGAGTCCGTCGATGCTTCAGCATCTGGGTGGTGTTATCAACGACGAATCGAAGCGCCTGCGCTTCCTGGTGGAGAAGGTTCTTCAGATGTCGATGTTCGATAGGAAAACTGCATCATTTAAGAAGAAGGAGTTGGATCTCAATGAGTTACTGGAATCAATCGCAGGCTCGTTCTCCCTCCGTGTGGAGCATACAGGTGGTAAAATCTATACTGAAATCGAGGCAGTCGACTCTGCCATCTATGTCGATGAAGTGCACTTCCAGAATGCCATTACCAACCTCATGGACAACGCTGTGAAGTATCGCAAACCAGAGCAGCCGCTCGATATTTATATTCGTACATGGAACGATAAGGGCCATCTCTGCTTCAGCATCCGCGATACAGGTCTGGGCATTAAGAAGGAGAATGTGAAGAAGATCTTCGATAAGTTCTATCGCGTTCATACAGGTAATGTCCACGATGTCAAGGGCTTCGGCCTTGGTCTGGCTTATGTCAAGAAGATCATCAACCTCCATGAAGGCGAAATCAAGTGTGAGAGTGAACTCGGCAAGGGTACCACCTTCACCATCTCGCTGCCCATCCTGCAGGAGGATTAAACAACAAGAATGATAAAATTTTAATAGATTAATTAGTATAAACTTTGGTGAAACGTTTCAGAGGAGATTTGGTGTAGCAGAGTAATCTCTAACCTCTAACCTCTAACCACTCACCTCTAAAAACAAAAGATTATGAATGAAGAAAAGTTGAAAATCTTGCTTTGCGAGGACGATGAGAACCTCGGAATGCTGCTCCGTGAGTATTTGCAGGCCAAAGGCTATGTAGCAGAACTCTGCGCCGACGGTGAGGCAGGCTTCAAGGCTTTCCTCAAAGCCAAGTTCGACATTTGCGTGCTCGATGTGATGATGCCTAAGAAGGACGGCTTCACACTGGCTCAGGAGATTCGTGCCGCCAATGCCGATGTGCCCATTATCTTCCTGACTGCTAAGACGCTGAAGGAGGATATCCTCGAGGGCTTCAAGCTTGGTGCCGATGACTATATCACCAAACCCTTCTCAATGGAGGAGCTTGTATTCCGTATTGAGGCCATCCTGCGTCGTACCAAGGGTAAGAAGAACAAGGAGTCAACCGTTTATCACATCGGTAAGTTCACCTTTGATACCCAGAAGCAGCTGCTCATGATTGGCGATAAGCAGACCAAGCTTACCACTAAGGAGAACGAACTTCTGGCTCTGCTCTGCAGCCACTCTAATGAGATTCTGCAGCGTGACTTCGCCCTGAAGACCATCTGGATCGACGATAACTATTTCAATGCCCGTTCAATGGATGTTTATATCACCAAACTGCGTAAGCATCTGAAGGAAGACGGTCAGATCGAAATCATCAATATCCATGGTAAAGGATACAAACTCATCACTCCCGAGGAGGAATAACCCCATAGGATTGGCGCTGGTTTTGGCCGGCGCCATCCTTTTGATAGTCGCTTATCTGGTTGGCTGGACGTCGAGTAATCTGGTGTTGCTCGCCGGATGGCTGATGATTGTTATTGGCGCCTATCTCCACATTCGCCAGCAGAAAAAGTGCGAAAAGTATTAAATTCTGTTAAACAATTAAAATGTTCAATGTCCAATGTTCAATGTTCAATAGAAAATTAGTACCTTTGCACCCGCTTTTAAGCACAACATTATTAATTTTTATTTTTTAAGTAGTATGAATCAATACGAAACCGTTTTCATTTTAACTCCCGTTTTGTCTGATGATCAGATGAAGGAAACGGCCGCAAAATTCAAGAAGGTCCTCACCGATAAGGGTGCAGAGATCATTAGTGAAGAGGCCTGGGGATTGAAGAAGATGGCTTATGCTATTCAGAAGAAGTCTACAGGTTTCTACTGCCTCGTAGAGTTCAAGGCTGAGCCATCAGTGATTAAGACACTGGAGACCGCTTTCCGTCGTGATGAGAAAGTAATCCGTTTCCAGACAGTTAAACTTGACAAGTATGCAATTGAGTACGCCGAGAAGCGTCGTGCAAAGCTTGGTAAAAAAGAGGAGGCTTAAATTATGGCAGAACAGAGTGAAATCCGTTATTTGACAGCTCCTTCTATCGACACAAAGAAGAAGAAGTATTGCCGTTTCAAGAAGAGCGGTATCAAGTACATTGACTACAAGGATCCCGAGTTCCTTAAGAAGTTCCTCAACGAGCAGGGTAAGATTCTTCCCCGTCGTATCACTGGAACATCTCTGAAGTATCAGCGTCGTGTGGCTCAGGCCGTTAAGCGTGCCCGCCAGATCGCACTGCTGCCTTACGTAGCCGATTTGATGAAGTAATTAAAGAGGAGGACGCAAGATTATGGAAATTATACTGAAAGAAGATATTATCGGTCTGGGATTCAAGAACGATATCGTGAATGTAAAGTCTGGCTATGGCCGTAACTACCTCATCCCTCAGGGTAAGGGTGTTATCGCCAGTCCTTCAGCTAAGAAGATTCTCGCAGAGAACCTGAAGCAGCAGGCTCACAAGCTGGCTGCCCTCAAGGCTGCTGCTGAGGAGAAGGCTGCCCAGCTCGCTGGTGTTGCTCTCGAGATTGCCGCTAAGGTTAGCGCCACTGGTCAGCTCTACGGTTCTGTAGGTGCTGCTCAGGTAGCCGAGGAGCTCGCTAAGCTCGGTAAGGAGGTTGATCGTAAGATCATCACCATGAAGGATGCCAAGAAGATTGGCGACTACGTAGCTCTCGTTCACTTCCACAAGGAGGTAACTGTTGAGATTCCTGTAAAGGTAGTTGCTGAGAACGCTGCTGAGCTGCAGGCTGCTGCTGAGGCTGAGGCTGCCATCAAGGCTGCTGCTGATGCCAAGAAGGCTGCTGCCGACGAGGCTGCTGCTGCAGAGGCTGAAGCAGAGGCTGAGGCTCTCGAGGCCATCGACGCTCCTGCTGAGGAAGCTCCCGCAGAGGCATAAACAGGTGCATTTTAAATCTACAATTAATAATTAATCAATGCTGTAAAGCATCATTATTTATTATGACGCAAGCGTCCCGAGGGCCACAAGCTCTCGGGACAATTGTTTTTTATAGCATTCTTTGTGCTTTATTTTTCAATCAACCAGTACAACATGCAGTTGGTGGTGCGCTTGTTCTTAAAGTGGAACTGCACATCATTCAATGCATTGCCTATCTTCTTGAAACTGGTTTCCGGATCGAAGTTGGCATAGCGAGTGGCGAGGAGTTTGCTGATGTCGCCTAAGCTCCACCAATTGCCCTGTTCTGATTCCTTCGGACTGCGGAAGGTCTCACCAATCATCTCCACTAGGTCGTTCAGGTGCTGGTAAGGCTCGTTCTCGCGAATCAGCTCAGCAATCTCTGCATCGTTCAGCCAGAATCGCTCTCCATTATTAAATAGATGTAGCGCCTGGGCAAAGAGTTGACGATGGTTCAGGTTATCCGTGAAGTCAATGTTGCCATCCACACCCACACAAACGAATCTTCGCGAACCAGTAGGATCCACCAAGGGCTTCAACTGATTGGTAGTACCAATAAACGATGTATAGCGACGATACTGCTTGATGGTCTTGCCGTAAGGCGGACGGAACTTCACATCGCTCGACGACAACAGGTATTTCAGCACAATCTGCTGCGAATTAGTAGTCTTATCAAACTCATCGATGTTGATGAGGGCAAACGAAGTAAGCGCGATATTCAGATCGAACTCGTTCTTGAAGTTCAGCTTGTCGTTGTAATAGTCGCGAAGTTCTGGTGGCAGCAGAATCTTGCAGAAGCGAGTCTTACCACAACCTTGTCGGCCAATCAAAAGAGGTGTTAACGCATTGCCAGTCAGCTGTTTATCGCTCTCGCGCCACTGGCCAACCATACCTACGAACCAGAACTTCAGATACTTCTCCCAATGGGGTTGAGAGGTAGGCACACGCTTGGCCACATCAGCGATATAATCATGACCATCCCAAGCCGGCAACTTGTCGAGCCAGGTGTTTACAGGATCGAATTGTTCGATGCGAGTGGAATCGATGAAACGGTTCACGTCGCGATCCCATGATTTCAGGCCTAACTCAGTGGCTCTCAACGTCATATCGTTGCGCACCTCCTCCGTCAGAGGTTTGAATCGCTGGTCGTCGCTGAACTTCTCACGATACTCAGCCACACCCGTCAAGAGGTTTTTGCGCATCTCGAAGTTCGAGTTCAGGAAAATCTCAGTCCTCATGGCCTGAATCGTATCCTCTGGCACACTCTTCAAGGGCTTGATCTTGTGCTTCTTGCGATACTCCTCCTGCTCCAGCACACTATAAACTGTTTGGAAGAGTTTCTCCACCAGCAACTTGTCTCTACCCAAAACAGGATGGAGCATCGTCAATCCTTGCGCATGGGCCTTGGGGATGCCTTGCTCCATACACATCGTTGCAATCTGCATGAGTAACTTGGCCTCGCGCTCCTCATCGGGCAGGTCGAAATAGCGGCCCAGCACCTGATCGACGATAAACGACCAGTTCAACTGATAGGTTCGCGTGATGGTTCGCCCAGGCATCAGGTGGTCCTCTTCGTCGGAGATAGCCACAGGCTGGGGCAAGTCGTGTCGCTCTGTATCGGCATAGAACGGACGAGCCTCTGGGTTGAAGCCCATCTCAGGATCGGCACTCACATAAACTGTCCTGTCCAGTCGAGGCTCCAGGAACTCGATGTCGAACCCAAACTGATTCTGATAAGCCCTTCGCGCTGTATTGTATATATTAAGGTGGAACTGCTGGATGCTCTCATCGCCCTCAGGCAAACCACCATTAAACAATTCCCCTCTACATACTATCTTCACACTCTTACCCGATCCACCCAGAAAACACATCAGCGTCTCAGGTAGTTTCTTGGCCAACTCCCTGATTTCCAATGCCTTTTCGTAGTTGGGCAGATTGTTCACCTCGAGCACCACCAAACCGTTATAGTTCAGCATCTTACGCTGGCCCTTGCGATTCACCCATTCGGCAGCAAAGCACACGCGAGGCAGTTTGATGCCACCTTTCCAGTTGGTAGCTATCTGTCCGTCGTCGAGCCGCTGCGTCTTCATCAGGTGATACACCTCACGAACTTCGCGTACCGATTCTTCCAACATCTTGCCCTGAATGGCTCCAGCCATCTGCTCCAGGTTTATGCGATTAATTACTTCCTTTTGTCCGTCTCGTTTTATTAGTGTTATATTCATATTCCTTGTTAATTCTGAAAACGAGCACAAAGGTACAAAAAATCTGCGAGATAACCAAATTATTTGAGACGGATACTTTCTAAATATCAATATCTCTTCTCTAAATTCTAAATTTTCTTTCTCTAAATTCGAAAATTACCTACATAACTACATAAAATCTCTCAAAATGCATTTAAATAAAGACTTTCTTTCATTATTCTACCTACATAATAACTACATAAAACTACATAATAACTACATGATTTTGTCGATTTTTCCAAATTTCACCCACCAAATTATCTACAAAAGACTATCTTTTACCCCTCAAAAGACTATCTTTTAGGATGCAAAAGACTATCTTTCGCCTATCGATAGATAGTCTAAAGTCCAAGAAAGAGTAGGGTAGACTATAAGTAACTACCTTACTCCTTTTTAAATTCTCTAGAGAATTTAGGACTTTCCTCCGTCTAAAGTCAGGTTTTCCTCCGTCTAAACCTCCAAATTCTCTAGAGAATTTATCAGACTATTACGTCTAAAATACCCCTTTAAAGGTAGATTCATCGGACTTTCAACGGCTTAAAGCCCCCATTTAAGCCCTTATTCTTCCAAATTTGGCCCAATTTTATGTAGTTTGAATGTAGTTTTATGCAGTTATGTGTAGTTTTTATGTAGTTAATAAATCTTCGCAAACACCTCTAAATAAATGCCATCCAAGCGATTTTATGTAGTTATGTATGTAACTTTTGAATTTCGCTTTTTTTGTATTGTGTATGGAATACTTGGATGGTAGATAAATTGTATTTTACTTCAGAAAATGTCGTAGTATTCGGACATTATCTGGGGTATTTTGTTTCTTGTGAACAAATGCTTTATTATACAAAAATGCATAACGTAAAAATGAATAATTGGAGAACACTTATTATCCTTAAGTCGAAATGTCGTCACAAACAATAATTGGAGATTCTTTTTTACTGAATTTTTGTTTTTTTTTCTGTTAACATTGATCATTTTCTAGTTTTTTTGCTATCTTTGCAACTGCAATCCGAAAGGAAAGCAAGAAATATTGGCTCTAACATCACCGAATCACCACCTCGAAGATAAAACGAGCCATGTATCAAAAGCAATTAGAGCGTCGTGCCATGTGCGCAGACGTTTCTATGAAGCTTTTGGGGTTTGTGGTGAACCTTGGTGATGCGTAGAGATTGTCTGCGCATTTTCTTGTTATAGGAATAGAGCTTAAAAATGTATAACTTAAAATTCACTAGTGATGGTTTTATTTTTTGGAATTGTTGGAATAGTTGTTATCTTCATTGTATTCATAATGATGAATGAGAAAAACAAAACTTATGAAGAAACTCAGCGTGAACTCGCCGCAAAAATTACTGGTGAAACCATACTAGACCCTATAGAGGAAGCGGAGTTGATGACTCGTAAAATTCAGGCATTGATTCAAGCAGACATTGTAGGAGACGTAAAAACGAGTAATGCGATTAAAGATAATTCTTATAACGGACCACTGCCAGAAAAGAGAAGTGATGGTGGTTTTCTGAGTATTTATGACAATCTCCGAATTCTAAAAATTGCAGGTATTAATCATCGACAAGGAATTGACAGATACATTGGTCGAGTAGAATGTGCATTAGTACCTGAACCGCAAAATGAGTATGATCCTAATGCTATTAAAGTTGTCGCTTCGGATCGTCATCATCTAGGTTATATTCCATCAGATATGACAGACTTCGTACGATCTATGGCTCGGGAAGAATTTCCAATGCGTTGTACGTGTTTTATAGATGAGATTGAGGATGAATTTGATGGGCATAAATTCCATGTTGGCTACGTTTATATCAAACAAAAGTAATAGCATGCCTAGATTATACCACCTTAAAGAGAATTAAAATTTGGATTTTTTTTGTCTAAACAAGCAACTGAAAGAATATGGCTTGGAATTATCGTAAACGAGTAAAGATTGCCCCTGGAGTTCATCTTAACTTCAGTAAAAATGGGGTGAGCACTTCTATTGGCCCTAAAGGTGCCAAAGTATCGTTTGGGAGAAATGGTACATACATGAGTACAAGTATTCCTGGGACAGGGTTGTATAGTCGTCAAAAGATTAGTGGAACTGGTACATCATATACGAACCAGAATAATAATAAAGGTTGTTTCGGATGCTTATATATCTTCATTTGTTTAGCCTTATTAGTATTTGGTGGTATCTGTATTATTTCAAAAGAATCCTTGCTCATATTTTTAGGTTTAATATTTTGGGGGATTAGTTTCCTTGTTATCTACAAATCTTTTTTTGAAAAGAAAGACGAAGACTCATCAATAGAAGCCACTACGACTTTCGTTGCAGAAGATCCTAACAATAGTGTTACCTCACAGATTATGACTCCAAAAGATCCCTTTACTGATGAACAAAGAGAATCTCTTGGACACCTTGACCCATTATTTGAGGATGCAGCTCGTTTATTAATACTAAATGGAACGGGATCTCCCTCTATGATACAAAGAAAATTTGCAATTGGTTACAATAGAGCAGGTCGCATTATGGACCAATTGGAAGAGAAAGGTGTTGTTGGGCCTACTCGTGGTTCGGCACCTCGGGAAGTACTTATTCATAGTATTGACGAGTGGATAACTTTGAAAAAACATTTATTGTCGGAACTTGATAAACAAGAAACAAACGAAACATCAACAAAAAAAGAAGTATCGGGATCTTCTTTGTCTAATTGCCTTACAGAGGATCAGTTCAATCTAATTAAATCGGCAAGTGATAATCTTTGCGCTTTTATGACCAAAGTTTGCAGAAAAAAGAATGTAAGAGCCCAATTGGATGAGATGATGCAACTTGAGAATTCTGATGGAAAGCCATGGGAGATTACAAAAAAAGTAAGGCTTGTTATTATTACAGATGTCTATCGTTGTTATAAAGGGTTAGGTCACGATTTCTTTACGGATGATGACAACGAGAACATTGGTGTATATCTTTTTATGAGTAAATACTTAAAGCCAGATTTTGAAATTAGATATGACAAACTATCTGACTTCAGATTAATAATTAAGGATTCCTTTGTAGATGTTCTTAAAACATCTGACTTGGTTAATCAAAATGCCCAGATGTCACCAAACGAATTTTTTCTACAAAAGGTATTAGGAGAATGTGATAGAGAACTCCAAACTCAATATATGACTTTGTTATATCGCTTTGCTTCTGCTGTTGCTAAAGCTGATGGACAAGTCAATGAAATTGAAGAGAAGTGGTTGGCAGATATTATGAGATCTAAAGAATTAAATATTGGGAATGGTTCAAATGTAACTACAACGAAACAAGAACAGGAATCCTTAGAATCTCCTTATGACATGCTTAATGATTTAATTGGTTTAGCAACTGTAAAAGATGAAATCACAAAACTTACCAATTTTATTAAAATTCAGCAAGTTAGAGAAAGTAAAGGGATGAAGACGTCAGATATATCATACCATTGTGTTTTTACAGGGAGTCCAGGAACAGGTAAAACCACAGTTGCTCGAATTATGGCTAGCATTTACAAGGATTTAGGGATTTTAAAGAAAGGTCATTTAGTTGAAACTGACAGGTCTGGATTAGTGGCAGAATATGTAGGCCAAACAGCCGTTAAAACTAATAAAATTATCGATTCCGCCTTGGATGGTGTCCTGTTTATAGATGAAGCTTATTCGTTAGTTCAAGGGGCTAAGGAGGATTTCGGAAAAGAAGCAATATCTACCTTGCTTAAACGTATGGAGGATGATAGAAACCGAATTGTCGTTATACTTGCTGGCTATAGTACAGAGATGAAAGAATTTATTGATTCAAATCCTGGCTTACAATCTCGTTTTAATCGATACATTCATTTTCCAGATTATACTGCAAACGAATTGAGTCAAATATTCCTTATAAAAGCAAAAAAGAATCAATATACACTTGATGATGATGCTTCGAAGGTGCTTGATGATGTTTTAGCTGAAGCTGTTGAGCATAAAGATAAAAACTTTGGTAATGCTCGCTTCGTGAGAAATTTATTTGAGAAAACTATTCAAAATCAAGCAATGCGTTTATCATCAGAACCAAACATAACTGAGGAAGTTTTATCTATGTTGAAAGCTGAAGATATAACAAATTGACAAATGTGAATAATTGTCATATGATAGATAGAGAATGCATAAGAGAATTGATTGAGCCGAGAAAAGATACTTTTTCTTCGCGTATTTATGATAGCATCATGTTAGTTGCAATTGTTATAGGCATTTTACCCCTAATGTTTAGGGAACAGCCAACTATCTTTTGCTACTTTGATTTAATCTCAGGTCTTTGCTTTGTTGGGGACTATCTTCTTAGATGGATTACAGCTGATATGTCATCTAAGCGTAATCGAGTAATGGCGTTTTTGGTATATCCATTAACGCCAATGGCAATTATTGATTTATTATCTATACTGCCGACTTTCAATTTGCTCAGTCCTACCTTCAAGGTTGTTCGAGTATCGCGTTTGCTTAAAATACTTCGAGTGATAAAGGTAATCCGCTACTATGAACCATTAGAAATTATTCTTTCCGTTGTTCGACGTCAGAGCAAAATCCTTTGGACTGTATTCTCATTGGCAATATTCTATATTTTTATTACAGCGCTCATTATGTTTAATGCTGAGGAAGATATTAATCCTGAAACAGGTCGTTTCCTCTTTGATACATTCTTCGATGCGTTCTATTGGGCAGCATGTACACTTACTACTGTTGGCTACGGGGATTTATATCCTATTTCTGACGTAGGGCGTGTTATCAGCATCATTTCATCGATGGTAGGCATTGCTATTATTGCTCTACCATCTGGTATTGTAACAGCCGGTTATTTAGATGAGTTAAAGAGTCGAAAAGAAGCCAATGAACATTTAATAAAAGAATGAAATAATCAAAACAAATAAATGCATATGGAAAAGTGTTATAATTATGGAACAATGAAAGTTCTTGTGGTAATTCTCTTTGCAGTTATCTGCTCTGCTGTTTCTGCGCAAAGATTTGAAACAAATAAGGTGACTCTTTCTGATAATGGTATTTCGAGAACTGTAAAGATTAAAGGGACTTCAACTTTCTCTATTAAAAGAGATGGTCGCATGACATGGGCGCAGTATGAAACTATAGACAAGGCAATTAAAATTAGTGCTACAGCCAATACAACAAAGGATAATAGAAGTTGTAGTTTCATTTTACTTGATAAAGAGGGTAATCCAACTGATACGTTAGAGGTCATCCAGATAGGAAAGATTTCTTCTGTTAATAGTACTACTAAGGCAATCGGAACTTCAGCTAAAAGTACAAAAAGATCTTATGGTGGGCAATGTGCCGCAAGAACCAAAAAGGGGACACGTTGTAGCCGCCAAGCTACAGCGGGTAGTATCTATTGTTGGCAACACAAGAAATAGTTTGGCGCTATTACCAATCTTTGAGATTGGCTTTTGATTTGACAATTTCAGAGACGTCGCTAGGAAGAAGAGGGAAGAACGTAATTCCTGTAATTTTTAATGCTGTTAACATAAAGGTCGTTTCTATTGGATGAATCCGTATTGCGACGAATAAAGCCAATGCAATGCCCTTGATTGTATCATTTAGAAGAGTATTACTTTGAGAAAGGCTTCTGGTACAACTTGGGAAAAGTCGTATTCTGAAAAGGATGGTGAGGGGGAGAGTGTTTAGTTAGATGATTCAGGACTCGTTTATATGAAGGAAATCGCATTTTTTTGCCGAAAGTTTTGCGCTTTCGGCTTTTTGTGTATTTTTGCAGCGATAAAGGAATAATGATATGGGTAAAGACGAATGTATCAAGATCCTCAAGAAGTATATGAACATACTTAAAAGTAAGTATGGTATAACTTCTATGTCTCTTTTTGGCTCTACTGCAAGGGGTGAGCAGAAGGAGGGAAGTGATATTGATTTGTTTGTAGATACAGAGACTCCAAATCCTTTCCTGTTGATGGATGCCAAGGATTTCCTAGAAAAGGAAACTGGCACATCCGTAGATATTATTCGTAACCATCAGAATTTGAATCCTCGTTTAAGAAAACGCATATTAAAGGATGGAATCTTTATCTTATGAAACCATGGAAAGCAATGGCGACACGTAAACTCAATAAAAGGCTGACAGCATGAAATCACAAGCACTTGCACCTCAGACTCTCAGAATCATTGATGAAGATTTGTAGAAACTTTTAACAATGGCATTAAATTACATTTGGATAGGTCTTTTTTTCATTGGAGCGATTGTTGGTGTCTTACGATTGCTATTTTGGGGTGCTGCAGAGGCATTACCAGCTATGATGGATTCCACTTTTGAGATGTCTAAGATGGGGTTTGAGATGACCTTAGGTCTTACGGGGACATTAACCTTGTGGATGGGAATATTAAAAATCGGTGAGGATAGTGGACTTGTTAAACGTCTATCCCAACTTCTTAGCCCTATTTTGTCAAAGTTGTTTCCTGATGTTCCTAAAGTCATCCGGCTTTAGGAAGTATTTTCAAGTGAGATCAGGAAAAGTCACTGATTGGACGGATTTTCCTCCTGAGTTAACTCGATTCATCGTTTGAGTTAACTCGATTGATTGTTTGAGTTAACGATTATTTGAGTGGACTCACGAACTTCATTTCGTGAAGTATACGTTTCTGGCGTTTCAACATATACTTGGATGGTTGGGCAGAGTTGAAACGCCTGGGATTGGGCAGCGTGGCAGCAATCAGGGCACACTGTGCACGGGTGAGTTCCTTGGCAGTGGTGTTAAAATGCTGCTCCGCAACGGCATCGGCACCATAGATGCCATCGCCCATTTCTATGGAGTTCAGATACACCTCCATAATGCGCTCCTTGCTCCACATCACCTCAATCAACGTGGTAAAATAAACCTCGAAGCCCTTACGCGTCCACGAACGGCCTGGCCATAGAAATACGTTCTTGGCCGTTTGCTGAGAGATGGTTGAAGCACCTAACTTACGTTTTTCGGGATGCTTCATGTTGCGCATAGCAGCGCTCTCTATGGCTTTGAAATCAAAGCCGTGATGTTCCAAGAAACGGGCATCTTCAGAAGCCATCACCGCTAACGGCAGCGAGGGTGAGATCTCTTCTAAAGGTACCCAGTGGTGATGCCATTTCATTTTCTCGCCGGCCCCCACCTGCTGAGCCAGTCGGATAAACATCAGGGGCGTGGCATACACGGGAAACCACCGCAATATGGCTACAGAAAGAATAGTGGAGGCAAAGAATGCCACCACTATTCCTATTATGAATTTCTTGATTTTATTGAAAATCTTCTTCAATGCAACATCACATTTTTACCTTGGTAAAAAAATTCTCAATTATCAATTAGTTAGCCTGTGCCTGAGCCTCCTGAATCATCTTCTGCGAAGCGTACATGTAAACTTCCACACGACGGTTCAGCTTGCGACCAGCCTCAGTAGAATTGTCGGCAACAGGGCTGGAAGAACCCTTACCCTCAACGCTCTTGATTTGTGAAGCACTGACACCACAAGACTTCAAGTAATTGTTCACGCTGTTGGCGCGACTAACTGACAGAGGCTGGTTGATAGCGTCAGAACCCGTGATATCCGTATGACCGATGATGGCGATATCGCAGTCCTTATTTTCATTCAGCACCTTGGCAAACTGAGCCAGTGAATTCTTGGCTTGGGTAGAGAGGTCTGCCTTACCTGTAGCAAACAGGATACCAGAATCGAACGATACCTTCACTGCATCGAGACCATTTGTGTCCTTTACAGTCTCAACCTTGGCGTTATCAACCTGCTGGGCAGCCTTCTTAGCCTTATCCATACGATTACCGATGATGGCACCTGCACCGGCACCAACAGCACCACCAATAGCAGCACCAACAACCGTATTACCGGCAATGGCACCTATGATACCTCCTAATACAGCACCGCC
>JAEEGH010017601.1_pt1 | contig 15209 bp, 8 predicted proteins | sample 9134181 | NCBI WGS metagenome assembly JAEEGH01 (sample SAMN16246544, study PRJNA631951) | gut metagenome | biome: gut microbiome; feature: rumen; material: DP-attached | host: Bos | place: Iran: Karaj | collected 2018-10 | reverse complement strand
CTGCTCTACACCCAACCGGAGGATTCCTGCCCGATGCGCAATCTATCTGATTTCTTTACGCTTACCGACAAGCAGGGCGCATTTTCTTTCAACCACCTGCCCGCCAGTCCCTTCAAGATTTATGCAGTGGCCGATAAGAATTTCAACCGCCGTTTCGACCAGACGGACGAAGGTGTCGCTTTCCTGCCGGACAGTATCACTGTAATTCCGGAGGCAAAAGGTGTTGTGGACAGTAACAGGCGTCCGATTTCCCTTCTTATGTTCACTGAAAAACCGGAGAAGACACGTTTCCTGAGTTGTAGTTCAACTGAAAAGGGCATACACAAGTTTGCATTCAACATTCCGACCGACACATTCCTTCTTCAATCCCTGCGCGATGTAACATCCGGCCACCTGACCGAACGTAACGCGACAGGCGACACGGTGATAGCCTACTTTTACGATTCCACCCGTAACTGCGAGGAAACATTTCTATTGCAACATGACGGTGGTACAGACACAATTACGCTCAACCCGTGCGGAGGCGGAGGAAAAAAGCGCGACTCAATCCGGAAACCGTTGGAGCATCGGGAGAACAATAAGGTGGAAATCGGAGAGAAATTCACCATCAGGTTCCATTTTCCGCTCCGTTCAGCCGACACCGCCGCCTTCACACTATATGAAATCCGACGGAAGGAATCGGACACACTGAAAGTTGAGAAATTCGGCATTCTACGTGATCCGGAGCTGCCACGGCAGCTGCAGATTGACTACCCGCTGCGTTCCCGCTGCGACTACCTGCTTATTGTTGCCGACTCCTCTTGCGTGGCATGGAACGGGCAATATAACGACAGCCTCAAGCTTGCCTTTACAGTGAAAGGGAAAAAGGAATACGGGCAGCTGCAGCTGTCATTGCTGCTGCCGGACAAGCGTGACTATCTCCTGCAACTGACTGACACCAAGTACAACGTCCGCTATGAAAAGAGCGTTCCGGCCGCTTCCGTGACCGGAGACACGCTACGCATAACATTTCCGCACCTGAAGGAGGGTGACTACCGGCTTCGCGTTGTTGCCGATGACAACGGCAACGGAACTTGGGACACCGGAAAATACATTACCCACCAGGAACCGGAACAGGTTTTCATCAATCCAAAAACATGGACGATAAAAGCCAACTGGACCATAGAAGAAACCATTGAAGTGATATTCAAATGAAACATCAGGCACTATTCAAAATACTGGAAAACACTCCCCTTCCCGACCAGGACTTCCTGCTGAAACTCCAACCTGTCGGAGCGTCACTTGAGGGAATCAGACCGGGGCAGTTCGTACAGGTTCTGGTTCCGCATACGGAAGGCGTGTTCCTGCGCCGGCCCATTTCGGTGTGCGATGCTGACCTCCGTGAAAACATCCTGACACTTTATATAAAAAAGGTGGGGAAAGGGACTGTCGGACTGAGCAACTGCAAACCTGGGGAGAATCTGGACATAGTTTTCCCGCTTGGCAACGGATTTGACTTTACAGGAAGCCGCAAGCCACTGCTTTTGGGCGGCGGTGCCGGCATCGCCCCGATGGTGCTGCTCTCAAAAATAATGCGGGAATCTGGTGTTGCACCTACAGTGCTGCTGGCCGGGAAAACTGAAAGCGCACTCAGTCTCCGCACTCTGTTCCATACGGAGCCGGCCTGTTGCACTGACGACGGCAGTTTCGGTGAAAAGGGACTGATTACCCAGCATTCGCTTTTCCGTGACCTGAAGGCTTTTGACAAAATTTTCTGCTGTGGTCCCACCCCGATGATGAAGGCAGTGGCGCGGTTGGCCGAAGCGGCGGGCATCCCATGCGAAGTGTCGCTGGAAAACACCATGGCCTGCGGCGTGGGCGCATGCCTCTGCTGCGTCACACCGACCGTTGAACACGGCAACCAATGTGTCTGCACGGAAGGCCCCGTCTTTGACAGCCGCGAGCTGAAAAGGTTCAGATAAAGTATTGCGTTACTGACGCTGTAACCTTTTGATAACCGGCTTCAATTCTATCTTTTTCGCGTTGGATGCGGCAAAAATGCCGATGCCACCCTGCACATTTGTATGGATTTGCGTCGGTTCGGACAAGAACGAATACTCTTCGTTGTATTTGTCAATAGTATTTTCATACCGGTAGCGGTCATACGAAAGCGAGGTCATCCGGACATAGACAGGGTATTCAGGATCCAACAGATAATCATTTCTATATGGAAAATATAGATAGAATACCATTGTATGGGAGCTGCCGTTAAACAACGCATCCGAAAAGCGCAGGTAACTTCCATAAACTGTCGTTTCCCCCTGATCCAGCATATAATCTATACTGGTGGCATCCGTAAAGACAATGTCGCTGGTGGAGAATTGCATGGAATAAGGCCTTGGCATGGTGTCAGGAGTCGGCATGTATTCGTCCTTTACCCAGCCATCAAAAGAGATTCCGTAATAGTTCCTGCCTGCAGGATCATTCAGCCTCACCTTAACCTGACATTCTTTTGTAAATGTGTCGTAGATTGTTTCAACCACTTCAAAATCAGGTTCTGCCGGAATTCTGGTTCCTGCCTGCACCATCTGATAGCCAGGCACATATAAATGGAACGCAATGGTATCTCCTGCCTGCGGACGGCAGTCGAAAAGATAATGTCCCTCATCGGATGAAAGCAGGTTAACCTGACTGCCGTTTGCATAAAGGCGCAAATCGGCACCGGTAATTTTCCGGAAGGGATGTCCGTCCAGGAAAAAACGGCTGTATGACAAATTAATGTTAACAGCTGAATCCGCCTCAGGTCTGGAAATGGCCACCACATACGGTGTGACCTCATCCACATCGAATTCCACAATTTTTTCACATCCTGTCACGGCGAAGCCCAATAGGCAGAGGATAACCGGCAGGACAAATATGTTCCGTTTCATTTTTTTAGATTAAAATTCAAACTTATAGCTTATTGAAGGGATAAATGGGAAAATGGAGAGCTGTACCAGCGAAGAGCTATAGGTGACTCCCTGATAATTGTAGTGGTAACGTCCGCTTTCGTAAACGATGAACGGATTTTTCCTGTTATAAAGATTATAAACGCTTAGGCTGATTGTCCGTAACCCCCTCTTTTTCTGCTTATGGAAGTTAACACCGACATCCATGCGGTGGTAGGCCGGCATCCTGAAATTGTTCCGCCCGTCAACATATCCATAAACCTGGTTGTTATACCAATCGTTTTCTTCCGACGCCTCTTCATCCTGAAATTCCTGCATGGCCAGCGTGGTTGCGTTTCCGGTACTGTAGACCCAGGTCACACTTGCATCAAATCGGTCGCTTGGCTTGTACATCAGCACGATGGAGATGTCGTGCCGACGGTCGTACTTGGCTGGGAACGGTTTCCCCTCATTGATTTCCATCCCTTCACGGTCGAACAGCCGCATGGTCCTGCTCCAGGTGTAGCCGACCCAGCCGGAATATTTGCCGAATGTGCGCTGCGCCAGAAACTCCACGCCATAGCTCCATCCCCTGCCTATGCAGACCTTGTCCTCCCAATTGGAGGATGAGCTCCAGAACGATGCACCGTCCTTGTACTCAAGCAGGTTGTCCATACTCTTATAGTATGCCTCCATAGAGAGGTCAGCAATGCCTGACCAGTTGTAGAACACTCCTGCGGCCACCTGGTGCGCATTCATGGGCTCGATGCGTGCGGTGACCGGAACCCACAGGTCGGTGGGCAGGTTGATTGAGAAATTGCTGAGCAGATGCATATACTGTGTCATATAGGCATAGCCCGCCTTGAGCGAGAGGTTGTCGGAAAGCAGGAGTCGTCCGCTGAGCCGGGGCTGCAGCGAGGGGTAGAATTTGTTTTCCACAGAGAATCCGCTCACATAAACGCCCATATTGATTTTCAACGCGGATGTGATGCTCCAGTCATCCTCAACAAAGCAGAAAAGCTCTTCAGCATGAACACGGCTTTGCCCCAACACTGTATCAATCTTGTCGTTGTAATCGTCTTCACCGGATTGGGTCATACGGTCCTCCATTTTCATCCCCATCACTTCCGGCGTGAAAATATGGTGGATGAAGGCACCGCCGAATTTGATTGCATGATCCGGATTCGGTGCGTAATCGAAATCGCTCCTTACAATCAGATCCCTGATGCCCGACTTGTAGGACATGTCTATCGAATAGTAACTGTCCCATTCATCGCTCCAGTCATGCTCCTCCGCCCCCATTGAGATATTGTTGCGGTAACGGGTATAGGCACCTGTGATGTTCATGAACAGCTTGGGGGTAAGTTCGTAATTCCAACGGAGCGAACCTACTATATTTCCCCAGTTGTAGCCCATCTTCATCCAATAGTCATCATTATTCATTGCTGATAACAATTGGCGTGTGCGAACCTTAAGATATACGACATCATCCCCCATGTAATAGGAGGCGTATAAACGGCTCCTGTCATTGAACTTGTGAGTGACTTTGGCATTCAGATCATAGAAATAGTAACCGGCGCGGATTCTCTCCTCGGAGAGGGCTGATGCCAGTCCCAAGAAAGGCTGGACAAGCAAATCCCCGTATGTGCGGCGCAGGGAAAAGCTGAATGTTGTCTTTTCCTTTATAATCGGCCCTTCGACAGAGAGTTTGGCTGCAATCAGACCGACCGAAATGTCCCCATGTAATTCCTTGTCGTTTCCGTTATTGGTGGTTATATCCAACACACTGGAGAGCCGGCCGCCAAAACGGGCCGGAAAAGAGCCCTTGTAAAGCGTCACATTCTTCACCGCGCTTGAGTTGAAGGCCGAGAAAAAGCCTCCAAGATGGTTCACATTATAAAGTGAGACACCGTCCAAAAGGAAAAGGTTCTCGTCAGGGCCGCCGCCACGCACATACACGCCGTTCATTCCCTCGGTGCCGTTCTGCACCCCTGGCAGCAGCTGGAGAGTCTTCAGGATGTCGGTCTCCCCGAACAGGACAGGCACAGCCTTTATCTGCTCCATCGGAATCTCGATCGCGCTAATTTGCGAGGATTTCGCACTGGAAACCCTCTCCGCATTGACCGTGACCGCGCGCAGCTGGACGCCGGAAAGCAGCGACACATTCATAACCATGTTCCCGGAAAGACAGAAGAGTGAGTCGAACCGCTGGTATCCGACATAGGAGACCCTGAAGGCCACCGTGTCTGCCGGCAATGTCAGCGAAAAACGGCCGTTCGCGTTGGTGACAGTCCCCTTTCCGCTGCGGACATCCACAACTGTGGCGCATATCAGCGGCTCACCGCTGCTACGGCTTACCACTGTACCGCTTATAGTATGCTGGCGCTGGGCCTGTATCCCAAAGAATGGCCAGAAAAGCAGGATGATACAAAACAGTTTTTTCATCGGATCATTGTTTCACCACTTTTGCGGTCGCATTGCCGCAACGCAACAGATACATACCGGACTGGTATGCCGACAAATCCAGAACAGCATACCCATCTTTCATTGTAATCACCTGCAGAAGCCTGCCCTGAATGTCCGAAACACGCACTTCGGCGTTGACGTTTCCGGGCATCCGGCAAATAACCTGCCCGTTTGTGGGATTTGGATAAAGCTGCATTGTCCCGACCGAAGCCTCCCTTACCGGAAGGTTATGCTGCTGGTAAACAGTCAGCGATTTTGTAATGTTTCCGTTTGAAATGGTGAACGATGCCGAACGGACCGAACCGGTTGTATTGTTCTGCAGGACCGTGAACACCAGTGTCGCAGTATCATCACCCTCCATCCGGTCGGGCAAAAGCCAGCTGCTGTCCCCGCCGTCCAGTTTCCAATGCACATTGCTGTAAATCCTGACCGAAACGGTATCACCAACTGCCGGGCCGATATTTGCGACAGTGCCGGACAAGGAGATGAAATCGGCCATGCGCTGTGTAACCAGCACAGTATCATTAGGCAATCCTTTCGCTGTCAGCACCAATTGGGTTTCACGACTCCGTCCCCATGAATTTGAAGAGCGCGTGGTCAGCACAATTAGTGAGGAATCTTCGCTGACAGGAAGTATTTCAGTTGAAAGCCAAGTGCTTGTATTGGAAAGAGTCCAGGCCACAGTTGAATGCAGATGCAGCGTGTCGGTCACCCCTTTGCTTCCGGCCATTAATACGGAATGAGGGTCAATGCTCATTTCAAAGCGGAAATCAGCCTGACAAACCACCACATTCTTTTCCCCTACCTGACCTTCACCCTTGATTGTCAGGACAGCCACCCTTGAACCGGAGCCGTTGTTGTCGGACAGAGTGGTGAAAACAAGTTCCTTTGTACCGGAATCACCGGCGTTGGCACTGACTGAAAGCCAGTTGGGAAGTCCTGAAAGTTTCCATGGCTTTGAAGACTCAACAACAAGCTTGCTCTGATTTCCAGACTCCATTGAAAAATCCAAGGTGTCCTCTGAGACCAGGAGATATTCGTACCGCAGTGCTGCATAGGCATCTATATAGCCATAACCGTCAATGGTATGCGCCGAGGCGGGGTTAAGCGGTTGCGCGGTGCGCTGCAGACGAAGTTTTATAGCATCGGGTGTGAGTGTGGAATCCTTTGAAAGAAGCAGTCCCACAACACCGGCCGCCACCGGACATGCCATTGATGTGCCCTGCATGCCATCGTAGTAGGTGCCGCTGAATCCCATGCTTTTTGCAAGATATGCCGTACAGTATGTGGTGCTTAAAATATTCGGGTACTGGTTTTTCCCGACAATAAAACCACCTGGGGAGGCGATGTCCGCCCTCCCTTCACCCCATTGGGAGAAATAGGATATTTTGCCGTCCCCGTCCACCGAGGCCACTGAAATCACAGTCGGCAGACCGGCAGGATAGATTATATTGTTGCTCTGGTCCCCCTCGTTTCCGGCGGCGGCAACCAGCACAATGCCGGCATCATAGCAGGCCTTCATAAGCGACTGGTAAGTCTGCGCACCGGCAGATCCGCCGAACGACATGCTGATGACATTGGCGCCATGTTCCGCAGCCCACTGCACACCCTGCATGCCGTAAAGGACAGCCTGGGGATATTGGGCGGTTGTGGAGGAGACCGCCATCAGGGTCACGCCGCCGCCAATGGAGGCTATTCCTGTCTTGTTGTTGTTTGTGGCGCCGACAAGCCCTGCGCAATGTGTGCCGTGGGAGGCATAATAGGCCTTCTCGGTGCTGCCCTGCGCTATGGTCGAGGGAGGCGATGCCGTCCCGACTTTATATTGATATCCGTCAATACGGCTGTATGAGACAGTGCAGAGGTTGGCGGAATCGATCTGCAGGTCAGGATGACCCTCCCAAATGAAATTGTCCACCACCGCCACCTTGATGTAAGGTTTGCCGGTCTGGATCATCCATGCTGAATCGGCATTGATCATGTCAAGGTGCCATTTCCAGTTGCGTCCGCTGACAGTGCCGTAATACGGGTCGTTCATGGAACCCATCAGCCGCATGAACGGCACCTTTTCCGCCAACGCGACACATTCGAAGCCCTGCAGTTCAAGCAAAAAGGAGTCTATTGCCTCCATCCTGTCGAAACGCACCTCCAGAGTGTGCATGAGCTCCTCGTTCCCGAACAGATGGAAGGGACGGAGCAGCAGGTTCACTCCATATTTTTCGAACACACCGGATAACATCGGCAGTTCCGATGTGCGGAGCATGTCGTTGTCATCAAAACGCAGTGTGTTCATAGGATAGTCAGGTGTGAGCCTGAAATAGAGGGCACCGTCCTGGTACCGCGGGTCAATGTTCTGTGCCTGAAGTGAAGAAAATGCCATCAGGCCGCATAGGACAAAAAATAATCTCTTCATGCTTTAAATATTACAATATAAATAAAAGATTAAAGATGTACAAAAACCATTCCATGTTTTAAATTACCGGCTAACAGACAATGGAAAATCGGGATAATCGCTCTGCAGCTGCTGGCAGAAGGAGGCGACATCCAGCCCCTTCCGCATTGTCAGGGTCACATCCGTCTGCGAATCCCCGGAGGTCACACAAATGTCCAGATCAACTTTATGCTCGTCCGAAAACTCCTCGCACAAATGCTCCAATCTTTCTGACAATCCGGCATCTATTCTGGAGACCGGTATAGAAAGCCTGATCCGTTTTGCAAATTTCTCCATTACAGTCTCCAACGGATGAACCTCCATCACCCGCCATGAGAAACGATCCTGACGGACCTCCCCCTGCATTGCCATCAGCACTTGGTAGTCAGGTTGCAGCAGATGCCGGTATTTCAGGAAAACCTCTCCGAAGACAAACAGCGTCATCTCCTCCTCATAATCCCTTATGACCACTTTAGCATATTCGTTCCCCTTCTGGCTGGTAAGGCAGTCCGCCTGAACAAGCATTCCGGCCAGATAGTGTGTCACCTTGGAGGCCTTCGATTCGGCTGCGATGGCCTTCAGTTCTGAGACGGTGCTGCATGAGAACATACGGGATTCAAGCCTGTATTTGTCCATCGGATGTCCGGAAACGTAGTAGCCGCAAATCTCCTTCTCATGCTGGAGCCGCTGCATCACGCTCCAGGGCTGCACCTCCGGCACCTCCATGCCGCTCTCCTCGACACTGACGGTCTCATCCCCGAAGAGTGAGGTCTGGATTGAGGCTTTCCGTTCCTGATACCTTGCTGCAAAACGCATTATCCGCTCCAGGAAGTCAGAATTTTCGAACAGCTCGCAACGGAGGTCGTCCAACGATTCGAAGGTTCCGGCCAGTCCCAGGCTTTCAACGCATTTGCGGTTGCATGTGCGCAGGTTAACCCGCTGCAGAAAATCCATAACTGAGGTGTAGTTGCCGTTTTTCCGTCGCTCGGCTACAACCGATTCGGATGCGGCCTCACCCACGCCCTTCAGTGCTGCAAGTCCGAAGCGGATCTCACCTTTTGAATTGACGGTGAATTGCAGGTCGGATTCGTTCACATCCGGACCGAGCACAGGGATCTTCATCCGCTTGCATTCCGCCATCAGCACGGTTATCTCCTTAATGTTGTTCTGGTTGCGGGTAAGGTTGGCAGCCATGAACTCCGCCGGATAGTGCGCCTTAAGGTAGGCTGTCTGGTATGCGATCCAGGAATAGCAGGTCGCATGCGACTTGTTGAAGGCATAGGAGGCGAACTTTTCCCAGTCTGTCCAGATCTTCTCCAGCACCTTGGGGTCATGCCCGTTCGCCTCACCCTGTCGCATGAACTTGTCCTTCAGCTCCATCATCTTTGCAATCTGCTTCTTTCCCATCGCCTTCCGCAGCGTGTCGGATTCACCGCGCGTAAAGTCTGCCAAAAGGCGTGAGAGCAGCATCACCTGTTCCTGATAAACCGTTATGCCATAGGTATCCTTAAGGTATTTCTCCATTTCCGGAATATCGTAGGCAATCTGTTCCCTGCCGTGCTTACGGTTGATGAACTGCGGGATGTAGTCCATCGGCCCCGGACGGTAGAGCGCGTTCATTGCAATCAGATCCTCGAACTTGGTCGGACGCAGCTCACGCAGGTATTTCTGCATACCTGGCGATTCAAACTGGAACGTGGCGATGGTGTTCCCATCACAGAAGAGGCGGTATGTGGCCTCGTCATCCATCGGAATGTGGTCTATGTCAACTGTTTCGCCACGCGACTTGCGCACATTCTCCAATGTGTCCTTTATGATTGAAAGTGTTTTCAGGCCCAGAAAATCCATCTTGATAAGGCCGACATCCTCCACAACGGAGCCTTCGTACTGCGTCACCAGCACCTCTTCGCCGGAATCCTTGTCCTTGATGGTTGACAACGGGGCGAAATTGGTCAGGTCGTCAGCCCCGATAATCACACCGCAGGCATGCACGCCTGTCTGGCGCACAGTTCCCTCCAACTGAGAGGCGTAGGTGAGCACCTCCCGGATTTTCGGATCCCTGTCATATGCCGACTTCATCTCCGGCACAGCCGAAATGCAGTTCTTAATATTGACCTTCATCGGCTTGTGCGTCTTCGGATCCTCCGGAAGGTCGGAAGGAATCATATTGGCAAGGCTGTTTGAAGTGGTGAGGTCAAGATCCTGCACGCGCGCCACATCCTTGATGCTTGATTTTGCCGCCATTGTCCCGTAGGTGATGATATGCGCCACACGCTCCTTCCCATATTTTCCGGTCACCCAGTTCAAGACCTTGTAACGGCCGTCATCGTCAAAATCCACATCGATATCGGGCAGGGAGATGCGGTCAGGATTCAGGAAACGCTCGAACAGCAGGTCATATTTCAAAGGATCCACATCGGTGATTTTCAGGCAGTAGGCCACAACGGAACCGGCTGCCGAACCACGGCCCGGACCAACGGAGACTCCCATGCCGCGTGCGGCGGAAATAAAGTCCTGAACAATCAGGAAATAGCCAGGAAAGCCCATGTTGCGCATAACGCCAAGCTCGAAGTCAATCCGTTCCATCACATCGTCCGGTACCGGATCCCCGTAACGGATGCGTGCGCCGTCCAAGGTGAGCTTGCGCAGATAGTCGGCCTCAAGCTTGATGCGGTATACCCTGTCAAGTCCGCCCAACTTGGCTATGCGGCCTACCCCGTCCGCCTCGAACTCCGCCTTAAGATCCTCCTCGGTAAACTTCTCGCGGTAGCCCTCCACCGTGCCGAACGATTCCGGAATGTCAAACACCGGCATTATCGGAGCATGTTTCAGAGGGAAAAACTCCACCTTGTCCACAATCTCCTTTGTGTTGGCAAGAGCCTCCGGCACATCCGCAAAAAGTGCGGCCATCTCGTCCGGTGTCTTGAGCCACTCCTGCTTGGTGTAGTGAAGACGGTCGGTGTCGCTCCACTTCTTGCCTGTACTAAGGCAGATCAGCCGGTCATGAGCCTCGCCATGCTCCTCCTCAACAAAATGGACATCATTTGTACAGATAATCTTTATTCCGGTCTCCGCAGAAAGGCGCAGCAGCCCTTCGTTCACCGGCTTCTGCTGCTCGAACACCTCCCTGTCGCCGCCCGGCTTGTCGGTCGGATGACGCTGCATCTCAAGATAATAGTCCTCTCCAAACAGTTGTTTGTACCATAAAGCCGCAGCTTTTGCCTTTTCGTAATCGCCCGAAGCCAGTGCGCGTGGAACCTCACCCGCCAGACAGGCGGAACATGCAATGATCCCTTCATGATACTCCTCCAGCAGAGAACGGTCGATACGGGGACTGTAATAGTGGCCGTCTATCCAGGCGGCGGAAACCATTTTGCATAGATTGTGGTAACCCTGTTCGTTCTTAGCCAACAATATCAGGTGGTATCCGCTGCGGTTCTCCTTGTGATCCTTAACAAACCTGCTTCCAGAAGGGTTTGTTGTCGTCTGCCTCGCAACGTACACCTCGCAACCGAAAATAGGCTTGAACGGATTTTCGCCCGATTCCTTTAACTTGCTATTCTTTTTATCCACATAATCAAAGAATTCCTTAATGCCGTACATGGTGCCGTGGTCAGTGATGGCCAGCGCCTCCATGCCGTTGCGGAGACATTTTTCCACCAGATCGGGGATGGAGGACATGCCGTCCAGTATGGAATAATGCGTGTGCACATGCAGATGTGTGAAATAAGGGGTCGTTTTGAGGTCGTTATCCATGCTTGCCTATGATTGCGTTCAAATTGCAAATATAGTCAAAATTGGGATACGAAAACTGTCAAAAGATAACAAAAAAAAAACTACTTTTGCATTTTGCACAAACTGAAGCGAACTGAATGGAAACATTATTGGAAGTTAGAGACTTGCATGTCTCTATAGAGGAAAAGGAGATACTCAAGGGGGTGAATCTGACCATCCGGAGGGGTGAAAAGCACGCCCTGATGGGCCCCAACGGGAACGGAAAAAGCACACTTGCCGCAGTCATTGCAGGCAGGGACATCTTTAAGGTGACCCAAGGTGAGATTTTATATAAGGGAAAGAACCTGCTGGCAATGCCGGTTGAGGACCGCGCCCGCGAGGGAATATTCCTCGGTTTCCAGTATCCGGTGGAAATCAAGGGGGTAAGCATGAGCAACTTCATGCGCACCGCCCTTAACGACATCCGCAAATACCGCGGGCTGGAGCCGCTGGGCACGGCTGAGTTCCTTGCCCGCATGGAGGAGAAGAAGAAGGTTGTCGAACTGACGGCCAAGCTCTCCAACCGCGCCGTGAACGAAGGCTTTTCGGGCGGCGAGAAGAAGAAGAACGAGATTTTCCAGATGGCGATGCTCGAACCGGAGCTTGCTCTGTTGGACGAGACCGACTCCGGCCTTGACATCGATGCGCTGCGCATTGTGGCCAACGGGGTCAACCAGCTGCACAACAAGGATAACGCCATGCTGGTGATAACCCACTACCAGCGGCTGCTGAACTATATTGTCCCGGATTTCGTCCACATACTTTATGAGGGGAAAATCGTTAAGACCGGCGACAAGTCCTTGGCTCTGAAGCTTGAGGAGAAGGGTTACGACTGGATAAAATCCGAACTGGAAGCTTAGCCGTGACCAACACCGCCGCACAGGGGACAATATATCTTATCCCCACCCTTTTGGGCGGGGATGATGTTGCTCGCTGCATTCCGGCGTACAACATCGGCATCATACGGGGCCTCTCCCATTTTGTTGTGGAGGAGCTGCGCACCGCACGCCGCTTTCTCAGAAAAATCGACCCCTCCTTCCCCATTGACCGGTGCACATTCCACGAACTTAACGAACACACGCAGACGCTGGACAGCAGGCTGCTGCTTGCGCCGGTCGAGGCCGGGGAATCAATAGGGATAATGTCGGAGGCGGGTCTCCCCTGCATCGCCGATCCGGGCGCGGAGCTTGTAGCCGCCGCCCAGGAGCGGAACATAAGGGTGGTGCCGCTCATCGGCCCATCATCCATCTTTTCCGCACTGATGGCCTCCGGGCTTTGCGGGCAACGTTTCAGTTTCCATGGCTACCTGCCGAGGGAGAAGGATGAGCTGCTGCGGAAAATCCGCCACATGGAGGGCGATTCGGCCCGCGACAACGCCGCCCAGATTTTCATGGACACACCATACAGGAACAACCAGCTTTGGGAACTGCTGCTACAGAGCTGCCAGGACGATACCCGCCTATGCGTTGCGGCCAACATAACCCTTGAAAACGAATACATTGTAACAAAATCAGTCCGGAACTGGAAAAAGAGCCCCCGTCCGGACCTGCACAAACAACCGGCCCTTTTCATTTTACAGCGATAATTCAATTAATAAGATATGGCAACCGAAAACAATTCAAAAAAAGGATTCAACATTCTGCTGCAGCTCGCCGGATACTGGAAGCTGCTGCTTATCTTGGCCGTAGTCACAGCCGTCGTCTCCTTCACGCTTTCGACACCGCGCTTCATCAAGCCGAAGTACAGGTCGTCGGTCATCATGTTCCCCACCTCGTCCAATGCGGTTTCGCAACTGGTGCTGGCCGAAGGGAACTACAACGAGTTCCTGGATGTGACCCAGTTCGGAAACGACCAGCATATCGAGCAGATGATCCAGATACTGCAGTCCCGCGACATAAAGGACCACCTGATACAAAAATATGACCTTATACGGCATTATGACATCGACACCAATTCAAAGTATTGGGAGACGAAACTGTACAAATATGTGACCGGAAACGTCACCTTTTCGCGCACACACAATCTTGCCGTTCAGATAAATGTGGAGGACATAGACCCGAAACTGGCCGCTGATATGGCCAACGAGGTCGCGGACTACTACGATACGCTCAAACGCCGCATCGTGCAGCAGCGTTCGCAGGAGGCCTTCCAGATACTGCAGGATGAGATGAACAAGACCGAAGAGGATATAGCGCTGCTGAACGACTCCCTATCGCACATCATGAGCTACGGCGTGTATGACTATGAGTCGCAGTCCGAACGGCTGACCCAGCAATATGCGGTCGAGGTGGCGAAAGGCAACAACGCCGCCGTGGAGCGTCTTAAAAAGGAGCTGGAAAAGCTGGAGAAATGGGGGCCGCTCTATGTCTCGGTCCGCGACCGTCTGTACCATCTTAAGGAGGTTCAGGAGATTTACCAGCAGAAATACCAGAACAGCCGCGTGGACGCGAGCTACAGCCTGCCGCAGAAATTTGTGGTGGAGCGGGCCAAGGTGTCGGACAAGAAATGCTATCCCAAGAAACTTGTCATCACCATCGTGACCACGTTGTGCGTGCTGCTCTTCGCCTGCTTCCTGATTGTATGCAGGGAGAGTCTGGCATCGTTCGGCAGGGCATTCAGGGAGAGCGCAAGGCGCAAACGTCCTGAGGAGGAAACGCAACCGCAAGCCTGACATTCCATCATGAGGCAGCGTGTCACCATCTGGCTTCGACAGCACCGGAGCGACCTGTTCATCTGCGGACTGACCGGGTTGTTCCTGCTGCTCTGTGCCATAGGTGTGCGGTATGAGATGCCTTGGGTGGCATACAGCGTGCTGGTTATCATAGCACTCTACCTGCTTGTCATGCACACCGACCGCTCCCTCTATCTGATGGCGCTGCTCACCCCCTTCTCCATCCGCATCAGCGAGAAGATACCCGACATCGCCACCGACCTCTCCGTTCCGGCCGAGCCGTTCCTGATAATCCTGATGCTTCTCTTTTTATGGAAAGTTTTGAAAAACAGGGATTATCCAAAGGAAATACTGCGGCATCCGATTTCCTGCGTGCTGTACGGCTACCTCGGATGGCTCTTTGTTGCCAGCTGTTTCAGCACCATGCCGCTGGTCTCCTTCAAATACCTGCTGAGCAAAATCTGGTTCCTTGTCCCCTGTTACTTTTATTTGGCTGAACAGATTTACCGTGATGAGCGGAACGCCTTCCGTTTCCTTTTCTGCTATGCGATAGGATTGGGCATTGTGGTCTGCATCACAACGGTGAAGCACATCCAATACGGCGCGGTTGAAAAGGTCGCCTACTGGATAATGAGCCCTTACTACAACGACCACACCGCATACGGCGCGGTACTGGCCTTTTTCTGCTGCCTGCTGCCCGGCATGGCGGCCGACCGCACGGCGGGGAAAGGCAGGCGCAGGCTTTCGGTTCTGCTGCTTGTAATCGCATTGGTTGGGCTCTACCTTTCGTTCAGCCGTGCCGCATGGCTGAGCCTTGCCATCGCCATAGGCGTGTTCGTTCTGGCCTTTTTCCGGATCAGGTTCCGCCTCATCGCCATCGTAACCATCGTGCTGACACTGACAGTTGTCTTTTTTGCCGATGACATCCGCTACCGGCTGAACAAGAACGACACGGAATCCTCCA
>JAEEGH010017599.1_pt1 | contig 15209 bp, 11 predicted proteins | sample 9134181 | NCBI WGS metagenome assembly JAEEGH01 (sample SAMN16246544, study PRJNA631951) | gut metagenome | biome: gut microbiome; feature: rumen; material: DP-attached | host: Bos | place: Iran: Karaj | collected 2018-10 | reverse complement strand
TCAAGGGCCTGAAGTGTGCTCTCTCTCTCTTAGGCATCATCAACGATGACTTCGTGGCCTCACCGTTCTACAAGTTCGATGCACCCGAACGTGACCGCATCCGCCAGGCCCTCGCCGCCCTCCCCATCGAGAACGGAAAAATACAGATATGATTGATACAACGACCGAAGGGACGCAAGAATTTCACGAATTACACGAATGATAATGAAGAAACAAATTGCCATAATAACCCGTAATATCCATAATAAGTTATGGTCATTATGAATAATATTATGGTCATTATGGTCAATTATGGCAATTAGTTTCAATAAATAATTCGTGAAAATTCGAAATAATTAGTTCAATTCGTGTAATTCTTTTAGTCGCTACGCTTTGTAAAAGCGCTAAAGCGATTACGTCTTAATTCGTTGTCGAAAAAAGAGAATGTATGCATACAATTGATTTCATCGTTTTCCTGGTCTTTACCCTTGGCGTGGTGGTGTTTGGTTGCAGCTTCTTCCGCAAGGGAAGCTCTGCCGATGAGTTCACCTCTGCAGGCCATTCCATTCCCGGTTGGGTGGTGGGCATGTCGATCTTTGCCACCTACGTGTCGAGCATCAGCTATATCGGCTATCCCGGCAAGGCCTTCGCTGCCGATTGGAATGCGTTTGTCTTCTCATTGAGCATCCCCATTGCGAGCTATTTCGCCGCGAAGTATTTTGTGCCGTTCTATCGCAAGAGCGGCTCTGTGTCGGCCTATACCTTCCTTGAGGAGAAGTTCGGTGCCTGGGCTAGGTTGTATGCCTCTGCCTGTTATCTGCTCACACAGATTGCCCGTATGGGCTCGATTCTCTATCTGCTGGCTGTGCCGATGTATATCCTCATGGGGTGGGACATCCACATGGTGATTATCCTTACCTCCATCGGCATTATCATCTATTCCATGCTGGGCGGTCTGAGGGCAGTCATCTGGGCCGATGCCGTTCAGGGCATTATCCTCATCGGTGGGGCTGTGCTCTGCCTTTGCCTCTTGCTCTTCCGGATGCCCGAGGGACCGATGCAGGCTTTCGACCTTGCTGTCAACGCCCCTACGGGCAATAAGTTCTCCTTGGGTGAGTTCTCCCTCGACCTGACGAAATCCACGTTCTGGGTATGCCTCATCTACGGCATCTTCATCAATCTACAGAACTACGGCATCGACCAAAACTACGTGCAGCGTTACCATGCTGCCAAGACCGACCGCGATGCCCGTTTCTCGGCCCTCTTCGGCGGTTATCTCTTCATCCCCGTCTCGGCCCTGTTCTTCCTTATTGGCTCGGCACTCTATAGTTACTATACGGCCAATCCGCAACTGTTGCCTGCCGAGATCGCTGCGAAGCCCGACTATGTGTTTCCGCATTTCATCGTCTCTGAATTGCCTGTGGGCTTGCGCGGCTTGCTGATAGCCTCTATCTTCGCTGCTGGCATGAGCACTGTTTCCACAAGCGTCACCTCAGCCGCTACCATTGTACTGACGGATTATTTCAAGCCATTCTTCCGTAAGGCTACCGACCGTCACCATCTGGCTGTACTGCGCATCTCGAGTGCTATCGTGGGTGTCCTGGGCATTATCGTGGCCATCGCCATGCTGAGTGTGGAAAGCATCATCGATGCCTGGTGGACGCTGTCGAGCATCTTCTCCGGCGGTATGCTGGGACTGTTCCTGCTGGGTTGTATCCCACAAACAATCAACCGCACAGCAGCCTTGCTCGGCTGCGTGTGCGGTGTACTTGTGATTGCCTGGATCTCTCTGGCCGATATGTGGCACCTGCCGGGTATCCACCTGCATGGCTATCTCGCCATCGTACTCGGCACCACCACCATCTTCCTCATCGGCTTTCTTGCTACACTTCTATTCAAGAAGCGATAGATAGTGATCGCGGATAGGCTTGACCACAGGCTCGCCTTTGAGCGTTACGTTCTCCTGCAGTTTGATGTCTGTCGATGAGGCACCGACTTTGACGGTGAATGTGCCAGGCAGGATGTTCCATTGGCGCTTGCCGTCGTTCGAATAGAATCCGAACTGCTCTGTCCAAAGCTTACAGTTCACCGTTCTGGTCTCTCCCGGCTGGAGCGACACACGGAGGAAGCCCTGCAACTGTATCGGGCGTATCTGCTGATTGTCTGTCGTCGGCGAGAGATAAATTTCTACGATCTCATCTGCTGCCATCTCACCTGTGTTCTTCACGTCGAAGGTGAAGCTGATGCTTTCGTCTTCCGTCTTGGCCTCACCGTTCATCTTCAGGTTGGCATAGTCGAACGTGGTATAGCTCAGACCATAGCCGAATGGCCACTGCACGCGTGGGTCTTTCTCTGTCGAGTTGTTATAGCAGATAGGCTCATTAATCTCCGTATTCGGATAGCTCACGCTGAGTTTGGCCGAGGGCGACACCTTGCCGAAGAGGATGTCTGCCAAGGCGTTGCCGCCTTCCTCACCGGGATACCAGGCCTGGATCACTGCAGCACACTTCTCTGCGAGACCCGACACCACCTGAGCCCTTCCGCCGAACATTACCAGCACTACGGGCTTGCCTGTCTTGATCAGTTCCTCAACATATTGCTCCTGTTTGCCTGGCAGACGGAGTCCCTGACGGTCGCGGTTCTCACCGCAGAGCATCACGTTCTCACCGACAGCAGCGATAATCACATCGGCCTGCTTTGCCAAATTGAGCGCCTCTGCCTTATCAGCCTTCTCGCCCGATTCAACCTTACGGTGCAGGATCTCGTACTCCCAGGCACGCTCGTCGCCGAGTTCAGAGAATTTCGTCTCGATGTCCTCTGTCCAGTCGCAGCCACGCGAATAGAGAATGTTCACACCTTCCGGCTTGTGGCCGTTCATGCCTTCCAGCAGTTTGATGATATGGGGCTTGTCGCGGTCGGCCACATCCTCCATCTTTTTCCAGAAGTACGACATAGCGGGATAGGTATAGTCACCGCACATCGCCCAAATGGAGTTGGCGTTAGGACCGGTGACGAGAATGTTCTGGGCATTTTTCAGCGGCAGGATGCCGTTGTTTTCGAGGAGCACAATCGACTGTGTGGCAATGTCGTAGGCAGTCTGACGCTCCTCGGGCGTATCGAGTTTGATATCCTCTTTGCTGTAGAGATAAGCATCCTTGTCGAACAATCCTGCACGGAATTTCTGACGGAGTACGTTTTTCACGGCGCGCTCCAACGTCTCAGGCTTCACCAGTCCCTGGTCGATGGCTTCCTGCAGATGCTGGTAGTTGGCTCCGAAGGGGAAGTCCACATCGTTACCGCCATTGATAGCTGCCGCAGCCTTTTGTACAACTGCTGCGGTAGCAAATTCTTCACTATTCTCTTTTCCCTTTTCACTTTCCAGCGGCAGCTGGTCTATGGCTGTATAGTCGCTCACCACCATGCCGTCGAAACCCACATAATCTCGCAGGATATCCTGCAGTATCCAACTATTCGCTACACAGTTGACCTTCTCAGCGGTAGCCGCTCGAGCTTGCTCGCTTGTTCCGGAGGTCTCAAGAAATTGTTCACTATTCACTTTTCCCTTTTCACTTCTCATGGCGTGGTAGCCCGGCATCACGCACTTGCTGCCTGCCAGTCGGATCATTGCCTCATGGGGCAGCAGGATTTCTTCCATCAGCTCCTTCTCATCGGCATCACCACCACCGCCATAGCCGAGGTAGTGCTTCGAACAGGCACCCACACCCTTTTTCAAGTCGCCTTGCTGCAGACCTTTTACAAAGGCCACACCCATCGCTGCCGACAGGTAGCCATCCTCGCCATACGATTCCTCCAGACGGTTGAACGAGGGGATGCGACAGACGTCGACCATCGGCGAGAGTGCCAATACACCACCCATCTTTCGCATGGCGGTACTGGTCTGGACGGTCTTCAACTCTGCCAGTTCAGGATTGAATGAACAGGCCTGACCTATCTGTTGCGGATAGATGGTAGAGCCTAATGTATTGACACCTGAGAGCACCTCTTCGTGCAATAATGCCGGGATGCCATTAGGCGTGTTCTTCATCAGCCAGTCCTGTACGGCTGCCGCACGGTCGCGTAGCTCGTTGGGGTCTCTGGGCTGTTGCATACAGAACTGCGAGAAGTGTCCGATGCCGTTGGGAATCAGTTCGCGGCACTTCGCCTCGTCCAGCTTCCCCTGCTCGTCGAACAGGTCGTCCATATACATACTCTTCAACTGGGCGATACGCTCTTCCTGCGACATCTTGCCGTAGAGCTCATCAATCTGCTGCTCCATATCGGGAGCCGCACTGCATCCTGCCAAAACTGCGCTCATGCAAATCATTTTCAGTCCTTTCATTCCTTGATGGTTTATTTGTTATTTCACTAGAATCTTCTTTCCTCCTTTGAGATAGATGCCGGGCTTCAGCTGACTGGCGTTCACGCGACAGCCCCTGAGGTCGTAGATGGCATCGTCATCCTTCAGGGAGGTCCTCACCGTTTTGATGCCCGTCGTGATCACCGTCGTACAGAAGGAGAAATAGGCGGGTGTGTCGTACTTTGCGGGACTGGCATCGTGCAGATAAAGTCCGGTGCCTACGTTCTTCAGCGAGAAGCCCTTGCCGTCCACATAGTCGATGTTCCAGAGTCCGCCGTTCTTGAAATCCTCTCCGTTCTGGTTGTTCAGTCCGAGGATAAACGAGCAGTTCTGGTTGGCGGGCTGTGTGTTCAGATAGCCCGGCTTGCCCCAGATGTTGTAACCCTCACCGTCGGGCGTGATCAGGCGCAGCAGCCAGCCGTTGGCCACATTGCTCTTCTCCAGTTTGAAATGATAGCCAGAGTTGCCGTCGTCGAAGGCCTCTTCGTAAGGACCGAACACAAGATTCTGGTTGTCGGAGCCGTAGAATGCCTTCCCCTGGTCTTCGCTCACGATGGCGAAGGTCTTGCCCTGTGTTTCCTCGATACTGTTGTATTTCTGTCCGATGGTCACCTGCTGCTTGGCGGTCGTCGCTTCCACATCTATCTTATAGCGGCTGCAGAAGCGCCATATCTCGTCACCCGTCTTCACGCCGTTGTCGTTCGAGATCCAGTGGCCCTTGTTGGCCATCTCCATCAATACCACTTCCACACCGTCGTTGCCCGGTCCCCAGACGTGGCGGGTGATGTGTGCCGCCTTGCGATACTGCTTGGTCACCTTGGCCGTTGTGGGACAGCCGTTATGCTTGATCCACACGTTCAGGTTGCTCTTTACGTTCGAGAAGGTTACCACGTCGTCCGAAGTGCCGTGAGTGTGTATGATGGGTATCGGCCTGACGCTTGCCTTCGCGGTGGCGCCGCCCATCGGATAACCGCTAATGGGTGCGAAGGCGGCAATACGGTCTGCTATCTTGTTCATGGCGTGATAGGTGAACATGCCGCCCATCGAGAAGCCCGACAGGTAGACACGTCCCGGGTCGATGTCATACTTCTTCACCATCTCGTCGATAAGGGCCAGTACGAAGTTGATGTCGCGACTGCCTGAGATGTCCCAGCTCTTGTCGATGCCTTCGGGGAATACGGTGAGGAACTTGGCGGTGTCGGCCACGCTCTCTATCTGCAGCATGCCTTTCTGATAGTTGGCATCCTGGTTCATGCCGTGACAGGAAATCAATAACGGCCGTTTCGCGCCCAGGTTGGCTGGTTTATACATGATATAACTGCGCGTCTGACCGCCTACTTTCAAGCTCGCAGCTGTCGCGTCCAGCATGCAGAGCGCCATGATAAGGATAGTTGATAATCGTTTCATTTTCTTAAATTTTGCTGCAAAGGTAGTCATTTTTCCCGTTTCCACCAAACAAACATCGGAAAAAGTAATGTCACACTGGGGACAGGAACCAGCGTGACATTGAACCAAAAATGTCACGCTGGTTCCTGTCCCCAGTGTGACATTAGAAAGACGAAAAAGACGGGAGACAAAAAAGACGTTACTAATCCTTGTCGATTCCGTCGCCACCGTCACCACCCGACGTGTATGGACGCACAGGAATGGTAGCAATGGTCGTATTGTTGGCAGTGATGATCAGGTTCGTCTGCGAAGCAGCCGAGATTGAACCTACCAGACAATACGTCTCGTTATCATACTCAGAGATCTCCAGGCCCGTACCACTGAAGTTGTCATCGCTCAGATCACCGAGGTTCTGGCCTACGAGGAAGATGGTGAAGGCGCCGCCATCCTCAGCATTCACGGCGGTTGTGAGCACCTGGGTTGCACCGTTCTGCGTGAGTTTGTAACCTGTCACAGATGTGGTGGGAACCACAACAGCCAGCGTAGCGGTGAAGATGTCAACCTCATCCACAGTCACCTTGAATGTTCCTGCCTGCGCATTCGAGATGGTGGCAGCAATCATGGTGTCCGACTGTGAGGTGATGTTCAGCGTTGAACCCTGCGGCAATGTGAAGTTGTCTGCTGTCAACTCCCCAAGACCTGTACCGATGATACTCAGGTTATAGCTGTTGCCAGCTGTGATGTTGGTTGACCCGCCATTCACCAGAGGATCATTGTTGGCGGTTACACTTGTGATGCTGGTGCCACCGGTCTGACCGAAGCTGATGTTGTAGGCATTCGTCGTGTCCGCACCCTCGTTATACTTACCGGTGATGGCATAGTTGCCCGAGTTGGCCGGCGTGAATGTGGCAACAATCATGCCGTTGCTGGCAGAACTGGTATCCAACTCCGTTGCCCCGGCAAAGAGCTGCTCAACCATTGCGAGATTCGCACCGAACACGCGGATCTCCACCTGCTTGCCGGCAGTGTACTCCAATGTTGCGCCAGGAGCGGCGGGCACATCGTCGACCACCAGTGCGCCGATGGCCGGTACACCTGCAACGGGCGTGCCCAGCGTCTTGGTGTAGAGCACGGCACTGTCAGCCTTCAGGTTCTTCAACTCAATCTTCTTAATATACTTGAATGCTGCATGGCTGTTGCGGATGTAGCGCATATCAACTGAAATCGAGTTGTAGGACATGATGATCTCACGTGAGGAAGACGGGTTGTAGACCACCTCCTCACCAGCATTGTCGATGAAGGTGATGAAGAGCGGATGATCACCAATCCAACTGCTGACCAGACGCGAACCGCTGATAACAAGTCCGGTGATCTCTTCAATGCCGTAGCAGAGACCCTCATTGATAGGCAGCGCGAGGTTGCCGCGCTTGAACATGGCACCGCTGACTGAAATCACACCGGCACTGCTGTAGCCTTCGGGCACAGTGGCAGAGGTATTGATGGCAGTCGATGCCAGCATCTGCTTCAGCTCGGGATCGGGCAGGAAGTTGATGTGAACATTGCGCAGGTTCTGATTGAAGTTGGCTGTGAAATCCTGAGTGGTCATTGCACCCTTGGCGCGTACACCGATAGAGAATGTACCAAGGTTCGGGATCTGGACACTGTGACCGTTCAGCACGAAGTAGTTTACGGCATCGAAGATAGCTTCCATGGCCATCTCGATACTTGACTCAGGAACGGCTGCTGCCTTTGCAGCGTAGGCAATGATGGACTTATACTCTATGGTAGAGTAACGGTCTGCCTGTCCCACAAGTGCCTCCTTATTAAGGATGGCAATGTTGCGTGGGGCGTAATTGATGTTAATTTGACCCTTTTTCATAATTGTGATCCTTTAATAAGTTAGACTTCAGTTGAGATGCGAATAGAAGCGATGGCCTCCTTGATTTCCACCGAGGGGGTGTAACCAATGGTGACACGCTTGATGAGATCTGACTTGACCTGCTCCGCGTCATTTGCATGACGCTGCTTTGAGCGGATGCCAAGGAAACCGAACTTGCCGAGGTCAACGTGGTGACCGTTCAGCACAAAATAGGCGATAGCCTCGCGGATTGCAAGGGTGCAGGCGCGAAGCTGACTCTCAGGGATGTGGGACGACTGGGAAGCGTAGCTCACCAGCTCGTTCTGCTTCACTGTAGAGTAGCGTACAGCACGAGCAAGCACGCGGTTCTGATTGATCACCGCCACGCGTTGCATCTTGCCTCTTACTTTAATGTTACCCATAACGTTTAAAAATTTAATTTGTTAATACTTGAATGAAAAGAAAGCACTGCAAAGTTAGGAAGTAAATAGAAGGAAAACAAGTGAATTCTCGGAAATCTCCGAATTTGTTAACATTCTTTATGGCAATTTTTGCCAAAATTTTATGAGTCTTGGATTTGTTTCGAATTTCTAGTTCGATGCGAAGACAAAACTAGTAGGGCGTCGACGTGATAGTAGTTCGACGCCTTTATAAAAACAGTTCGGCGAGGATTTGAAAATGCTGCGTAATCAGACGGAAAGCTGTGAGGAATCAAAGCGTCTCCAGCGTCTTCCGTCTTTTTCGTCTTTTTGTCGCTCGCGAAAAATTTGTCTTTATTTTTATATATATTTATTTCTATCTTTTATTTTTATATATTATTATTAAAAATAAAAATAAGTAATGTCATATATAAATAGGAATTTCCCCCGTTATGCGAAAGACAAAAAAGACGGGAGACATAAAAGACGCCCGTCACAGGGGAAAATTTCTCTCTCACATGAAATATTTGTCCAAAAGGAGTGTTTTTCTCAGATTTTATGCTTACCTTTGCCATGTCATTGAAGATTTTGCTTGTCTTGATTTGCAGCACTAAGGTAAGTGAAAAATCTGACATGGCAAAATCTTGGTAAAGAAAGTTGAACTGAAGTGCTGCGGAATTTAGAGCAATATGAAACATTTGTTAATAGTGATTACACTGTTATGTACGTTTACTCCCATGTTTGGCGATGGCTGGACAGAGGAGAAAATGGAAAAGGCGATGGAAAAAGTAGTCAAGAAGGCTCTTAAGGAAGGTGTTGGGGCAGAATTTGCTAACTACCAATTCGTAAGCGATAAAGTTTCAGATGAATACATCAAGGAGTATTGCTTGAAAAAAGGTTACCATGTTCCATACACAAAACGTCACGTGTGGAAACACGAATATGAAGTTTTCTTTATTTTGGTTCCTTTCAACAATGTAGGTGAGTGGGTCATCAAGGGAACTTACTATCCAGATAAGAATCTGCCTACCGTGAAAAAGGGTAGGGTGACACTGCTCAACGGAATGACCTTTGACAATGTTACTTGGACCGGCAACGTGACAAACGGGAACATTGACGGCAAGGGTATTGGCGGAGCCTATATCAACAAGGACTCCATTTTGCTCATTGACGGAACGTTCAAGAACGGCCAGATGAACGGGGAGGTAATTTACCGTTTTGGCACCCCCAATGACAAAGGCTATATGCGTATGGGGGACAGAATGGCTATGAATACAAAAACTAAGACTTTTTACGACCACGGAATGTATGTCAACATTAAGAATTGTGGCGAGGGGATAAAAACACTCGAATGGGCTTACTACTCCTATAGCGAGAACCGCCACAAAATGATGAAAATGGTTCCGAGGGGCCAGTATGGAGCTGATTATGGCTCATATTGGTACTTTACTGACAATGACCTGAATCCGCTTTTTAAGATGCCGGAAGGCACTTTTAAGTTTGTTAAGGACTTTACCAACGGCTATGCCATTGTAAAACACTGCCCCGAAGACCAATGGAATGCGGCAAGCCGAAGTGCCATATGGGTGGAATACAAGGTAGATCGAAAGGGGAACTTCAGCCTCAGTGACGGCGAAAAGACTAGGATGGCCGAGAAGTACGACTATGTCATGGAGCAATGGGACGAGATGATGGGCGAGTTCAAGCAGGGGTTTCCAAAGGTGTGCGATGCAGGCTTCCTGCCCGGCATGAACGTTCCAGAGAGAATCAGCAACTTTGATAAGTATTTCTCGGCGTACAAGCTTGTCAACCCAGTGCAGGAGATTCGCGCCATCGGCAAGGATTTTGATAAATACGTCGTTTACCGGCAGTTGGTGGAGCTCTTTGACATTGCCTATTCAGACCACAGTGACCACTGGGATCTTTCAGACAACATTGCTAGGGCAGAGAGGGCCTACGAGAGGACGGACTTCCAATACCGCGGTAGGTTCAAACTTGGTAAGTACATCGATTTTAGTTGGATGAGCAAGCGTGAGAATAGAGGCTTGGAGCTAATTTCCGACCTACGGGCCAATAAGAAATTCAATCCTCAGGGCAAGAACGCGTCGTTGGACAACATCAAGAACACCATTACATCACTTTACCAAGAATACAGCGCCCAGGTGAACGGAGCCATGAGAAAATTTAATTCCACATCTGATGTTGTTGACACTAAGGCAATTTGGAGTGGAGAACAGATAGATACCAAAAATTCTTACTCGCCGTCAGGCCTCAGGGAGCACTCAAGCTTGCTTTCAACTTATTATAAGTATGACAAAAATGGAAAGATAGTGTTCAAAACAAAGTCCGACTGGGTGGAGTATAACATCAGATACAAATACGACAAGACCCTTGACTATTATGAGATAAAGTCTAACTCGCTTGATATTTCAATCCTCAAACAATATTCACAAGAGCAGGACATGATGGAGGATATTATCAGAGCATACAATAAGAAGTATCCTAAATAAGAACCGTCCCTCTGTTATATGAATCCACAAATTTATCAAGAAAAGAGAGAAATCCTTTTGATTGTCGAAATCTTTTCTTAAATTTGCAACGTGTTTAGTTGGAGACACGACACAGAGGGGCTGCCCCGTGCGTGTTAAGGACAATGTCTAACAAAAAGACTGAAACGATATGAAACAGCATCTATTGGGAATCCTGTTGGCTGTGGCAGTTTGCTTCGGAGCCAACCTTCCCGCCCAGGCACAGAACACGAAGGATATCGTGGACAGATTGAATACATCGCTCGGCATTTCCCTGCCCAGCCAGTATCAGACAACGGTGAAGAATTTCGTCAAGAATAGCCAGATCCTGTCAGATAAGGATGCACAGGCCTTCACCGAGCAGTTCATCAAAGATCAGATGAAAACCGGCTGGGGCATCAACAAGCAGAACCAGCTGCTATTTGTATGGGATGCCGTCTACGGGCAAATCCTCACTAATAAGCAACTCTACACAGGAGAGGACGGCAACCAGACGCGCTTGAATGAGTTCGAGAAAGTGATGGAGAAAGCCGAAGCCTGCGGAAAAAAATACAAAGAAGGCTTTAAGACATATATGAAACAACAGTCGGCAGAGGCAGAAAGACGGTCGGCAGAGGCTGATAGAAGGTCGGCAGAGGCTGATAGAAGGTCGGCAGAGGCTGATAGAAGGTCGGCAGAGGCTGATAGAAGGTCGGCAGAGGCTGAAAAAGAAATTATCAAAACTACACATAGAAGATTAGGGCAACTTATTGAATTCTATAATCTCTATATGAAGAATCCAAATTCTGTAAAACAAGAAGAAAAGAATCGGATGAAAGAAAGTGCCAAACACATTATTCAAAGATGCAAGGAATTCAACATCGACTACAAGAGCAAGCTCTCTCCTGAAGTCCGCAAATTCTATGGCATAGAATAAAGGCACAGAAGGGCGCGGAAGGGTCAGGCACTTCTGCGCCCCTGAGCAAGCTTGAAGATAGGCTGCATCTCGAAAATACAAAGAAAAATGAAATTTTCTTTGGTTTTTTGCTCGCTTATTCGTATCTTTGCAACATGACTGTAAAAAACCTATACACGAATATTGGACTACTGGCGTATAACTCGTTGGTAATCAATATGTTATACCCCCCCCTATTTCGTGACGGGTTAAAAAGACAGACACATTCTCAAAACTCAGGTATAGCTACACCCTCCCTGCTGCTATCGGCTTCAGCCTTTAGTGGCAGGGATTTTCATGTTATTAACTCATCATTGTCGCTATGCTAAAGTTTATCACCAGACTATTTCAAAAGCCGGCGACAATGTCAGAGATTGACGAGCAGCCGAGACGCAGCCGAGGGACCCGCCAGTATTTCGACGGCCCTGATGATTTCAAGGAGGGCGAGGAGGTCTCGGGCTTCTTCGTGAAGTTCTATCAGGCGCGTCATTCCGATCTCTGCTACGCGTTGATGAGTTTCGACGACGGTCGAAAAGCCCGTGTGTCGCTACAATACCTGAAGCGCTACTGGCCTGCTATCGACCAATTGAAGTATGGTGACCGCCTGACCCTTATCCGACATGCATGGTCTGCCAAACAGGAGCATTCCGTTTGGGAGGTCAAGGAACTGCCCATCAGGATCAAGAGTCTGCTGAATGAATCGCCAGAGCCTTTGTCAAGTCATCCCTCTGGCCCCCGTCTCAGTGCCTGGCCTGAAGAAGATGAGGAATTTGAGCTGGGTATGAAGGAGGAAGGCCGCATCACCCAGATGCTCGGCTCGAAGCGCAATCCCAGCTTTGCTATTGTGGAATTCTCCGACCTCGCCGTTACGCGCGTCAGTCGTATCGCCTTCCAGCAAAGCGGCCTGGACATCGCCGACTTCAAGCCCGGCGACACCCTCACTCTCGAAAAGATAGGCTATATCCCCGAACATCACATCACGAAGTGGAAAGTAAAATGACTAACGAAGCGAAACACGTTGCCCTGAAGATGCGTCTGATTTCACGCAATGATGCAGCCGATATGCTCGGCTGTAGCATTCAGACTGTATCCAACTGGGTTGAATGCGGCGCTATCAAGTCCCACCGCATAGGGAATAAGCTGTATATCGACAAACAGAGCGTCGAAAAGCTTTTGGACACCGCATCGGATGTAGTTGAGATGAAGCAGAAACTCAATGGTCTGGAGAAACAGCTGAAAGAGGAGATCCGGCAGAAGGAGGCAGAAATACTGGATTTAAGAAAAGATAATCATCAGAGTGTTCAGAAAAGATTCCTACTGCGAGTGATCGACGGCCTGATTTCAATGGCCGAAGATCAGCTTTCCGAGAAAGATGCCCAGATCGCCGCAGACATCCTGCGGGGTAAGTCTACCATAGAAATCAGTAAAGGGCGGGGCTGCACTCCTGAAAGCGTCAGGCAGTCTTGGTGTAGAACAGAGCCTATTCTTTTGGAAAGATTTGCTCAGACGGCTCTTCTGGAGAAAAATCAAGCGTTGCGTAAGGAAAAACAGGTCTTGGATGAGGAGAAACAGGCCCTGCATGATGAGAACGACAAACTGAATAAGAAGATAAAAGAGCTGGAGAAAGATATCAAAAGGGCCACTTATCATCGTGGTTCGCTCGCCTCTCCCGACGGGGCAGACACATCCCGCCTCATGATTTCAGAGAATCTGGCGCTGCATAATGAGAATGTCAGACTCAGAAGGGAAATAGAACTGCTGAAGGCTGAATTAACAGAGGACGAACATTCCCGCACCCTCTATTCCACACCGTTTGCAACAGATATATCGGAACTGGGATTCACCCACCGCATCGTTGTCGCATTGTCTGAACTTGGCTGCAAGACGCTTGGCGACGTGGTACAATGCGACGCCATAACCATCCAAATGTATCGCAAACTTGGCCGATCTGCCTTGCTGTCTATTCAAAGCAGACTCAGAGATATGGGTTTGAAACTGGGTATGGATCTGAAGAACATGAGCGACGAAGAATTCAACGCCCATGTCGAAAGGCTAAAAAAGACACACAGGGGTCAGGCACTTCTGTGACATTATTAGTTTATTATAGTTTTACCCTCGCCATTCGTGAGAACCGCGAGGATTTTGAAAAGAAAACAAAACAAACGAAATATGGCAAATAAAGAACCAGGTTATGTTTATATACTGACAAACCCAAGCTTTCGAGAGGACTGGGTGAAGATCGGTAAGAGCTCGCGCCCTGTGGATGTGAGGAGCAAAGAGCTTGATAATACAGCAGTGCCTCTACCATTCGAGATCTTCGCCACAATGAAAACGGTGAAGTATAACGAGGCAGAGAAACTAGTGCATCGCTATATTGAGCGTTTCACCAATCTCCGCATTCGTAATAATCGTGAGTTCTTTAATGTCAAACCTGAAGAAGCCCTTGAAATTTTTAAGGATGTAGCTTTGGTTATCGACGATGCAATTATTGATGAGGTTTACAAGAAAGACATCGTAGAAGAATCGGAGAAGAGTACCAGAGCACATCGCAGTTCAGAGGGTGAAAATCGTGTCTGGATGATTCCTTGCAATCAGAAGTTCTTCGACCTGAAGGGCTGTTTCAAGAAATACGGCGAAATGTATTGGTCGCAATACTTCAATTTCCATAAAGGTGATACAGGCTACATTTATATGTCAAGTCCAGATAGTGCCATTGTCTTTAGCATTGAAGTGTTAGATTCTGAGCTGCCATATTCAAGTGTAATGGACTACAAGGAAGAGTTCTTTGTTGATAAGAGCGACTTTGGAACATGGAAGGCCCATAATCGCTTTGCATATTTCCGTATGACTGGAGAAACAAATTCTTCACGTCTGAATCTCGCACACTTAATGAGTCATGGATTAAAGATGGCCCCAAGAGGCGCGCTGAATCTCTCGTATAAGGATTATGATGAGTTGAAAAAATATATAGAAGATAATTTTTAGCAATATATGGCAACACAACAAGAACGTGCTGAATTGCACAAGACTATATGGAAGATAGCCAACGACCTACGAGGTAGCGTTGATGGCTGGGAGTTCAAGGCTTATGTCCTTGGGAGTATCTTCTACCGTTTTATCTCAGAGAATATCTGCGACTATATTCACCAGCTGATGAAGGAGGCTGGCCAGCCTGACTTTGACTATGCTAATATCAGCGACGAGATGGCAAAGAACATCCGCCAGAAGATGGTGGAGGAGAAGGGCTACTTCATTCTGCCCTCACAGCTGTTCCAGAATGTGGTGAAGACAGCAGAGAAGGATGAGAATCTGAACGAGCGGCTGACCAATATCTTCCGTAGCATCGAGGCCTCAGCCATTGGTACCGCTTCTGAGGAAGATCTTCGTGGGCTGTTTAGCGACTTCTCAGTAGATAGTGCGTCGCTGGGCAGTACTGTGATTAAGCGCAACCAACTGCTGGCGAAAGTGCTACAGACCGTAGCACAAATGGAGCTGGGTTCCAAATACAACGATACGGAGAACGACACCTTTGGCGACACTTACGAGTTCTTGATGCAGATGTATGCTTCGCAGGCGGGCAAGAGTGGTGGCGAGTTCTTTACCCCTCAGCAGGTCAGTGAACTGTTGGCGCAACTGGCATCTTGCAACAATCCTAATATTAATAAGGTGTACGACCCTGCCTGCGGGTCGGGTTCGTTGCTGTTGAAGTTTGCCAAGACCATAGGCAAGCAGAATCCTAACCTGCAAT
>JAEEGH010017597.1_pt1 | contig 15210 bp, 11 predicted proteins | sample 9134181 | NCBI WGS metagenome assembly JAEEGH01 (sample SAMN16246544, study PRJNA631951) | gut metagenome | biome: gut microbiome; feature: rumen; material: DP-attached | host: Bos | place: Iran: Karaj | collected 2018-10 | reverse complement strand
TGGCAAGCCATGAGGCAGTCCGCGTCCTTCTTTTCGCACTAGCTCAATCACATGTTGAAGTCCATTCATCGAAAAGCGTCTGTTTTCGCAAAGCAAAAACAGACAGCTTGTATACACTTTCCGCCAGAAAAGTACTTTTCCGAAGTCAGTTTATGAGGCGTTTCCTTTTACTTATTTTCAAAGCAGAACTTACTCAATGTCTTCGCGTTTATCATAAAGATACGCAGAATCGTGCTGAAATTCTGCGCGGATTTCATCGCTTAAAACGCCGGCTTTTTCCATCAGCTCAACGATACCATGACGGGAAAGCCCGCAACCAGCTTAAGCACTACCCCATTCGATATGTCTGTTTTTCCCATCGTTATCATACTTAACAGATGGTTCTGACATATTTGTGATTTCTCTTTTTTTGAATTTGATAATCTGTAAAATATAATCTTTAAGATTAGATGATAATTTGTCAGATGTTTGTATTGCTGCCAAATATTCAATATATTCAGCTGAATTCCAAGAATTCAACTCACGCAGAAGTGCCACAGCTAAACATTCATCTTTAAATATTGCCTGTTTCAGTTGTTCAAAAAAGAATTGATAATCATCTTCTGTTGGATATTTTCCAAGACAGCCAATGCAAAAAATGTCTAATTCAGAATGCCCTATTATAAGACATTTGAAAATGTTAACTATGAATTCTTCTTCAACATCAAGCAGCTCATGATTATAAAACTCATCGCCAAGAACAATCTTATAAGCTTCTTCTGAATATCCAGGGCCTTTTTCTCTTGTTTTATAAACCATGTTTATGGCAACATACAAATTATTTTGCTTTTGCAAAAAAGTTTTATCTTCAAAATCTAACAAAGGTCTGATTTCATTCCATACAAAGTGACTTTTGCCAAAAGGTTCAAACCAAGAAACATCTCGAAAATCATTCCACATCACAGTTGATTTCTCAAATGTTATTTCAAGAGATATTCCGTAATAGTCTTCACTGGGAAGGAAAATCATATATATTTTTGCAAAATACTTATTTTCAAAAGGATTTTCATCGTAATCTAAAACAGCCAAATCTTCTAAGCAAAAATCTGTAATAGTCTTTTTGTTTGCCAATACGTCATAATCATCTAACTGGCATTTTTTGATTTCAACATTTTTGAAGACGATTTTTCCTTCTGCTGTCTGATGAGCCAACGGAAATGGATTCAATTCATGCTCCGAACATATTTCCATGAATTCCATCTTGAAAATCAAATCGTTGTCAGACATATAGATTTTTTCGCAACCGCAGTCGTGCAAAGATATGTCTGTTAGTGTATTTTCGCTTATATATTTATAATCATGCATCTCTTGCTTTTTTGGCTTCGTAGAGTTTTTGGTCGGCAGCGGCTATAAAGCTTTGAATTGTCTTCATCTCTTTTTTGTAGGATACATAGCCGAAACTGAACGACAGATCATATTCGACTTTATCTTCAATACAAATGAGTTGCAGAACTTTTCTGATTTTCTCGCAAAGAAGCTCGGCTTCGCCGTCGTTCTGCAAATCTGAAATCAAAATGAATTCATCACCGCCGTAACGTCCAATAAAGTTGTTTGTGTCACGGTTTGCCAGTTTAAGCGCATTTGAACAGCGGATTAGTGCAGAATCGCCTTCGATATGACCGTAAACGTCGTTTATCTTTTTGAATTTGTTTACATCAAGCATAAAGACATACAGCCTGTTTTCCTGCGGATTGTTTTTCAGTCTTGCACCCAGATAGCGCAGCAGCTGGTTTCTGTTGTTAAGTCCCGAAAGCGTATCAACTGAAATAAGCAGATTTTGCAAATCAATGTAAACATACAGAAATGCAAGTGTAATGCCTGAACTTACAGTCGGAATCTTCGGAAAAAACATCTGAATAATTCCTATTGAAAACGGAAAAAGCAGAAACATTGAAAGAATCCGGTATTCAACAGCTTTAAGATAAACCTTGCATTTAAGAGATTTTATAAACGCATGTGCAGTAGTTATAATTGTGTAGGCATGACAGATAATTGTATGCAGCAAAATGAAGTGACCGCGCCGGTAAACATTGCTGCTGTCTATATAGAAGAAAAAACCGCTAAAATAAGAAGCGATTACGCCTATAACAGCTATTGCAACCGGAAGCTTCGCAAGCAGTACCATATGCTTTTGCTTTATGAAGTTTGACTCAAGCGCAACTTCAACATAACAGAGCCAATAATAGCCCATCACTACGGAAGAAACAAAATATACGGAATTCATCAGCCAATTCACAAAACGCGGCGCGGCAAAAACTTTTCCGTCTATAATTGCAGAATTGATTTCTGCAGCAAAAGTGACAAGCCCGGTTATAATGGCTTTTATGTAATAACGCTGCCTTGTCTGCCTGTCATAATTCTTGCAAAGGCTGTAAAGTACTATACTCAATACAATACTGCAGAATATGTCAATTTCTATAATCCACAAATAGTCCATGCGAACATTGTAACATGTTTTTGTGAAATTCAACAAATTTTTAAGCTTTATCTGTCTAGTGCCGCCAGTCTGTACAATTCTTCGGTGGCGATGCGGGCTTTGGCGGCGATGTCGCCTGCATTTTTGGGGAAGCAGTAGTAGAGCGTCTTCATATCACCGATGCAGATCATGTCGCCGATTTCGTACCAGTAATAGTCTGAATAAAGGCTGTAGCTTGCGCGCGGCTTCTGCCCGTAATGCAGCCTGCCGCCGCAGCCGTCAAGCACAAAACCAGCCGCGCTGTGCCGAAGCCGCCCTTCACCGACATGATAAATTGCCTTTGTGTTGACCATCATGTAGATTTCTACAGGCACGTCAAGCTGATATTTGCCGGCGGTAATTTCAGCACGAACCTGCTCACGCTGCCAGCTGAACCAGTCAGGTACATTGTCAAAAGCCGGCGCATTAAGCGGATGATTGTCAACAGCGGCTCTTGGTGGTGAAACCTGCTCTAAAGTTCCGTATTCTGTAAGAGTCCAGACTGCACCGCACGCACCGCATGAAAGCGTTGTTCCTTTGCCGAGCATTTTTCCTTCAGTTCCGCAGCAGGTGCACTTATAAAGCACGCGGTTCAAAAAATCAGCGCGGAACGGCTCGGTAATGCGCACCTTGTTCTCGCGCTGCCATTTCCAGTTGTCAAACGTAAATTCGGTTTTGAGAATTTCATTCAGCTCGTCAACAGTTTTTCCGGCAATTTCTTCCGGCGACAGAAGGTACTTTACATCTGCACTTATATCAACTTTCCGCTTCTGCAAATTGTTGTAAAGCGGATCGTGGGCAAATGCGCCGTATGTTCTTACCATTATTACCGGCACATTGAGCACTTTAAGGCACTTGCCCAATGTCTTCGGCAGTGGCGTCGCCGTTCCGTCAAAGCTGTAGCTTGCTTCCGGGTACATCAAGACCGAAGTGCGGAGCTTTTCGACCGCGTACTTCATGTTTTTTACAAGCACAAAGTCGGTGACAAACTTATTTGTGGGTATGCAGCCGAGATGCCGCATCAGCATGTTCTTGCCGACAAAACCGTCGCCCGTGCAGACAATGTTCATCGGGCGGTCGGCAAAAACTGTTTCCGCAATTATCAAATCTGTAAAGCAGGAATGATTCATAAGTATAAGGCACGGCTCGTGCTTGCCGAGTTTTTCCATGCCGATATAATTTGCCTTGAAATTTGCGGCTTTCAGCTCGCCTTTACCGAGCGTCTTCATAAGCCAGCGCAAAATCAAAGCCGGCTTTACGGGCTTCTGCGGCTTTTCTTTTGGAAGTGCAAGCACATTTTCATATTCAAGCTCTTTGACTACTGTTTTCATGCTGATTTTCCTGCAATTTATTCAAGCACACTGTTTACAAGCCTGCCGTCGTCATATTCAAGTTTAAGCGAAAAAAACGGAACTCTTCTATCGAGCAGATCAAGAAAGATTTCATCGCCCTGCCAGTGCGGAAGTTCATTCATTTTTGATTTTGCAACCCATTCAAGCTCACCTTCGTCGCAAGCGGTAAGCGCAGAAGGCTCCTCAAAGTCGCTGCACCAGAAAAGATGCATAAGCTCGTAATAGGTTTCAGGTGCAGGCTTGCCCGGTTTTTCAGTTTCGCGCGAAACAAAGGTTACGATTCCGCGGTATTCTGGTTTTCTCAAGACTATTCCGGTTTCTTCGCGCACTTCGCGGCGCACACAGTCGAATGGGCTTTCGCCCTCTTCAAATTTGCCGCCGATGCCAATCCATTTGTCTTTATTCACATCGCCAGCTTTTTTTGTGCGGTGAATCATCAGATACGAGCCGTTTTTCTCTATATAGCATAATGTAGTGTTTATCATAATGAGCAGACTGTCTAATTATAGCACAGAAAAGTTTGATGGAATTAATGTAATGCAAAACTTCCAAAATTTTACAATAAAAATTACTGCAAGATTTCAATGTAGTGTTATAATTTTTGTATGAAGCCTGAAATTACAAAGAAAGATTTTATCCGTTTTTTTAAGGAAATCCCGAAAGCTGAGCTGCACCTGCATCTTGAGGCGGCAGTCAGCCGAAATACAATAACCCGCTTTTATATGCGCCGTTTCCCGGCATTAAGCGAAGCTGAAGCCGGCAAAGAAATAGAAAAAATCTTTACATATTCAGACTTAAGTGGTTTTATCAGAGCATATCTTGCCGTACAAGACTTGTATGATACAGAAGAAGACTTGGACTGTGTATTCAGCGACTTAAAAGACTATCTTGTACGCAACGGCATAACTTATGCAGAAGTTTTTGCTTCTCCAAGCTCTCTTATGAAAAAAGGCTTTGATTTTCTTAAAATGGTGGAAATTTACCGCCGCAACATAATGAAAATCAAATCTGAAACCGGAATCGTAGTCCGCATATTAATCGATGTTTCGCGCACTTTCGGCATGGAAAACGCGGAAAAGAATCTTCAGCTTCTTCTTGCATACAGAATTCCTGAAATTATAGGAATCGGACTCGGCGGTTCTGAAGAAAAAGGCCCTGCCAAGCTTTTCGGCGAAGTCTTTGCAAAGGCGCGTGAGCACAATCTTGTAACAGTTGCACACGCCGGTGAAGATGTCGGCCCTGAATCTATCTGGGATTCAATCAATGTTTTAAAAGCACAGCGTATAGGTCACGGTATTTCTGCCGTCTTTGACGAAAATCTTATGCAGACACTCGCCGAGCAGAAAATTCCGCTTGAAATCTGCCCGACAAGCAACATCTTTACGCAGAAATATGTTAAGAGCCTTGCAGACCACCCGATGCGCAAATTCTTTGACAGGGGCATTCCTGTAATATTGAATTCCGACGACCCGATCTTCTTTGGCGTAGAGCTGCTTGACGAATACTGGAACGCTTATTCTGAAATGGGCTTTTCTCTTGAAGAACTTAAACAGATTATACGCAATTCATTTACTGCTTCTTTTATGGATGACATTTCAAAAGGCTCTTATCTTGAAAATGTAGAAGCCGCTTGGGAAGCATTCAACACAGGACGTAAAAAAAAAAGAAGTTTTGATTTAAGCTCTGTCAGACGTTCCATGATTACGATTGGAACGCCTACCGCGCTCTTTTTTATACTCACTACAATAATTGTTTCAGCGTTTACATCTAAATTTACCAAAAAGCAGACATACCGCATGATGCAGGACGAAGCACAAAAATGCGTGCTTGAGCTTGAAAAAACACTGACTGCTCCGATGAAAATGACAGAAGCGATAGCGTGGGTTTTTAAAGACGGTTTTTATGAGAACAACCGTGCCACAAATGATGTATTCATCAAAATGTCGAAGGCGTACCCGAATTTTTCAGGCTTTTACGGCTGCAGAACAGACAAGACGCTCTTCAGTACACCCGAATTGTTTTTCCCGGAAGGATATGACCCGACAACCCGCGGCTGGTATAAAGGCGCTGTAGAAAGTGCCGGAAAAATGTTTTTTTCTGATGTTTATGTAGACGCTTCTACGGGCGGACTTGTAGTTACATTTTCACAGGCTGTTTACAAGAATAATCAGATTGACGGTGTAGTTTCTTTTGATTATCCGCTGACTGATTTGCAGACTATTGTCAGCGATTTACGGCAAGAGGAAAACGATTTGTCGTTTATACTTTCGCCTGCCGGAAATTACTTCATGCATGAAATTTACACGCCGGACGACAACATGCTCATTGTAAAAAACGGCGCTTATAAAGAAGTTGCTGAGAAACTTTTGTCAGCAAAAGACGGATTTGTTACAGGCAGCCTGGACGGTACAAAGTATGTCTTCAAAGTTACAGAAATTCCGATGACAGGCTGGTTCTACATTCTGGCGAAACGGACACATGATGTTGACGCATTCTCAAATTCAATGAGAAGAATGCTTTCTATATCGTTTTTTCTGCTTTTTGTAACGATTATGGCAATTACAACGCTGATAATCGGGCGTATGAGGGCAAAAGAACATGGTGCAAGTGAGCGGCTTTTAAACGAAACGCAGAATCTGGCGGAATCTTCTAAAGAAAATGCAGCAACAGCCCAGGAACAGAGTACCGCCGTAAAAGAAATTGTAGCTACAATGGAAGACAACACATCTCTTTCTGAAGATATTTCGCTTAAAATCAAAGACGTGTCTTCTATTGCATCAAAAACCAGCAGCGATGTTTCTGACGGCGTTGCTTATCTTGAAGAAAATGTGCGCCAGCTTCACAAGATTGCAAGCGCAAACCAGTCTACAATCAGCGGCATACGCTCACTCGGCGACAAAATCGAAAACATCTGGGACATTGTCTCGCTTATCAATTCTGTAGCAGACCAGGCAAAAATCATTGCGTTCAACGCCGAGCTAGAAGCTTCTACAGCAGGAAACGCAGGCAAAAATTTCCATATTGTAGCAACTGAAATACGCCGCCTTGCAGACGGAATTATCGACGGCACAAAAGAAATCAAGGAACGCATCACCGAAATTCAGCAGAGCTCTGACAGTCTTATCCTTGCAAGCGAGAGCGGTACAGAGATAATCCGCAAGGGTGTAGAAAGTGCAAAGAATCTTGAGACGCGCTTTTCAAGCATTAAAAATGCTTCTGAAATTACGGCAGCAAGCTCCGGTGATATCACCACGATTATTCAGCAGCAGGCTGTAGCAAGCGAACAGATTCTTATAACGCTAAAGCAGATTGCTTCCGGTGTAGAGCTTTTCAGCGGAGCAACAGAGAATATTTCAGTTGCTTCACAGAATTTGCAGGGCATTGCGGAAGAGCTTGCTAAATAAAGATTATTAAACAGAACACACAATATTGAGATATAAGGAAGGTATCGCAAACATGAAAAAGAAATTTTTCTCTCTTGGGGCAAAAGAAGTTGTATTTATTGTAGCTCCGCTTGTAATTGTCGCAATTGTTATATGTGTGGCATGGGGCAGAATGCTTACTATTGCAATAAATGTCGGGCTTGCTGACCAGTCTAGGATGGTCAGTGAAAAGGTTGCCTACGAGGCAAGAATAACTTCTGAATCTCCTGTAGCTGCACTCGAAAGTCTTGCAGACGCAATTAAAAGCAACCCTAACAAGGCAAATGTAACGGTTCTTTTGAAATCTATTGCAGCGCATTATCCGCAGTGCATTGAATTTTATTATTCTACAGCGACACCACACAAAAAAGGCGGCTGGCTTATCACAAATAACGACTGGAACGTTCCGGATGACTTTGAACATGCAGAAAGGCCATGGTTTACAGGCGCGGCAGCTGCAAATGGCAAGCTTTTTTATGGAGAACCGTTTATCTCACAGCCGAGCGGGAAATTATGCATTTCTTATTCGATTGCTGTATATAGCGCGCAGAACGAATTTCTTGGAGTTGCAGCATGCGACCTGTTGCTTACGAATTTGGAAGAAGCTGTAGCAAACATAAAATTTTCAGAAAACAGCAGAATTAATATTGTAGACAGTAATGGAAGATACCTTACACACAAAGACCCGTCTTATGTTCTTGCTAAAAACTACTTTGACGAGACTCATCTTGATAAAAAATCATATAACGCCAAAACATATCTTGACGGCACTCAAAAAGCTTTTGTAAAAGACGATTATTTCTTTTCTGTAAAACAGATAGAAAATTCTTCATGGTTTGCAATTGTAGAAGGCCCTGTTTCTGATTTTTCAAGCCGGTTAGCCGTACCTTTTTATATGATGATTGTGGTTACTGTACTTCTGATTCTTGGTATAGTTGTCTTTAACGGAAATCTTATCAATGCTACAAGGCTTAAAGAAGCAAAACTCAGCGAGCAGCTTATTTCTGAAACGCAGAATCTTTTTGTTGCCGCAAAAGAAAATGCTGCAACAAGCCAGGATCAGAGTGCTGCCGTAAAAGAAATTGTAGCAACTATGGAAGACAACAATGCACTTTCAGAAAGCATTTCTGAAAAAATCAAGGACGTTTCTGATGTAGCCGCAAAGACAAATAATGACGTTACCGACGGTGTTGCATATCTTTCAGAGAATGTGCGCAAGCTTCATGAAATTGCAGATGCAAACCAGACAACAATAGACGGCATAAAATCTCTCGGCAGCAAAATCAGCAACATCTGGGACATCGTTTCGCTCATCAACTCTGTTGCAGACCAGGCAAAAATCATTGCGTTTAATGCCGAGCTTGAAGCAAGCAGCGCAGGTGAAGCCGGACGTAACTTCCACATTGTTGCAACAGAAATCCGCCGCCTTGCAGACGGTATTATTGACGGCACAAAAGAAATCAAGGAACGCATCACAGAAATTCAGCAGAGTTCAGACAGCCTTATTCTTGCCAGCGAAAACGGTACGGCTAAAATCAACGAAGGCGTAGACAATGCGGCAGTTCTTTCTGAGCGCTTTGAAAGCATAAAGAATGCTTCTGAAATTACGGCTACAAGTTCAGGCGACATTACTACAATAATTCACCAGCAGACAGCAGCAAGCGAGCAGATTCTGATAACGCTCAAGCAGATTGCTTCAGGCGTAGAAAACTTTACAGCTGCAACAGAGCATATTTCCCAGGCTTCAAAGAACCTTTCATCAATAGCTTCGGAACTTAACGACAAAAAACAGGCGGAGACAGAAGCATGAATGAAGAAATAGTAGAACAGATTGTTCAAAAAACAGAGGAAAGGACAGAAATCATCGAAGAAAAAAAGATGATTACATGGCTCATTTTTTCCATAGGAAAGAAAAAATACGCAGTCCGTTCCGGTGATGTAATGGAGATAATCCGCGATGTTTCTGTCTATAAGCTGCCTTTCATGCAGTCTTATATTGAAGGTGTGCTTAACAGGCGCGGAGACCCGTTTACGGTTATTAATCCGCTTGCTTTAATCGGCGAAGAAGACACTACTCCGCCGAAAGAGCCGCTGTTTCTCATACTCAAAAGAACAGATGACGAAATTTCCCTTCATATTTCGGATATTCTATTCTTTGCAGAAATGGAAGAAGGCGACATGAACATAATTCCAGGTAACAATGAGGAAGGTTTCTTTCTAGGCACACTAGTTTATGGCGGAGATGAGATTCCAGTTATAAACACAAATGCTTTTGAACTGTTAATAAGGAAAGATCTTGGAAGCGCATAACCATTTTACATGCATCGCATACAACACTGTAGATTTTCTCATTCAGAGCAAATACGTTCTTTTCGGCATTTACCTTGACGCAGGACAGGACAGCAATAATATCGTATTTAACCGCGAGACATTGCCGCATATCCGCATCGGGCATCTGCTCGAAAAAGAATTTTCATGCGAATCAATAGAAGAATGTAATGTGGTGCTTGTAATGAAAAAACAGGATTTTGCGGCCGATGTGTGTAAACAAATCGAGGATTTTACACAGACGGCTTTTCCTATGAGCGGGAACCTCGCAATTTCTGTAAATACTTCGGTTTCAAGCAAAATAATCGATGTTGAGACACTCCGTCTTATTCCGCAGAGTATACGTGAAAGACAGCAGGAATGCGGAATCTGCGCGATAGGTTTTACAAACAAGAAGCAGATTCTTATTTCGCCCGACAATCTGCTGCGGAAATTCTTTGCGGTCGGACTTATAAAGAAAAGGTAGCGTCTGTATGAAGATAATGATTGCGGACGCTTCTGCCATTGTAAGAACGATTCTTGAACAGAATCTGGCTGAGTATCCGGAAATAAAAATAGTTTCATCTGTCTCTAACGGAACAAAACTGATGAATTCTGTTCAGAACGAAAATGCAGACGCTGTAATTATAGACTTGGGTCTGCCCGGCATTGAGGAACTCGACATTCTGCACACACTCGGAAAAATGATGCGGCTGCCGCTGCTTGTATTTGCAGGAGATCAGGCAGCAGGGTTAAAGGCAACGTCCAGCGGTGCAAAAGAATTTATACTTAAGCCTGCTCTAAGCTCTTACGACAAGGCTTTTTTTGATTCTATCGTGGAAAAGCTCGAAAAAATAAGTTCTGTTCCAAGACGTTCTGCAAAAAACACTGAAAAACAGTCTCTGGAACAGGCTAAGAACGAAAAAAGCAGACAGGCTTTTAAAGTTCTCTGCATAGGTGCTTCAACAGGTGGTCCTTCCGCAGTATCTGAAGTGCTCTCCGGGCTTGGCAGCAATTTTCCGCTGCCGGTGCTTTACACACAGCATGTAGAAATCGGAGCAGACAAAAACCTTGCAGAGTGGCTTTCCGGCACATGCAGAAACATTGAAGTAACGCTTGCAAAAGACGGCGAAGAAGCTAAGGCAGGACATGTCTACATGGCACCGGCTGACACTCACCTTGTTATTGATTACGTAAAGCCGAACGGAACGCCTGTTCTGCATCTTTCCAGTGAAGCGCCGGAACGTTTTTTGCGCCCTGCCGTAAACAAACTTTTCAGAAGCGCGGCACAGTTTTACAAAAAAAGCTGTCTTGCGGTTCTTCTTACAGGCATGGGAATGGACGGTGCTGACGGCTGCAAAGAAATCTGCAGCAACGGTGGCTGGACTATCGTAGAAGATAAATCTACTTGTGCAGTTTTTGGTATGCCTGCCGCAGCCATTGAGGCAGGTGGAGCAAGGGAAGTATTGCCGCGCGGCGATATTTCAGCGCGTATTTTGGAACTGGTGAAAAAATGATTCAAGAAACAGTACATTTGACACAAGAAGAACTCGACTCTCTCATTGCTCTTTTAACGCAGTACACAGGCATTATTCCGCGTTCAAGCCATCTTGAAGGCATAAAAAACTACATCGAAAAAAAACTTAACGAGAAATGTATCAGTGTTCCGGAATATAAGACAAAGCTTATTGCCGACAAAGGGCTTTTTTCTGAGCTTATAAACGAAAGCACCGTAAACGAGACATATTTTTTCCGCGAAGAAAAGCAGTTTTTACTTTTGCGCGACAGAATTTTTCCAATGTGGAAAGCAACGGCAGGCTCTATGCCTGTAAAAATCTGGAGTGCGGCATGTTCTTACGGTGAAGAAGCTTATTCACTTGCGCTTCTTGCAAAAAACTGCGGTGTAAACGCAATGATAACTGCAAGCGACATAAATTCTCAGGTTCTTGAACATTGCAAGGCGGGTGTTTTTAAAGATTCCTCAATACGTTCTGTAGACGGTTCATCATTTAAGAATCTTCTTCTGCCCTACAAGACAGACGGAAAGATTCAGTTTGACCCGGAAATCAAAAGCTGCATAACTACAAAAGAGATTAATCTTTCAAAAATTGACGAAATACAGACAGGAGCTCTGCTTCCAAAAAATCAGAACATTGTGTTTCTGCGCAATGTGTTCATATATTTCAGCCAGAATCTTAGACTTAAGATTCTCAATATTATAGCGGAAAAATGCCTTGCAGACGGCGGACTTCTTTTTGTTTCGATGAACGAAACAGCACAGATTAACTTCAGTGAGATATCGCCGCTGCTGGAAAAAGTCATGGACGGAAGCATTTTTTATTTCAAGAAGAAATCTCGGGAGGTAAAGGCAAATGGCTAAAGTCTCATCTGATATTATAGAAAGTTTCACCGCAGAAGTTCACGAGCTTCTTTCTCTGTCGCGCAAGGACATTATTGCGCTTAAAGCGGCTCAACTTGACGAAGAAACGCTTTCAAGGCTTTTGCGCAATCTTCACACCATAAAGGGAAACGCCCGTATGCTCGAGTTTTCTACAATAGAAAAGCTTGCACACGCGGTTGAGGACATTTATAAGAGCGCAAAAGACGGAAAAATCACGACGACAGACAGACTTATTACACTTGTCTGTGCTGTTGCTGATAAAATAGACGAATGCGTTGTTTCCATTACCAAAAAAGGAACAGACGAAAAAGACATTGAACTTTATCTTCAATACTGCGACAAACTTGCAGCTGGAGAACTCATCGACATAGAATCTTTTGTCGCTGAAATTAAAAAGCAGGACAAAAAACTTACGAGCGATGAAGATGATGATCTCAACGAAAATGTCAGTGAAATCCAGTCAATAAGAATAAAACTTTCACGCGTAAACGAGATTATCACTGCATTTGACACGATGATAACGAGGGAATTCCACCTCAAGCATCAGCTTGACGAACTGCAGAAATACGAAGAAACCACAAAAAACCACGAGCTCGCCAAAATCCGCAAGCAGTTTGAATCTGACATTTACGCGCTTGAATCTTCGATTTTCAGCGTACAGGAACAAGTCTTTAACTTGCGTATGCTTCCGATAAGCATTGTTTTGAATCCGCTTGAAAATGCAATTGCGCTTGAAAGCATAAACCTTAAAAAGAAAGTTAAATGTGAGATTCCGGCAACAGACATTGCAATTGACAAAGTGATTTTGGAAGAACTCAGCGACATATTGATGCATCTTGTAAGAAACGCGCTCGACCACGGTATTGAATCACCTAAAGAAAGAAAAGCTGCCGGAAAACCCGAAACAGGCACAATCTCTATAAGCTGTCTGCGTGAGGCAAAGCACATTGAGCTCAAGATAAGCGATGACGGCCGCGGACTCAATTATCCGAAAATCCGCGAGAAAGCAATAAAACTGTACCCTGAGCGGACAGAAGAAATTACAAACATGGGCGACCGCGAATTGTCTCAGTTTCTGTTTCAGTCGGGCTTTTCAACAAAAGACAACGTTACAGAACTTTCCGGCCGCGGTGTAGGACTTGATGTAGTCTGGTCTACAGTTGAAAAAATCAAGGGAAGAATCAAAATTGAGAGCGAAGCCGGCAAAGGCACGTCTTTTATTCTGTACTTTCCGCTTTCGCTTTCAACCTTACAGGGGCTTTTTGTTTACTCAAATGAAGATAAATACCTTATTCCGTCCCAGCATATTGTTGACATCATTTATAGAAAGAAAAGTGAATACGTTACGCTGCAGAATCAAAGCTACATACGCCTTGAAGGACAGCTTATTCCATGCTACTCGCTTTCTTCTCTGTTTGACGAGCAGAAAACTGCGGACAACTACGATGCAGACTCAATTCTCATCGCCGAATACATGGAACAGCGCATCGGTATTGTAGTTGACCAGGTACAGCAGTTCGTCTCTCTTGTCGTTAAGCCGCTGCCAAGAGCTTTTAAGAATTTTTCTATTTTACAGGGCATTGTCTTTGACGAGCATTATGACATCGTTCCGATTCTGCATGTACCGGATATTCTTAAGAAATTCAAGTCTCTGCGCGGCTACGACATAAAGAAGTACGAAGCGGCAACAAAGAAGCGCGTTCAGCACATTCTGATTGTAGACGATTCAGAGACTACAAGGCAGATTGAAAAGTCTATTCTTGAAAACGTTGACTTTGTTGTAGATGAAGCCGTTGACGGCATTGACGCACTCGAAAAAGCAAAATCAAAGCAGTACGACCTTATAATGACAGACAAAGACATGCCGCGCATGACAGGTCTTGTGCTTCTGGACAATCTGCGCCGCATGGAACAGTACAAAGATGTGCCTGTAGTAATTGTCTCTGCCGACCAAAGTCCGAAATCGATTACAGAATTCAAGGCTTCAGGCGCAAACGAAGTTATTACGAAAGGCAATTTTGAGCGCGGCAAACTTATAAACACTATCAAAGCCCTGCTGAAAGACTGAAAAGGAGAATAAAAGATGAGCAAAAAAATCCTTATACTTGAAACTTCAGTTACGCTGCAAAAACTGTTTACAACCACGCTCGACAGCGATGACTATACAATTCAGTTTGTTTCAGACGGAAAAGAAGCCGTATACAGGCTTTTTGACGTGCAGCCTGATCTGTTTCTTGTAAACACAGAGATACAGAACCCCAACGGTTTTGAAGTAGTCAGTCTTGTGCGCTCTATAAAATGCTTCAAAAAGCTTGCAATCGGAATGTACTCAAGTTTTCCGACACCGCTGGACGAATCTCTTGCCGCTGCAAGCGGTGCAAATACATTTGTACGCTTAGACCACAAAACGCTCGTGCTTAACATCGATGAGCTTGCTCAAATCTCAAGTGAAAGAATCGACAAAACTGCTGTCTCACAGATGAAAAAAAGCATAGACGATAATTTTCTGCTTCTTCAGGCTACCTCTCTTTTATCGCAGACCGCATACAAGAACGAGCTTTTTTCAAAGCTTTCACAGCTTGCTTCTATTTTAGAGGATATCGAGGAGATGGTAAAATCTCTGCTTTTTCTTATTGCAGAAGCCTGTGAAGTGCCTATAGCCGGACTGTACTTAATTGAAAACGACGGACCGCACGGTTATTACATCTGTTCAGATAATATGCGCGAAAAAGAAATCGAAGACTTTTTAAGCGTGTGCTCTGCTGATTTTGAAAAAGTTCAGCCCGATTACAACGCCTCAAAAATAAGCCCGAAATGCCTTGACCGCAAAGAAGATTTGAACCGCTTCTTTTCAGGTAAAGTACAGCTTTCAAGCTACGAAAGCGAATCGCTTAAAACAAGCGATGAAAGCGAATATTTCGGAAGTGTGCATATTGTTTCGGAAGGAAATATTTCCTCTGAAAAGCAGAATTTATTCTCTTTCTGCGTAAATTCTTCAGGCGACATCTTCAGCAAGGCGCTTATCTTCAAAAAGAAGATGTTCTTTGAAAAGCGCATTAGACGCGCTTTCAGCCGCTTTGTGCCAGAGCAGATTATAGACAGCCTTGTTTCGCAGACAGATGCCTCAGACGAAAAAATCGGTGTCGGCGAAACGCGCGCTGTTGCAATTCTTTTCAGCGACATCCGCTCATTTACGAACATCAGCGAAAAGAACAAGCCGGATGTTCTGGTTGC
>JAEEGH010017596.1_pt1 | contig 15211 bp, 8 predicted proteins | sample 9134181 | NCBI WGS metagenome assembly JAEEGH01 (sample SAMN16246544, study PRJNA631951) | gut metagenome | biome: gut microbiome; feature: rumen; material: DP-attached | host: Bos | place: Iran: Karaj | collected 2018-10 | reverse complement strand
TCTTTTTTCTTTTGTTATAAGAAATCCCAAAAAATGCGTTTTTTCACGAGAATCTTTGTAACTTATTGAAAATCAATGGGAGTAATGATAAAAAAAGACAAAAAAAATGGCACGCCCGCTGCGATTCGAACGCAGGACCCTCTGCTTAGAAGGCAGATGCTCTATCCAGCTGAGCTACGGGCGCACTCACTTTTCTATATGATCCAGCGCATAGAAAAGCGCGCTTCATTTAAGAATAACCGGGCTCAATCGTCAAGGTCAAACTTAGCCGCAGCGCAAATACCGGCGCGGATCGTGTGATCCCCCCTGTCTATCGTTTCAGTGATTTCAGGTAGGTCTTTTGCCCGGCGGTGATCCGGTAGCTTTCCCGTGCTTTCTGGATGGTCTTATTGTGTATCCATTTGTCCAACAGATTCTTTTCAATATACGGGACAGCGGCCTCCCATTGTTTGGCCAGCGCTGTGGCAAAGAACCAGGCCACCATCATATCCAGGTAGTATTCTCCGCTCGGAACGGAAGCCGGTATTTTTAAATATTCCGGCCGAAAGTCTTCATCCAGAAAGTAACGCATCAGCATTCCCAGACCAAAACGGCAGGTGTATAATTTCGGAGAGGCCGTCCACTCTTTTATCTGCGGCAGAAGCTCTTGTTTGTGACGGGCAAAGATTTTGGGCGATACGATGTCGCACACGGCCCAGTTATCCACGCGGGGCAGAAATTTGTTCAGCTCCTCCACGCATTCCCGGTAGTCTTTGATCTGTTCGATCAGCAGTCCGTGCAGCATGTTTTCTTCAAAGTAGTGATGCGGAAGCACTGCCATGAAGTCTTTGCTTTCGGATTCTTTGAAAAATCCTTTGGCGAATTTCCTCAGCTGCGGGACTCTGATGCCGATGAATTTTTCCAGCGGGATCTCCGGGGTGATCTTTGCCTGGAACGCCGCGTACTGTTCATCCCGCAAACGGAAGAGGCGTTTTTGGACAGCGGTTTTCATTTGCTCGGCCGCTACAGCCGCCAGTAATGATAGCCGGCGTTCTCATACCGGTCCCGATCCAAAAGTCCTTTGATGTCCAGCAGGACTTTTTTGCCGGGAGCGAAAAAGCGCTCCATTCCCTCCGGGGTGAATCCCTCAAACTGGCGGTGCGCCACGGCAAGGATGACGGCATCCATATCCCGTATGGTATCCATATCCACAAGCTCTACGCCGTAGAGGCGTTTTGCTTCTTCGGATTTGGCCATGGGATCGGAAACGGTCGGTTCGATGCCGTATTCACGCAGCTCCCGGACGATGTCGAATACTTTGCTGTTGCGTGTGTCGGGCCAGTTTTCCTTGAATGTGAAGCCGAGGATGGCGATCCTCGCGCCTTTGACTTGTTTTTCGGCACGGATGAGTGTTTTCACACAGTTTTCGGCTACATACTTGCCCATATCATCATTGATACGGCGTCCGGACAGGATCATCTGGCTGTGATAGCCCATCATTTCGGCCTTGTAGGTCAGGTAATATGGATCTACTCCGATGCAGTGTCCACCCACCAGACCGGGCGAGAAGCGCAGGAAATTCCATTTGGTGCCCGCAGCTTCCAGAACGGACCGGGTATCGATGCCCATTTTGTTGAAAATGATGGACAGCTCGTTCATGAAGGCGATATTGATATCGCGCTGGGAATTTTCGATGACCTTGGCGGCTTCGGCCACCTTGATGGACGGGGCACGATGGACACCGGCCTGCACGACCAGTTCATAGATATTCGCTACTTCGTCCAGGGTCTCCGCGTCCATGCCGGAAACGATCTTGCGGATGTTTTCAAAGCGATGGATCTGATCGCCCGGATTGATGCGCTCCGGCGAATAGGCGACCTTGAAATCCACACCGCATTTCAGCCCGGATTCTTTCTCCAGGATCGGCAGACAGACCTCCTCTGTCACGCCGGGGTAAACCGTTGATTCAAACACAACGATACTGCCGCGGGTCAGATTCTTCCCCAGGATCGAGCAGGCGCTTCTAACCGGTGTCAGGTTCGGCGTGTGGTCGTCATAGACCGGTGTCGGCACCGTTACGATGTGGAATTTTGCCCGGCGGAGAGCGGCCGGATCGGCGGTGAATTCCACTGTTGTATTCTTGATTACCTCATTTCCAGCTTCCCCGGTCGGATCGATCCCCTTCTTATAGAGTTCGATCTTGGAAGCGTCCAGGTCAAAACCGATCACGTTGGCTTTTCGCGCAAACGCGACCGCGATGGGGATCCCCACATACCCCAGACCGATCAGCGATATGGATTCTTCCCTGTTTACGATCTTTTCACAAAGTGACATATTTTCTCCTTAAAATGATTTCTGATTATTTTTCTTTTGCAATGCCCGGCTGGCCTGTATCTCGATCAGGAGCCGCCGCGCGATGGATTCCATGCCATAGTCTCCGGGATGGATGCCGATCCCGTCCACCTTCCAGAGCGTCCGATCCTCACGGCCTTCCTCATTGATGGCCAGATTCTTTGGATCCGACAGCTTCAAATGAGAAAAATCCACCAGCAGCGATGAAGTCTCGCCGCAGATATTCCACACCATCTGATTCTTCGGGGCGGAGGCGAAAAAAGGTGTCGCGCAGATGATGACCGCGCGGCTTTGTTTTTCCCCGATCCGGCGGATCATCCGCGCGCAAGCTTTTTCAAAAGCGGCCAGATCGCTCACATTGTTCCCCAGCTGGATGATGACATAGTCAGGCTCGATCTCCAGCAGCTTGTCTATCTTCCTCAAATCATACGTTTCGGGATTCCTTTCAAACTCCGCCAGATTCGAGAACCGGCAGTTCACATCCGCTCCGAATTTGTCCCGGAGCTTGCCGCAGAGCAGATGCACATAATCTTTCTCCTGCGAGCTGGCAGCCATTCCCGCCGTGTAATTCCATCCCATTCCCGGTGCCGCTCCGTGGATACAAAGACTGTTGCCCAGGATGAGCAGATTGATTTTCTCCGCGCTTTGCCCTTCCGGGGCGTTTCCCTTCAAAGCCAGATCCGTAAAAGAGGGAACCTCCACCCGGTTCATTGCCTCGATACTCTGGGCACAGACATCCTTTCCCGCGATGGAAAGGAAAAGCCCGACACCCAACGTCAATACGATATAAAAAATTCTGCTCATAACTTCCATGGGAACCGCCGCGCGGACTGAAACTTACCTTCCGGCGCGCATTCCCCGAAACACAGCCACTATCTTTATTTTATTCCTCTTTTCAGGCAAGCTCCAAATTCAAACCCGTAGAGGTTTTTCTACCCTTTTTCTTAACGATTAAATCCGAATAGGTCATAAAAACGCTTGAAAGAGTACGCGTTTTAGGTCAAAATGCTGCGCGTGCTGGGTAGCATCATACGTGTCCCGCAAAGATTCTTTGAATTTGGATGGGAAGTTTTTAGCGCTGTTTTAGATTACCGAAAGAATATTCTAAAAAAAGGGCTGGATCAGGATTATCGTGAAAAAGCCCTCTGGCTCCAGCACTGGAGCCGGCGCGTTCTGCGGGCACTGAACGTCCATTGTACCTGCGAAGGCACCCTGCCCCGCAACGGGATGCTGGCTTCGACCCATGTCAGCTATCTGGATGTGCTGGTCATCGCGGCTCATATCCCCTGTGTTTTTGTAGCCAAAAGCCAGGTCCGCAAATGGCCTGTTGTGGGCTGGATCACCAATCTGGCCGGAACGCTCTATGTCTCGCGCGAGAACCGGGGCGATGTCAAACGCGTGGCGGCCGCCTTCCGCCCGATCATCAATCTGGGGCTGGTAGCCGTTGTCTTTCCCGAAGGGACCAGCACCAACAGCCACGAGGTGCGTCCTTTCTATTCCTCACTGTTCGAGCCGGCGGTGGACTGCGATTTTCCCATCACTTCCGCGTGGGTCGGCTATAAAGTCCCTGAGCCTTACAAGGTTGAAAACAACGTCTGTTTCTGGGGCGATATGGGGTTCGCGCCCCATCTGATCCGGCTGATGTCCACACCGCGCATTGATGCCAAACTGGTTTTCGGCCGCTCTATCGAACATCCCACCGACCGCAAAGAAGCCGCCCATTCCATGCACGAAGAAGCCGTCCGCATCGCCACGCAGGAAGGCTATCTGACCCAGGGACAATAAAAAAGCACGGTTCCTGTTCCCCGTGCCTTTTGTTCTTCAAATCCAATCGTGTATTACGCCTTCAGTTTCTCGGCGTTTTCCATAAACGCGTAGCAAAGGATATGCCCCACCATCATCTGGGCATCCTCCACCCGTCCATAATGCGTGGACTCCACCACGATCGTCTTGGTCGCCAGCTGAGCCATGCGTCCGCGTTTGGCACCCACTACGACCAGCGAGGTCATCCCGTGCGCGTTGGCCCATTCGATCGCCTTCACACAGTTAGGTGAATTGCCGCTCACGCTGAAACTGATCAGCACGTCGCCGGGCTTGGCGTAATTTTCCAGCTGACGCACAAACACATCCTCATAACTGAAATCATTGGCGATAGCCGTCATCCAGGCCACATTGTCATTCAGGCTCAGACAATGGAAAGGACTGCCCATGCTGATGGAGCTGCCTTTGCCCAGATCGCACGTAAAATGCGAACAGTTGGAAGCGCTTCCGCCATTGCCAAACGCAAAGATCTGATGATTTTCCTTATAAGCCTTGCGCAGGACCTCTATCCACTCCGCGATACTTTCGGCCGGGATGGTATCCACGACCTCCTTAAACTGACGAATGTAATCTTCTACCCAGGTTTTCATACTTTTCAGCTTCACTCTGCCGCATACCCGCGACAGGTGGCCTGTAACCAATACCAATTCCGGATTGAATTGTCAAACAATCTGTGCTTCAATCTCCCCAGAGTGAAACCGGACGGAATACTCCTTTGCAATACCGGATCGCCCTCTGCCCCGACGGCTCAGGCAGTGAGGCGATACCTGGCGCAGTTCCTCATGGATCCTCATATCATCGATCTTCCCCGCTGGAAACGCTGGCTTCTGGTCCACGGGATCATCCTGCGCACCCGTGTCCGCCGTTCACTGAGCCACTATCAGTCCATTTGGACACCGGAGGGCAGCCCCCTGATCGTTATCTCACATCGCCAACAGGACGCTCTGCGCTCCAAACTGGACATCCCCGTCGAATGGGGGTTCCGCTACGGAGAGCCTTCTATTGAGGATGGACTTCAAAAACTCATCCGCCAAAACTGCCGATCCATTAAGATCTTTCCCCTTTTCCCCCAGTACAGCTGGGCCACGACACAAACCATCTGGGATGAACTGGACCGGGTCCTTTCAAAAATACCTCATCCGCCTCAAGTCGAAAGAGTACAGCCTTTTTGGAACCACCCAGCCTATCTGGAGGCGTGGATCGGATCCATCCGGAAAGGACTGCCCGCAGAGACAGATCATCTGGTCTTTTCCTTCCACGGTCTGCCCGAAACCGCCGTCCGCCGCGCCGACCGCTCCGGCGGCTCCTGTCTCAGCCGCCGGGACTGCTGTCTCCATGCCGCGGGCGAACATCTGGCGCACTGCTACCGCGCGCAATGTCTGCGGATGGCTCATTCCGCCGCCGAAAAACTGGGACTGTCCCCGGAACGCTTCAGCGTCAGCTACCAGTCCCGTCTGGGACACAATGCCTGGCTGACACCTTCCACACAAGAAACCATCAGCACACTGGCCCGGAACGGGGTCAAACGTCTTTCCATTACGGCACCATCCTTTGTAACTGATTGTCTGGAAACTCTCTATGAGATAAAAATACATCTCCGTGAAACTTTTCTGGAGCATGGCGGCCGCGAACTGATCTATATTCCCTGTCTGAACGAGCAGACCAGCTGGATGTCCCGCGTCCTGGAAGACTGAGCGCGGCCGAAAATTTTTCCTCAAAAATCAAAATAATTCATTTGACCTTCAGCGATTTTTTCTCCATCCTATGAACACATCTATCGATAGGTAGATTGACATAATTATTTTGTAATAGATTAAAGTCAGGAGGCGTTCGGGTGAACGCCTCTTTTTTTATCCTCTTATCTCCTTCCAAATCCGTTAATGAGAAAGACCGGGACCCTCTAAAGGATCTCGGTCTTTTTTTCTTGGTCAGTGAGCGCTCTCACAGGGAAAGCGCCCGCAAATCAAGCGTATTACTTCACCAGACGATAGAACGCAGCGGCTGATGTCATCGGGACTCTGCACTGCCAGGCACCGCCCACCAGTTCAGCTTCCATGATCGTCCAGTTGGCGCTGTCGGCTGTCGGAGCCACTTCCAGGCTCGCGCCCGTGGCGGCATCCCAACGAAGGACCAGATCGTCTCCTTCAATGCTGTAATCCAGGACCAGATCCGTCACCGGAGGTTCCGGAGTGTTGATGATCCAATCAGAGAACACCGCGGTGGCGTCATTGCTGTCCGCGTTGTGTGAGGTCACCCACAGACCCACATACAGAGGCTTGGCGGCACCGATGGCACCGTCAGCCCATGTGGTGGTATCCACTGTGGCCTGCTGTGTCCAGTCACTGCCGTCCTTGCTGAAGTAAGTAGTGAGGACTCCGCCTTCCTTGGTGATACGCAGCCAGCTCGGATTCACGATCGGTGAACCGTTGTGGACTGTGCTTGAGTCAGAGACACTGGCTCCCACAGCATTGCGCCATGAAGTCCAGTAATCATTGCTGGATCCGCCCACCTGATTGAGGGCCTGGATCTGAGAGCTGACATGACGTCCGTTGCCGGGGATCGTGCCGTCTTCATTGGCTTCGCGAACTGTCAGACCGGCTTTCGCCCAGGCGTTGGAGTTCGCTGTGAAGCTGTCGATCTTCACACTCACGTCGAAGTCAGTATCGATCTGCTCATAGACATAGAAGAACTGGTCGTCTGTACCCCAAACGTCCGCGCCGCAGCCCTTCACGGTGAAGGTGCCGGCCGGGCTTTCCTGGACACTGCCAGTGTAAGCACCGGTGTAGTTCACGTTCGCCGTGCTGTAGGTCGGTGCCGGAGCATTGCCCCAAACGGTGGCATTGCTGAAGCTGGTCCAGCCATAGTCAGGAACCATACGGGTGAAGATACCCAGACCGAAGCGGATGCCTTCGCTGACCGGGAAGTCGAGGGTCACGCCCGCGACACCGTCCAGAGCCAGGACAGCTGTTTCACCGTCAACAGTGATGCTCATGACATGCTCGCCCGCGTCAGCGGTGAAAGCGCCAATGACATTGCTGCCGCCGGTGGCTTTATCGTCAGCGGCACCGGTCTGTTTGTTCCAGCCCCAGCCGTGATAAGCACCGTCATCCACGCTCTGGCTGAAGTTGATCCACTTGCTGCCGTCAGCGTTGCTGACAACGATGCAGGAACGGACACCTGTGCAGCCTTCGCCCATACCATAAGCGGTGCGAGTAGCCTCGAAGGTCACCGGAGCGTCCGCGCTGGCGCTGTAAGAATCCTGCAGATACAGAGTTCTGCCGCCCCAGTAATTATCTGTCAAAGTGAATTCCATAAACAATCCGTTGTCCACTTTGTAGCTGAATTGGCCATTGCCGTTCGGATTAGTATATTCAAACGGTTTTGCATCGATCGTCCATGCGCCGCTCAGCTCAGGACCCGTGAAGTCATCCGAGAAGAGTTTGTCTTGCAGAATGCTGAGGGTCGCCGGGGCACTGATGACAGAACCGCCCGCGTTGGCCACTTCAACAGTGTACTCACCCTCGTCAGCGGTGGAAGCCGCAGGAATGGTGTAAGTCGGATCGCTGATGTATTCGATCGGCGTGCCGTCTTTGAACCAGGTATAGGCCAGATCCTTACCGCTCGCGACCACTGTAAAGGCAGCAGGCTGCCCCGCGGCCACAATGACGTTGCTGGGTTGAGAGATGATGGTCGGAGCATCCGGAGCCGGATCATCGGAACCGCTGATCTTCACATAGTTGAATACAGAATCCACACTGTCACCGATCGCGCGCGCATACACACCGAAACCGAAGTGGATGTCTTCAGAGACCGGGAAGTCGAGGACTGCGTAGCGTGTGCCGTCCACAAAAACCTGGACATTCGAGCCGTCGGCAACCAGTTGGACTGCCGCCAGACCATAACCAGACTTGACCATAGTGTTGGGTACACCGTTGCTCTTGTCATTGGAAGCACCGGTCAACTTGTTCCAGCCCCAGCCGTAATCGCTGCCGCTGTCCATACATTGATCAATATGGATCCACTTGCTGAAGTCACCATTGCAGATGATGATGGAACTGCGGGCACCGGTCGCGCCAGTGCCGTAGCTGAAGGATTCACGAGAGACTTCATAAGTCAGAGGATCAGCCTTGCTGGCTTTGAATCCCTTGGTCGTGATGTAAGCTCTGCCCGGCCAGTACTGACCCGTGGCATAGACATGCATATAAATGCTGCCTTCGCCGCTATACATCGTGTAGTAATCGTAGTCCACATCGGCATCCGGATATTGGCTGTATTCAAAGCCCTTGGTATCCAGGTACCAGTCAGACGCGCTGATGTCGGCGGCGGAGAAGTTATCCTCGAAGAGGACGTTGCCCAGATTGGCGGAATGCACCTTCACGGTGTCGGCCGTCATCTTATAATTGCCGCTGTTGGCAACGGTGACAAACGTATCACCTGTACCGATCTTCGTCAGAGGGATAGACTGATATTTATCAGAACCGCTGTTCAGCGTGATGGTCTTGGTCGCACCTGTATCAAAAGCCGCCACATCCGGATTGTCAATGGTCAGAGTCAGTTCTGTACCCGCGTTGAGGATAGCGGTCGGAACCACGATGCTCACAACACCGCTGCCTTCACTGACATCGATCTCAGTGGTATCGAGTGAAATGACCGGTGTGCCGTAAACCTTCACATTGTCATAAGAGAATCCAATGTCGTTATTCACTGTGTAACCTGTTCCGCCCAGAGCGAAAGTAACTTTGCTCAGTGACAGACTGATGGAACCGCCATAGACATCATCCACAAAGAAGTAGCACGCGCCGGCGGTCTGGAGGATACGCACCTTGTGGTTCACCGTATTGTCCAGTAATTCCTTGGTCTGCAGAGCGGCCGGGGTCTTGCCCTGATCGCCCAGAGAATTGTAAGCGGAGAACAGATTCCAGCCGGTCACGTCACCGCGTGCGCGGCCGAAGCCCATGCGGTCACCGGTGTCCGCGTTGATAACAGTCGCCATGGTGGTGATGAGAGAACCCGTACCGCTGAACGGTCCCTGTTCAAACTCGATCATCACAGGCTCTTCCGTGGTCGGGAAAAACTCTTCATCGATCACCAGAGAGTCGAGCGGATAGGAATCGGTGGCAACTTTGATATAACCATTGACCACACCATCCACTACGTTGTAGGACACTTCCTTGGCGGTACCGCCGTTAGCAGTGAGGTTTTGGACATACCATTTGTTGGAATCGATCTTGCCGCTGTTGAAATCATCCTCGAAGAGGACGGCATCCATCATGTAAGCCTTCACAGAAACGCTCGGAGCTTCCAGACCCAGCAGATCTGTCGCCAGATCGAGTGTGGTCGTGCCGTAGCCGTTGCCGGCATTGATGATGTTGACGAATTTGGTGGTCTCACCGCCTTCATTGAAGGTCACGGTGCTGACTTCAGGATAAGCCACGGTGGCATCCTGAGAAGTGATGGTGACGGTCACGTCATTATTCGCGATCGCGTCTTCGGGCACGGTGATGGCCAGCAGGTTATTGAAACCATAGACCGCTCTCACTGTGCTGGAAGGATTCACAGTCACGGTAGGATAAGTAGGCGGAACTTGAATATTTTCCACCTTCACACTGTTGATGGCAGCGTGACCGGAGGCACCTACTTCACGGGCATAGAAACCGAGCTCGATGTACATCGGGTCATTGCAGGTCCAACCAACATTGCCGATTTGATTACCGTTCCATATTATGGAAATGGTCTTGCCGTTGTAGAGGACTTCCAGGATACCGCCGGCATCACTGTCCACCCCCATATTCGTACCAGAGGCACCTTTGGCAACATTGTACTGCCAGCCGCCTTCACCACGGTTATTGCGGATGGCGAAGAAGTGAGAGTTGTCCGCGTTGCGCAGGATCAGACCATTAGCAAAAGCCACACCGGCTGTTCTGACTGCCGCATCCAGATCAACAGTGATCTTCAGGGATGTCTCGGTGCTGCCCAGGAAGGTCTTCTTGCTGACTAAGCTCTTGCCGCCCCAGTAATTCTGGGTAGCAACCATGTTGTCAACGACCAGCTTGCCGTCCTTTACACCAAAGAAGTCTTCCTGGGTGTAACCGGTCTCGTAACCGGCATCACTAATCGTCCACAGATTAGAGTCGATCGCCGTGCCGTCGAAGTTGTCTTCCAGTTTCACACCGGCAGGTTCCACACTGGCTACGTTCAGCACATTGGTAGGAATAACATTATCGATCTCGCTAATGGTGACTGTGGCTTTACCCGGAATACCGCGTGTGAGTGTGACCGCTTTTTCCGTTTCGCCTTTAGCAAAGGAAACTGTGGCCGGCACACTTACGATGCTGGGATCCGAGCTGTTCAGACTCACTGTCGCCGGAGTGGCGGAGGCACTGATCTTGATGATCACTTCTGTGCTGTCTTGAGTCAGATCGATATCGTCACGTTCAAAGGAAATGGTATCAGACGTATAAACCTTCAGAGGACCAAAGGCGGCATTCACATGGTCGCCCAAAGTTGCTCCGGACATCGGAGTACGGGCATAAACACCCAGACCGACCGCGATATTCTCACTGAAATTCAGCGGGAATGTCTTGCCAAGAACCCATGTCGGCTCTGCCGTCGCGGGATCTCTCAGATAGACACTGGCTTCGGAACCATTGGCAATGATACGCATATCGAGCATACCATGTAAATTGTCCGCGAAGGTCTCATTGAGAATGGACAGATCATACCCCACATTGGAGGGGTTGTTGACCGGATAGTCTGTGCCCAGACCGGAATAAGGATTGTAACCCCAGTTGGATTCGCCCATGTTGTCCGCGAAGAGCAGCCACTTGGATTTATCGGGGGCGATCAGCCACACACCGCTGCGGGTAGCGGCTCCGGACTGAGAGCCTTGTGTTTCCTGGAACATACGAGTGGTCTCGACCACCAGCGGTTTGTCCGCTGTAGCGGTAAAGGTCGGTACGGTCACCAGAGAAAAACCGGGCCAGTAACCGCGATCATCACCCTGTCCATCGTTATCGCCGGACATCGATAAACTACCGGCACCATCGGAGTAAAACTCGAAGGTTCCTTTGCAATCCATGTAGATTCCGGAACCAAAGCAGCCGTCATCGGCTCTCCAACGAGTTTCGTCTAAGGTATTGATATCAAAATATTGATCCCAAGCCTCAGTAAACAGCACCTCCGCCTGCGTCGCGAGCGCAGAAACCATCAGTGCCGCTAAGAATGTTAATTTTTTATTCATAATTTCGTATACGGTTTGAACACACCATTCGGTGCTTTTCCTGAATTTTATTCAAATTCAAACGATTTCAAAAAGCCTCGACAGTGCATCAACGCATTAGTGATTTTGTCAGAAAAGGTCAATAAATCAAGCCCATTACACCCAAAAAAAGACAAAAATTGAGAGAAATTGGAAGAATCTTTCAAAAATAGAATAATTTATTGAAAATAAATATATTATAAGAATAAAAATGATTCAGTCTCTGCCTCGCTTCATGACTTCCAGTATGATTCCTAATATCTGTTTGCCCTGATCATGAGCATTTGCCCTTGAATTTTTTTGGAAACACGCTATTTTCTTTATAGAAAACCCATTGAAAATGGGAATTATACGTATGCAAAATCATAAAATGATCACCGTGCTGCTGGGTCTGGCCTTAACGGCAGCGATAGCACAGGCGGCAAAGCCGACCATCAGCTATAAAACAGATGGATCGAACCTAATAATAACCTACACTGGAGAGCTTTATCTGAGTGAAGATGCGATCAGCTGGAGTAAGCTGGAATCCGCTTCCAATCCCTATCAGATAACAATGAGAAACAAAAAGCTGTTTTTCTGCTCGAAAGAGACCTCAGATAATAAAAACTTCACGATCCAACTGTCGGATACGGTAAGCTTAGATATGATCTGGATCGAGCCGGGCACATTCATGATGGGCAGTCCCGAAGACGAGCTGGGCAGAGACCCCGAAAAAGAAACCCTGCACGAAGTGACCCTGACAACGGGCTATTGGGTGGGCAAATATGAAGTGACTCAAAGCCAGTATGAAGCGGTAATGGGAACGAATCCTTCTCATAATTATGGTGTTGGGGATGACTATCCTGTGTATTATGTGAGCTGGAATGACGCGATGGATTTCTGCGCCAAACTGACAGAGGCCGAAAAGGCGGCAGGCCGATTGCCGGCAGGATATGAATACACCCTGCCCACCGAGGCACAATGGGAATATGCCTGCCGGGCCGGAACGACGACCGCTCTGAATAACGGAAAAAATTTGTCAGATATGGACAAATGTCCCGAAATGGATGAAGTGGGCTGGTATGGATACAACAGTGACCGAACCAGTCATCCGGCAGGAGAAAAGAAGCCAAATGACTGGGATCTCTATGATATGCATGGGAATGTGCAAGAATGGTGCTTCGACTGGGGTGAAGAGTATCCAACCTCACCGGTAGTCGATCCAACAGGACCGGACATAGGCTATTATCGCGTATTTCGCGGAGGCAGCAGATCCACCCGCGCCTATGCCTGTCGTTCCGCGTCTCGAACATACTTTGGTCCCGACTACACGGCTAATAATTTAGGGTTCCGCGTGGCGCTGGCTCCGGTGAAATAGAGGCTTTTTGAGCTGAAAACAAAGATCCCCGACGGTTTTTACCCCGCCGGGGATTTTTTTAGAGCACAGATGAATACTGATTTACACAGATCTATCTTACAGAGAGACGGTAATAGACCTCTGTCTCATCTGTTTTGACCGGCACTTCATAATAACAGGTACCATCGCGGATCTCAGCCTCACCGGCCAGGATCCACCTGTCTCCCGTTGAAGACGACTGAAATTCCAGCTCGGCCCGTGACGAAGCCGCCCAGCGGAGGATCAGATGACCGTTTTCATAAGTATAAGCCAGCTCCGGCGATTCCACCGGCACCGGCGCGGCTCCCCAGACATTGACCTCGCGGAAGCTGACCCAAACCGCGTCACCACCCGCGCGGGCAAAAAGTCCGACTCCCAGACGGATCCCCTCGCTGACCGGGAAATCCAGAGTCAGTCCCTTGACACCGTCAATGGTGAAGACTGCCTCTTTTCCGTTCAGCGTCACTGAGATAAGATGACTGCCACCATCGCTGAAGGAACTAAACTCGCTGACACTGTTGACCACGCCATTGTCCTTGTCGTTCGAAGCACCAGTCCGCTTGTTCCAGCCCCAGCCGTAATTTCTGCTGTCGTAGCACTCCGAGAAATTGATCCATCGGGTGCCGTCCGAGCTGCTGAGCACGATTGAACAGCGCGCGCCTGAGATCCCTTGGGGATAGCCAAAACCCTCGCGATCGACCTCAAAAATAAGAGGCGATGATTCACTGGCGCTGTAGGTATCTGTCAAATAATAAGTTCTCCCCGGCCAGTATTGTCCCTGAGCAGTGAAAGCCGCGTGCAGACCATTGATGACCATATATTCCAAAACACCATCCGCCTGAGGATATTGTGAGTATTCAAAACCCCTGTTGTCAACGAGCCAGTCTCCGCTGAGATCAGGTCCCGCGAAGTCATCCGAAAACAATTTTATCTTGGAAATAATCAGTGCGGCCGGCTGACTTGTCACTGAACCGCCTTCATTGCTGACGGTTACGGTATAACTTCCTTCATCCGCATAGGTCGCGCTCCCGATCACATAAGAAGGAGTATTGCTGTCCGGCAGCTCGATATCGTCCTTGTACCAGGTGTAGATCAGGTTTGCCCCGGTCGCTTCCACCGTAAAGGAGACCGGGCTTCCTTCCATAGTCGAAACGCTTTCCGGCTGGCCGGTGATCACCGGCGGCGGGATCACAAGGTCTTCACGATAGATTTTCACTCCGTCGAACTGTGCTATCGTAAAATCGTTAATCGCGCGGGCATAGACACCCAGTCCCAGATGGATCCCCTCACTGACCGGGAAATCCAGAGTCAGGCCGTAAGTTCCGTCCAGATAGACTTCTACGTTCTGACCATCAGCGATCAGTTCCACAGTACGAATACCTCCGGCGGAAAATCCTTGAAAAGCGCTGATGATAGTCGCGCGGCCGGCCGGTACATCATTCGGGCCACCCGTCTGCTTGTTCCAGCCCCAGCCAACATACTCCCCGCTTTCACCGTCATAAGACTCGGAGATCATGATCCACTTGGAGCCGTCATCACTGCGGAGCAGGATCGCGCAGCGAGCGCCGGTGGAACCGTTTCGTATCGTAAAATTCTTGCGATCAACCACAAAACGAAGATTTCCATTCTCTTTGAGCGAATATCCCTGTGTTGTGATATAAGCCGCGCCCGGCCAGTACTGGGTTTGAGTAGAAAAATTCATGGTCAGCAGGTCATTATTGACATTACCGGAAAAACGCCCCGTCGCCTCCGGATACTGTGCCTGCTCAAATCCCTGAGTATCGAGCACCCAGTCCACCGCGCTGATGTTTGTTCCGGAGAAATCATCCTCGAAAAGAAGCTCTTCTTCCGGCTGGGGTTCCGGGGTCCCCTCCTGCTTCACCTTGATCCCGCCAAAAGAACCGCTGCCGGACGCACCTGTCTCGCGTGCATAGAAGCCCAGTTCGATATAAAACGGCTCGGCACAAATCCAGTTATAATCCCCGCCGGAGACACCATCCAAAGCCATGCTCAATATCGTTCCATCATAAGTAACTTCCAAAGTACGGGATACACTGGAAGCATAAGAATCGAACCCCAGCCAGGCGTCCGGTTTGGTGGCAGAAACACTTTTTTCCAAATTGTATCCCCAGCCAAACTCATCGCCGCCCTTGCTGCGGCAGTTGCGGATAGCGAAAAAACTGCTGTAGTCCAGAGTACGCAGGATGATACCCTCACCGACAGAAACACCTGAAAAACACGTCAGCGGACCAAAATCCACGGTGATCCTGACAGGGGACTCACCGGACGCGGTGAAACTCTGATTGCTGAGCAGTGCCTTGGCTCCCCAGTAATCCATCGTGCCCACAAAGTTCTCACCCACCAGACTGCCGTCACGGAGACCGAAATCCTGCACAGTGACCGCGCCCGCCTCGTAAGGCGTTTCC
>JAEEGH010017592.1_pt1 | contig 15212 bp, 14 predicted proteins | sample 9134181 | NCBI WGS metagenome assembly JAEEGH01 (sample SAMN16246544, study PRJNA631951) | gut metagenome | biome: gut microbiome; feature: rumen; material: DP-attached | host: Bos | place: Iran: Karaj | collected 2018-10 | reverse complement strand
TCAATTTTATCCTGTCTGGCCGCCGCAGTAAGATCACGGCAATATTTTTCCAGAGAACGTGTTTTTGCTTCAGGATCATTAGAATCGACAGTCTGATTGCCCCGCACAGATTTCAAAGCTTCAAGTACAGCCTTATGATTAATTCCACACTTACGCAGCATGTCGCCAGTGCGATCATCACATTCTGTCATAGCAAGCAGAATATGTTCGGTAGAAAGATACTGGTCGTGCATGGCAGACATTTCTGACTCTGCCTTGGCAAGCACCTTCTGCATAGAAGAAGATAAATAAACCTGTGCCGCACCAGACACCTTTGGATTAGAATATATAATATCTTTTACTTTGCTTATAAGTTGATTAGCACTAACACCAACTCTTTCTACAACAGGGGCAACAAGACCATCCTGCTGCTCTAAAAGAGCTTCAAGCACATGCTCCGTTCCAATTTCAGAGTTGTCATTTTTGTTAGCAATGGAAGAAGCCTCTTGTAAGGCTTCCTGCGTTTTGATTGTAAAACTTTCGTAATTCATTTTTTACTCCTTGGACTTTATGCAGACCTCACATAATCAAAGATAGTAAAAAATAATGAAAACGACAAATTTTTTTAAGAAATGTTTTAGAATTCGCCCTGCTCTATGTGACCAAATTCACAGACAACTTTTACAAGATTAGCGTGTTCTATCTGTTCAAGGGTATTTCCAACACGCTTGTAAAGTTTAATTTCGCCTGTTCCTGTACAGCCTTCCAAAAGATTCATAATTCTTCTGGAATTATCAGGAAGTTCAATAGAACGATTAAAAAGATCTTTTATTCTGCAGTAAACGTCAACATCAATAACCCAAATCTTATTGTGAAGGCTCACAGACCAGTGCAGAAGGTTTTCATCAGAATTTTCTGCTTCAGGCATCTGAATACAATCCCAGATTGCAGTATAATTTTTTGCCCTGCCGTCTGCACAGAAGGTTATTTCAAGGTCATCAAATCTGCCCAAGAAAGAAACCTTGTCATTAAAGCTTCCCTGAATAGAAAAAGCCGAATTAAACAAGGCCTTTCCTGTAATCTCGCTAGTAAGATTTTCTGCAGAAACATGGAACCAAGGTTCCGGCATAGATTTTCCCCAGAAACGTTCAATATAACCACAAGATTTTCTTGGATCTACAATGTAGTCTGCGCCATCAAAATTAATTTTACCAGAAAAAGTTGTTTTTAAGCCAAAAGGGAACCAGCGCATTTCGGGCGAATTGAAACCATCCTTATATTCATAATCGGTTTCATAATTAAGTTCCCAGGTAACATAACCGCTGTCACACATGTATTCAGGATGTTCAGCAATTTCTTCCGGAGGAAGATTCAAAAAGCCAGAAATTCTATCTTCGGAAAAGAATTTGTTTCCAATCTGAATTTCAAATGGCTTCTGATGAAAGTTCATGTCTCGAACAGAAAAGTATGAACAAAGCTGTTTTGCCCTGCCCCCAATTTTTCCTACCCTGATTGCACAGTACGAAGGTAATTTAATTACTTCTGTTTCAAGGCCATGTGCAGCCTGAGTTCCCGCCAAAGCATATTGAAGATCTTCGGCTGTAATATTTACACGAGGTTTAAAACTAAGAGAAGGCTCTGAAGGACTAAGCCATGGGTTGAGCATTTCCAGTTCAATAAAAAACATCTGCTCAGAGCCGCTGATTGAGTTTATTCCGTTAAAAAAGAAACGCCAGTAATTGATTCCAAATTTCTTTTTCTTTCCAGTAAACCCATATTTCAGGTCTTTTATCTTCTTATTATTCTTTGTCATTTTATAAAGCCTTATACAGTTTTATTTTCGGCATTTAAAAAAAATACTTAACTAAAGTGATAAAATGACAAAAAAAAGACGCCTAAAAAGGCGTCTTTTCTGCTAATAATTGCTACTTAAAGATTTTTTCAATAGTTTTTGACACATCCCTCTGCTCTTCAGGGAAGTTATCATTAAGATACTCAAAACACTGAACGGCAGCTCTCTGTGCATGCTCATACCAGATTTCATACAATTCAGGTTTTAATTCTGAACCAGGAAAAGGTGCTCCCTGAACATCAGAAACTAAATCACGGAGCATTTGTATACACTGCTTAGTCTTCTTATCCATATTTTCTTCCTTATTTTTTATATTATAAAGGAAGATTTATAATATTTCCAGAAAAACTTTTAGATTTATCACAGAAAACTGCAGTTTTATAATCTGATTGCACCGCATCGCTTATTCTTTTTGCAGCCGCATTAACATCATCTACGGTTATAGAAAGAATATTATCTACACGTTTCTGACGCAACTCAGAAGGATTTGCAAAGAGCAGGCCTTCAAAACTGCGGGCAGCCTTATCTCTAGGAGAACTTGGCTGAATCAAATCTGCATAGCTTGTTACAACAGTGCGCTCAACATCTTCTGCAGAAACTCCACTTTGGGCAAGCTCCTTCATAGAATCTGCAAAGACCTTTATAGAACGCTCTGGAGTTGGGTCGCGGTAAGTTGTAAAGTAAACAGAATTCTGAACAGAATCTATCCACATGCCGGCTCCGTAAGCACCACCTGTTGTACGCAGCTTATCCCAGAAAGTATGGGTTGAAACCCATGAAGAGAAAACAGCTTCTGCAGAGGCTTCTTTTGTAAGGTATGATGATGCCACAGAGCTTGCGGCTGCATAGCCGGTCTGAGAATCCACTTTTATAAGCTGAGGAAGTGGATCATCAGCAATTTCCTTCTGGTAAATAAGTTTCTGATATTCTTCCAGAGGATAATTTTCTGCAGGCAGCAATTTTGAAATTTTAGCTGATTGCGCAAAGCTCTTCATCATAGGAAGAATTTTTTCCAGAGAATCTTTATCTGCTGTAATGTGAATAATTCCGCCGGAAGCAAGACATGCATCGTATACACGCTTAAGCTCCTTAAGGTTTTCTGCAGCAGGGCGGTCTTTATAGCCCAGAGAAAACATTAACTGAGAGATTCCCCACATTAATTCATTTAAGGCATGATTTTCACGCTTAAGACAATTTGTTCTTCTAAGAGCATAGTCACGGCCGGCACCAACAAAACTTGCACGCTTTTCTGCTTCCATTTCGCCCAAAAGATTTTCAAAGCGTTTTTCGTCATCAAAACTCATGGTTGTAATAATTTTTGCAAGAAGGTCCAGAGTTTCTTTAGACATAGAAGTAAGGGCCTTACAACTTATTCCAAGCCACTTTCTGCCGATTACATTCAGGTCCTTGTATTTTTCAACGATTGCCCTACAGTCTGGAGAATCGCTAACAGCTCCGGTGCATACCCTACCCCAAACATCGCCCATTACACAGGAAGATTCAGTAATACAATCATCCCAAGACTGGCCATTCCAGCCCATGTTTGTAATAGAGCCGGAAAGGAATGGAATATAACGGTAATCTGATGGTGGAAGGCGGTCAAATGGGAACATTACATCTACATAGAAAATGCCATTTGTCTGTTCTTCATTTATAAAGAGAGGAACCTTGGCGCCATCAGCTCCTTCTACAAAATCAATTTTCGTAGGGGTGATTTCCACATTTCGGTCCAGTTCTGCAAGTTTTACACGAGGCATGCACTCTGTTTCTTCTGCAGTTTCTACATGCTGCTGGTAGGCATGAAGCTGGTCCAAATCTTTTTTAAGCTGCTCTTTGTCTGCTGCAGCATCAAGCTCTTTAATAAGTGCCGCTTCGGCATCATTTCTCTTTTTCAAGAAGTCTGCTGATGGCTCTGCAACATATTTAACTACAACATCCTTATCAAGGAAGTATTTTTTAATCAGCTTGCGTGGTAAATCCTTATCCTGACTAAGGCGCTTCTTAAAGTTTTCAAAAGAAGTAATTGGATCAAGCTGGTCGCAGCATTCTTTTCCGTAGTTCCAGCCCTTAAGAACCTTTTCCATAATCACAAGGGAATATGGTCCCCAGTAGCGGGTAACTTCGCGCAGATTAAAATCTATGCCCATTACGGCAGAATCTACATCTTCCTGAGCAATGCCCTCGTCATAAATTTCCTGAAGTGATTTCTGTACAAGGTCATAAACCTTCTGCTCATCACCCTTTTTTACACCGCTAAGACCATAGCAGAAAAATTCTTCCTGCATCTGACCAAAGTTATTCCAGATTGGGCTTAAGTCATCACCAAGTCCGCTTTCTTTAAGCTTGTAAGAAAGAGGAGCACTGTCGTTTCCGCACAAAACTTCAGAAAGGAAGTATTTTTCAATATCAGAAGCACCAGAATACCAGTTCATTGTAACAATCAGACCAGTGCTTCCAGTTTCTGGAGCCAGTTCGCGGATTTCGCAGCTTTCTGTTCGAGGTTTAATAGTCTGAAGAGCACGAACTTCCGGCTTTACAAGTGGAAGTTTTGAATCAAAGTTCTTTACATCTTCTTTGCAGCCGTATTTTTCTTCTATGCGGCTCATAAAACGCTCATTCAAAAAGTCAATCTGGTCTGCAGTAGAAATATTTCCGTGAAGATAAAGAAGACAGTTATCGGGGCTGTAGAACTTCTGATGAAAATCAAGGAACTCCTGATAAGAAAGAGACGGAATAACCTGAGGGTCACCGCCCGAATCGTAAGCGGCAAAAGAATCTGGGAACATAGAACGAATCTGAAGGTCAACGGCAACATCGCGGAAGGCAGAATAATTACCCTTCATTTCGTTATAAACAACGCCCTGAATGCTTGTTTTTCCATTTTCGTCCATTTCCAGACGATGACCTTCCTGAATAAAGGTTTCGCGGTCCAGTTTAGGGAAGAAAACGGCGTCGGCATAAACATCCATCATATTAAAATAGTCTGCACGAACAACCGACGCTCCAGGGTAAACTGTTTTATCCGGATAAGTAAGAGCATTTAAGAAAGAATTAAGAGATGTACTTGCAAGTGTAATAAAAGGCTCTTTAAGCGGATATTTTTCCGAACCGCAAAGAACCGAATGTTCCATGATGTGGGCACAACCTTTTGAATCTTTTGCAAAAGTACGGAATGCAAAGGCAAAAGTGTTTTCCCGGTCATCATTTACAATATGGTAAAGTTCAAGTCCGGTGCGCTTATGACGCATAAAAACGCCCTTAGACTTGTAATCCTGCAAATCATCAATGGCAAGCAGAACAAAGCCGCCATATTCCTTCCCTATATTCTTACTATCCAGAAAGTCAAACATATCATCCTCTTTTTATACGACAGAACTGGAAGTCTCCCGGTATAAGCCTTGCTTGGAAGACAGTTTCTTCATCAGAGGCATTGAATTCTATTTTTCTTGTATATAAAGGCTTTAATTCCGCAGGACGCCATTTTGAAGGTGGGTTTTGAACTGGAAGAAGTTCCAGCGCGGCAACAGCCCCTTTAACATGAATATTAAAATCGACCGGTGAACAACCATCATTAGTATAGCAATAAAGGCCGAATGTGTCATTATCATATGTAAACAAGGATACTCCATAACCGCAGTCAATCCATACCTGACCATCCAGCAGTTCATAACGGATTGCAGTAAGCACTTCTGCAGGCAAATCGCGGATTCTAGAAGGCATATCAGGAAGATTAATCACTTCAAAAATACCTTCGCCATAAGTGTCAAACATAATAAGACTTTCGTGATATTCACCATGACCCGCATTCACCTTAGACCAGCTTGCATTATTGCGGTGCTCTAAAAGTGGGAAGCTGATTGTACCATCGCCCTTTATATAAGAGCGCCCGTAAAGGCCATTCACCGTAACCTGATATTCATCAGCATCAAGACGGCGGTCTGTATATCTAATAGAAGTAAACTCACTAAGAGGAGGATTCAGTTTACCTTCTTCCGAAGCCTTCTGTGCCCCAATCACAAAGCCCGCACTTGCAATTACAGTGCCCCCATCCAGCATAAAGTCCCGCATTTTTGCAGTAATTTCCTTGTCTTCCAGGGCAGATGCAGTAAGCAGAACTTTCTGCGCAGTCTTCTTTTTATCAGCATTCAAAGGAAAATATGGTGATGGCTCCATCGGCACTCCAACCATGCCAAGAAAATCTTCCAGGTGATCTTCTCCCTGCGAATTAAAAGGAATATAAACCTTTGTGCCGGTTGGCTTTCCGCAGTAATCCAGAATCTCATCAATTTTCTGATACTGGAAGCCAAGTGGAGTTGCGCGTTTATTGTTGTAAATTGCAGGCCAGCAGAACATCATTATCTCACGGCATTTAGAAAATGCTGTAAGGTAAGCCTGTTCAAGGTAGGTGTCAATTCTGTCGCACTCAAATGGGTCAAACCAGCCGCCCCCATTACGGTTTGGAGAGGCATTTTCCATATAAAGAGGAAGAGAATAACTCAAATATCGAGGCAGATGCTGATCCTGCTGGGCACCGTGTCTGGTTTCTGTTCCAGTATAGATGCCGTCAAAAATATCTTTCTGCTCTTTTGGGTTATAACCCGTTTCATGATAACTTTCTCGCCAGTTAGGATACTTTATAATGATTTTTACATTCGGATTAACAGCTTTTGCAGGCTTAATAATCAGATTTTCAGAAACTTCCTTCATTTTTGCAAGGCGGAAGTCCTTCCAACTGCGCTCACCCTTTTCACGCAGGCAGTCTTCACACATACACTGGGTAAAAAAGAAGTCGTCAATTATAAATTCGTCAAAAAGTTTTGCAGTGTACTCGCTCACTTCCTTAAGACGAGCACGCATAGGCTCATTACAATAGCAGAAAGTTTCAAAAAGACGGTGGCGCTTTTTATCAGATTCGTTCAAATCTGGAGTTACAGTAGTAATTCCGCCGGCAACTTCAATTTTATACTCTGCCAGCACCTTTTTAATCATATTTATCTGCTTTTCAGACGCAAAAGAACCGCGGTATGTTTCCAGATAAACCTTATCTATTCCAACATATTTCTGCAGCCAGTCTGCCTGTTTACGCAATTCTTCTTCCGAAATACGCTCAGCCCACTGAGCAACACAATATGTAACTGATTTAAAATTTCTAAATAATGACATAATATTCCTCGCTGAATTCAGTATAACTCAGCCGGTCAGAATTACAGTAAGGAATATCTTTTTGAATTGAACAAATCTCTAAATATAAGCTTCGTCGTTACGGTTTTTAACGTAGAGATTGCCCTGTTCAAATGCCCTGCGCAGTTTACCTAAGAATTCAGTTGTAACAGCCTCGCAGTCACTTCTTCGCATTGGTTTTAATATATCTTCCTGGTCGCGAACTTCTGCACGGCGTCCGGCAGAAATATTAGAAAGTATTTTTTCGCGAAAATCATCAGGTTTTGCCGCAATCAGATAGGCAATTTCAGATTCCTTCATTTCTGCAAGGCGCTTCTGAACAAACTGATCATCAGCATTTACAACGTCATCAATTGTAAAGAGACGGCTGCGCAAATCCTGTCCTAAATCCGGGTCATCATCAGAAAGGTAAGATAAAATATCTTTTTCTGTACCAGAATCCATTTTTTTTAGAATCTGGGCAAGAGCATTTCTTCCATCTATATTCTCTGAATCATCAATTTCCTGATGCAGCGATTTTTCGTGCATTGCCTGGTCAATTCTACGGATAATATCAGGCGAAACAGGCTCCATTTTTGCAAGGCGAAGTACAACTTCCTTTTTTTCATCCGCTTGCATGGAATTAATTACACCGGCAGCCTGTTTTGGGTCAAGATGAGAAAGCACAATTGTCTGAACGCCCACATTTTCACCCTTCAAAAGCTGATAAACCCGTTCATTTTCCATATCAGTAAGGTAACGGAAAGGCACTTCCCCCTGATGAGGCATAGCCTTTTTCATTAACTGGTCTGCACGAGTTTTTCCGTAGGCTTTTTCAAGCATTTCGCGGGCAGTTTCTACACCACCCTCTGTTTTTGCCTGCTTTACAAGGGCATTAAACTCTTCCAGAATTACGGCCGCTTCTTCTTTTCCAACACTGCGGATTGAAGCAATTTCCGGAATAATTTTTTCTATCTGCTTTTCACTAAGATGAGGAAGAACTTTTGCAGCTTCATCTTCACCAATTATTAAAAGGAATTTTGCAACACGGCGGTAAACGGAATCTTTTCCATCTGGCTGAGGTCCAGCTTCCGGAACCTTTATAAGTCCCCCGCTCTTTAAAAAGTCTGTAGCGTTGTTCAAGCGTCGTTTTGTTTCTGCTATATCTGCGGCATCTTTTCTTTTCTGCTCATTTTTTTCGCGCATACGCTGTATTGTAGCTGATGGTTCAGCTTCCTTTGGCGTAGCTGCAACCTTTGTGTTAGGTTTTTCTTTAACCGGAGCAGAATCTACTGTAGATTTTGTAAAATGCTGAAGGCCAGAAGCCCAGTCTGTTGAAACGTTTTTTGATTTTGACTCTTTTTTATCTTTATCTGAAGCGGCATTTTTAAGATAAGCTGCCGCGCGGAAATCTTTTACATCCATATTTTTATAATAACAGATAAGTGCGGAAAAGTCTTGATTATTTTTGTTAAAAAAAAAGCTCCCCTTTTCTTAGGGGAGCCTACCTGGGCCGACAGGATTCGGCGTTCCGGTCAAAAACCTCCTGTTTTTGCCCTCCACGCCGCCTACGCGCCCTGACGCTCGCATCCATGCTCGCTTTTCGCGAAAAAGGCTCCGCACTGCTCGCCTTTTTCGCGCGGGCGCTCCGTTTCGAATCCTGTCGGCCAGCCACCTCTACAGAAACATCCTGTTAAAACAAAAAGGCTCCCCTTTTCTTAGGGGAGCCTACCTGGGCCGACAGGATTCGAACCTGTGGAATGCGGGCACCAAAAGCCCGTGTCTTACCGCTTGACGACGGCCCAATTTATCAGCAAGAAACCTTAGTTTCAGAAGAATTAGTCTTCAGATCCACCAGTTTCAACGTGACCAGCTTCATACTCAGCCAAAATCTTATCCTGAATCTCATTTCTAAACTCAGGGCTAATCGGATGAGCAACATCTTTGTATTCACCGTTAGCAGTTTTTCGACTTGGCATAGCGATGAACAAGCCTGTTTTTCCTTCAATAATCTTCACATTGTGAACGACGAAACAATCATCAAAGGTAACAGTTACATAAGCGCGTAATTTTCCTTCGTCCTCAACTTTTCTAATACGCAATTCAGTTATCTGCATTTTTTCCACCTTTTTTTATCCGTACGACCATTATACAGTCTGCACAAGTTTAGAATCTAAAACACCAGCAAGCTTACGTTGAACATCAACCGCCTGCTGCCGCAATGTAAACACACCATAAACAGTAGAACCAGAACCAGACATTTCCGCATAAGGACAGCCCGCATTTCTTAAAAGTTCTAAAGCCTCACGAATCTCAGGATATCGACCCGTAATAGCCGGTGTAAAGGTATTTACAAAGTTCCACTCTTCTACAGATCTGTTATATACAGATTCAAAGTCAGAAAAAGCAGTCCCTGTTACCATTTTTCTTGCAGCTAATAAGTCATCTACCAGAGCATAAGCTTCTTTAGTAGAAGAACTTACTTTTGGAAAAACCAGCAACAAAAACAAGTCATGCCGAGGTTTTATCCTTCTTACATTTTCACCACGCCCAGAAACAACAGCACAAGCCTTTCCTTCCTTATCACTATGAACAAAGAAGAAAACATCACTTCCAGTTTTAGAAGCAATGTAATCGAACTGGCTTTCAGAAAGCAACACACCGCATGATTTTTCAAGCACTCTTACTAAAGCAGCAGCATCTGACGAGCCGCCACCAAGTCCACCGCCAGAAGGAATCCCTTTTATAAGTTCAACACTTACTCCAGGAACTTCACAACTTACAGTTTCACAAAATGCTTGATAAGCTATTTTTAAAGTATTATCTTCAGGCAACTTCATGGAATCGCAATGAACAAAACAGCCTTTTTCAGGAAGAATTGTTACATTCAAGACATCATACAAGTCTATTGTCTGAAATATACTTTCGATATTGTGAAAACCATCATCGCGTTTAGGCAAAACATGCAAACCAAAGTTTACTTTTGCATAGGCTCTGACTGAATAATCACAACTCATATTATTTAATTATTATATCAAATTTTCTATTATTGTCAAATCCTTAGCCCAAATATAACAAAAACGTAATAGAGATATATTATATTAAGCCCATTTATTTGTTGAAAAAATTATACCTTTGACTAGTTGACAATTAGGCTAGAGTGTTTTAAATTTGTGCAAATACAATTCCGAGGTTATTATGTTCGCAGATTCCGATTTCGAAGAGATGACAATGTCTTTTTCTTATGATGATGATTTTGATGATTATGAAGAAGACTTTGATGATGATTTTGATGACTACGAAGAGGATGACGAAGCCCTCGATGACTTCGACGACGAAGAAGACCTTTACTTCGACGACGTGTTTAAGGAAGAAGATATAGACGAACCTTATGACGACGTCGAAGAAGAAGACGGTTACGGCCGCTATAGAAGCGGCTTTGACGACGAAGACTAAAGACTAATTGTACGTCCTGCATGCCAGAGTTTTTCAAGATCATAGAACTGTCTTGCAGATTCTGACATAAGATGTACAACAATTGGTCCCAAATCAATTAAATTCCAATCATCTCCATCTGGACTCTTTTTATTTGTAACATGAATCTCAAGGTCATTTTCCTTAATGTATTCCTTAATCTGTTTATATAAGCCCTGCCAATGTACAGAACTGTTTACAGTTACAATTACAAAATAATCTGTCCAGCTGTTAAGACCACTAATATCAAGCAGAGTAACATCATTACCCTTTCCATCAATCATAAGTTTTGCAATTTCAATTGCTTTTTCTTCTGTTGTTTTCATAAAACACCTCTATCTTACATAGCGACCATCAAAATCTTTTCCAAGGATGATGGTAAAGTCAACATTTGCTTCTGAAGAAGCATACATAGATTCATCTTCCAATTCCGGTTCGCGGATATTTGTACAATGAATAAACTCACCCACAAGCTTTGCCACTGTTTCATTTCCAATATGGTCAATAATTACAGTTTCTTCGTAGTCATTTCTATTTGCATTTACAGGGCTAAGAACGTCATAGCTGGCATTCTGGAACAGAATGGCAGTATTTCGGGCAAGCCCCTGAACAGTAGTACCATTTTGAATCTCTATAACATATACACGGCTGGTCATAGAATCTGCAGTAGAGTTCAAAATAGAAACAGTCTGACGAACAGCTTCCTTAATAAATTCTCCATTGTTATCTGGGAACAAAAGCAACTGATCATCAACACGACGCAAAGAACCTGTTATTGTCTGGCGGACCATAGATTCGGAATCTACATCGGCAAGAATTTTTATAAGTGTTTCTTCTTCCTCTTTTGTCAGATTAGAAGAAAAACAGTCTGAATAAATTTTAAAGTTATCATCGTTCAAAAAGATTTCGTACTTTTTGTCATGAATACCACTTAAAAAGGCAGCCATACAGTTCTGATAACGTTCCTGAACATCATATTCACTTTCTTCTGGAAGTCTGTAACGCAGATAAACGGCAATCTTATCTCCATCCAGGTTGATGGCTCCAGAAGGTAAAAGCCAGCGTTCTCCTGATTCAGCGATACAATCAACCGGTTGAGAAATAAATACGCGCATACCACCCAAATAATCAGACAGTTTAATAAAATCATCAAAATCAAGAATAATATAAAAAGGAATCTTTATTCCAAGAAGCTTTTCTACCTCTGCCTTATAGGCTTCTATTCCAGCTTCAGAATATACTGTTTTTAATTTATCTACGCGGTTCAAAGACTGCCAGATTGCTCCAGTATGACCTGGAAGGTTAATTAAGGCTGCTTTATAAGATTCCGGGTAATAAATCATTACGCTGGAAAAGAGGACATCAGAGTTTTCATCTTCTACTATAAAGAGAGTCTTAATATTTGAATCTCTTTCTACAACGTCATTAACAGCATTAGTTTTTAATGCCAATGAGAAAACCAGAAAAAGAATTACTGCAACAAGTATAATAAAAAAGATGAACAAAAGACCTTTCTGTTCATTTCTAATTTTTAACTTCATTTTCCTTCCGACTCCGACACCTTACTTTGATAATAGTCTATCATTTTTTTTGTATCAGGATATACTTCATACCCTTTTTTTGTAATAAATTCGTAGTTTTCAACCAAAACAGAAAGAAACATTCCGTCTAAAGAGAGCTTAAACAGGTTTTCTCTGTATTCATCTGTAGATTGAGGACGGCCCGGTTCAATTTTATCTGCAAGAAAAAGGCATTTTCCCAAATCACAGATACCATATTTTGCAGAAGTGTGATTAGCCACAGCCTCTTTTATATCTTTATCTGTAATGCCAAATTTTTCTTCCATCAGAACTGCAGCGGCACGTCCATGAAGTAAAGAAGGATTGTTCAGTTCGTATTCAGAAATTGCATCTCCGTCTTTTTTAGCAAGGGCAATCTGCTGGTCAACAGGAAAATCCTTGCACATATCATGTCCAATTCCTGCAAGGTAACCTTTTGTTTCATCAAGTCCGTAATGGCGGCAGAGCCTTGCTGTCATTTCTGCAACGCGCACAGAATGTTCAAAACGAGACTTCTTTACATTCTGCTTTGTAAAATCACGAATCTGCTCAATTAATGCTAAATAATCCATCTATATTCTAAATATACTTAAAATTTTCGCTAAAAACAATACAAACCTAAGATTCACTGCCCGGGTACTGCACATTCTCATCTTCATCGTCGTCCATAACAGCACGAGAAGCCATAAAGCTGCTTCCAAAAGCTGATTGCTCAGTTTCCGTAGAAGAAAGACGCTTTTCCTGACTGTTTACAAGACGTTCAATTTCCAGGCGGGCTTCTTTCATTCCCCTTCCCGTCATTACAGAAACAGGAATTACAACTGTACCTGGCTCTTCTGCACGAATCTTTTCTGCAAGCTCTACTGCGTGGTCGTAAGCACCTTCAACGTCTATCTTGTTGCACAAAACAATACGAGGCTTTTCCATCAGTTCGTCAGAATACTTTTCAAGCTCGTCGCACAAAGTAGCGTATGCTGTCAGATAGTTTTCATCTGAACAATCAATCATAAAAATAAGACATGAAGTTCTTGTAATATGTTTAAGGAAGGTATCTCCAAGTCCAAGACCTTCTGAAGCACCTTCAATAATTCCCGGAATATCAGCAATGATGATATCACTGTCGTCGTCTACACGAAGCACACCCAGGTTTGGAATAATTGTTGTAAAAGGATATGGCGCAATTTTTGGGCGGGCATTTGTAAAGAAAGTAAGCAAAGATGATTTACCGGCATTAGGAAAACCAACAAGGCCGGCATCTGCCATAATAGAAAGTTCAAGAGTAATAATACGGCGCTCACCAGGCTGACCAGGATTTGCATGGCGTGGAGCCTGGTTTGTAGAAGTCTTAAAGTGAACGTTACCCCAACCGCCTTTTCCACCTTTCAGATATGTAAATGTTTCATCACCAGTTGCGGTAGAAAAATCGTAAATAATTTCGCCAGTTTCTGCATCGCGGATTGTTGTTCCAGGAGGCACTGGAATTACACAGTCTTCACCATCTGCACCAAAGCGGTTCCAGCCCTGACCGTCTCCGCCGTTCTTAGCCTTAAAAAAGTGACGATGGCGCAGTTTTGCCAGAGTACGCATATTTCTTTTAACAGTAAAAATTACATCTCCGCCCTTTCCGCCGTCTCCGCCGTTTGGGCCACCATGAGGAATATATTTTTCACGGCGAAATGCAACACAGCCGTTTCCACCATTTCCAGAGCGAACTTCTATTGTCGCCTCATCAGCAAAACCTAACATATCTTTAAACTCCAAAAAAAATGCCCGGCAGATTTTAGTCAAACCGGGCACTTTATCAAATAAAACTGAAACTTATTTTGCAGCTTCTACAGAGATGTATTTGTGATTCATACGTTCACTGTAAACAACTTTTCCGTCTGCAGTTGCGAACAAGCTATCATCACCGGCTTTCATTACATTTTCACCAGGATAGAATTTTGTTCCGCGCTGTCTTACAAGAATTGAACCTGCAGTAACAGTTTCACCAGCATATTTTTTTACACCCAGATTTTTTGGATTTGAATCGCGGCCGTTTTTAGCACCGCTTCCACCTCTAGTTCTTCCCATAGTAGACTCCTATTTAAAGATTAAATCAATTATGCAAGTGTGATTGAATCAACACGAACCTTTGTATACTGCTGTCTGTGTCCAATTACACGATGATAATCTTTCTTTGACTTGTACTTGAAAACAAGAACTTTCTTGTCTTTGAAAGTATCTTCAACCACTACAGTAACCTTAGCACCCTTAACATAAGGAGTACCAACACTGATTTTATCTCCATCACTTACCAAAAGAACTGTGTCGATGTCGATTTTTGAGCCTTTTTCAGCATCAAGCTTATCTACAGTAAGGACAACATCTTTTTCTGCTTTGTACTGTTTGCCCTTGAATTCAATTGTAGCGTACATACAATACCTCTTATAATTTATAAGCGCCCAGAGCAGTGGAATAAAGGAAACGTAATCCATTCTGCAGAAGACTAATGAAAGACCCGGTTAGAAGTGTAAAACGGGGATTAAACACTTATAATCCTAAAGTCTAAACACGTATCAAAGAGTTTACCAGAAACACATTTTTTGTGCAATAGCACTATATAGAAAAGGACAATAAAAAAGCAGGATGATTCAGTCTTCACTAACCACCCTGCTTTTCTTATTTTATTGCTTTACCAGCAATTATACGCGTGAAGCTTCTGCAGCTTTTGCGTCTTTACCCATGTAAGCAACAATCTTTGTTCCATCTTTAATCATGTCAGAAGGAATAAATGCTGCATCAAGGCGTTTTCCATCAACTTCGATGTATTCAATACCCTTGCTTACGTGCTGTGGGTTCTTTACTTCGATGTGAAGGTTCATCTTGCGCCAGCGGCGTTCTACAGTGTAGCCATCCCAGTCGTGCTTGATACATGGATCAATCAAAAGACCGTCATACTGAGGTTTAATACCAAGCATGTACTGAGTAATTGCGTAGTAAGACCATGTTCCGGCACCAGAGAGCCAAGATACACGAGTGTTACCTGGGCGCTTAGAGAATGTAGAATATGTTGTCTGTCCAACTACATATGGTTCACTCTGGCGGATTTCTGCCTTGTCGTTATAAGCGGCAGGAATTGCAGCCTTGCAGTATTCGTAAGCGCGGTCACCGTTTCCAAGCATTGTTTCTGCAATGATACCCCAACC
>JAEEGH010017591.1_pt1 | contig 15212 bp, 12 predicted proteins | sample 9134181 | NCBI WGS metagenome assembly JAEEGH01 (sample SAMN16246544, study PRJNA631951) | gut metagenome | biome: gut microbiome; feature: rumen; material: DP-attached | host: Bos | place: Iran: Karaj | collected 2018-10 | reverse complement strand
ACTGAGATCGCTTCCGGCCGCTTTGAGGACGATATCCGCCGTATGCGCATGGCGGCTCACCACGGCGCGGATCATATCATGGTCATTCGTACCGCCGGTCAGAGCCATTTTGATGGGCTTATCGAGGGCACTCCCCAGGGCATGGGCGGCGTTCCCATCACCCGCAAGCAGGTCAGGGCGCAGCGTAAAGCCCTCGACATGATAGAGGATGAGGTCGGCCGTCCCATCAACTACCACAGCTACGTATCCGGCGTAGCCGGTCCCGATATCGCCGTCATGTTTGCCGAGGAAGGCGTCAACGGCGTCCATCAGGATCCGCAGTATAACGTCATTTACAGGAACATCAACATGATCCGTTCCTTCGTCGACGCATGCGAATCCAAAAAGCTCATCGCATGGGCAGGCATGGCGCAGATCGACGGCGCGCACAATGCCAACGCCACCGCGCGCGAAGCTTGGAAGGTAATGCCCGAGCTCATGGTGCAGCACGGCATCAACGCGATCTTCTCCGCAAGGGTAGGCGTTCCCAAAAAGAACATCTGCCTATCCACCGTTCCCCCGACGGCGACTCCCGCTCCCTGCATCCACATGGATCTTCCCTATGCGGTTGCGCTTCGCGATCTCTTCCACGAGTATCGCATGAGGGCGCAGATGAACACCAAGTACATCGAGTCCTCCACCCGTGAAGCCACCGTTACCCATGTTCTCAACATGGTAATATCGAAGCTCACCAGCGCGGATATCCAGTCCACCATCACTCCCGACGAGGGACGTAACGTGCCCTGGCACATCTACAATATCGAAGCGTGCGATACCGCCAAGCAGGCGCTCATCGGCATGGACGGTCTTATGGAGATGGTCGAGCTCAAGAAGGACGGTTATCTCCGCGAGAAGGCACGCGAGCTCAAGGAAAGGGCCGTCATGTTCATGGAGGAGATGCTCGAGCTCGGCGGCTATTTCGCCGCGGTCGAGGAAGGCTTCTTCGTTGATTCGGGCATTTATCCCGAGAGGAACGGCGACGGTATTGCAAGGAAGATCAACGGCGGCATAGGCGCCGGCACGATCGTAAAGCGTGATAAGGAATACATGGCGCCCGTCACCGCTCATTACGGCTACAACAACGTTGAACAGTACGGCGGAGATCCCATGAACCCCTCCGCTCTTATCGGCGGCTGCACGCTTGAAGATCCCGATAAGATCATCTATATCGACGAGCTCGATGATAACGACAACGTCAACGTCCGTATGGCGGAGACAAAGGAATTCACCCCCGGCGGCAAGAAGATCCGTCCGGAGATGGAGTGGCTCGCTGACGGCACCGTTATGCTTACCATGTTCTTCCCCGCCCCCAAGCAGATCGCGGAAGCTGCGGCGCTTGAGTGCGCAAAGCGCATGAACCTTGTCGAGTGCGAGGTCATCTCCCGCGAGATCATGCATCCGCAGGACGGTACCCGCATCGAGGTCAAGGGCAAGGTGCCCTTCGAGATAGACGTTGATTCCCTCGTTATCCCCAAGGAGCCCGACGTTCTTTCCGACGCGGAGATCCGCGCCGATATCGAGCGCAGACCCATGAAGATCGTCGCCGCCACCGTCGGCGAGGATGAGCATTCCGTCGGTCTCCGTGAGATCATCGATATCAAGCACGGCGGCATCGAAAAGTACGGTATGGAGGTCGTCTACCTCGGGACCTCCTGCCCGCCCGAGAAGCTCGTCAACGCCGCTATCGAGACTCATGCCGACGCTATAATGGCTTCCACCATTATCAGCCACGACGATATCCATTACAAGAATATCGCCAAGATCGACCAGATCTGCCGCGAGATGGGTATCCGCGATAAGATCATATTCATCGCCGGCGGCACCCAGGTCACTCCCGAGCTTGCAAGGAAAGCGGGCGCGGACGAGGGCTTCGGCCGCGGCAGCCACGGCGTACACAACGCTACCTTCCTCATCAAGAAGAGATGGGAAATGGAAAAAGAAGGCAAGATGTAAAAGCCTTCTAAACGGATCGTTTGGGAGCCGCTGTTTCAAACGGCGGTTCCCGTTTGTGAGAAAAGATATGAAGACAGACGTTCTTGTTTACGAAATAGGCTCCACAACTACATTGGTCAACGCCATTAACGGAATTGACACCGATTCCCCGCGCTTCATCGGGCAGGGACAGGCGCCTACCTCCGTTCTCGAAGGCGACGTGCGTATCGGTCTTAAAAACGCGATCGACGATCTTGCGAAGAATCTGGGAGTTTCGGATATAGAATACGGCATCGCGTTCGCGACCTCGAGCGCCGCAGGCGGTCTCAGGATGACCGTTCACGGTCTCGTTTACGATATGACGGTAAAGGCTGCGCGCGCCGCGGCTTTGGGCGCAGGCGCGATCATTAAGCACGCCACGGCGGGCATAATGTCCGACTATGATATCGAGGACGTCAAAGCGATAAACCCCAATCTTATACTGCTTGCCGGGGGCACCGATTACGGCGAACGTGAAACGGCGATCGAGAATGCAAAAAAGATCGCCGCATCGGGACTCAAGGTCCCCGTCATCTACGGCGGAAATATCCAGAACCATCATATTATCAAATCCATATTCGAAGGCACGGGCATACCCCTTTACATAACCGAAAACGTATATCCGAAGCTCGATCTGTTGAATATCGAGCCTGCAAGGAAGATCATCCACAAGGTGTTCGAGGAGCATATCGTCAAAGCCGCTGGCATGGAGCATGTGCGCGATATGGTCACCGGCAACATCATCCCCACGCCGGGCGCGGTCATGGAAGCCGCTCAGCTCCTTTATAATGAGATCGGCGATCTTGCCGTTATCGATATAGGCGGCGCAACGACGGACGTTCATTCTGTCACCGCCGGTTCCGATGAGATCGCCACGATCCAGACCACGCCGGAGCCCTTTGCCAAGAGGACCGTCGAGGGCGACCTCGGCATGTTCGTAAACGCGCATAACGTTATCGATCTTATCGGCAGGGAGAAGCTCGGAAAGGAGCTTTCCCTCGATATCGATTCCGTAATGAAAGACTATAAGCCCATCCCCGAAACGCCGGAGCAGTTCAAACTGACTCAAAGGCTTTGTCTTGAGGCGGGCGTCACGTCAGTTGAAAGGCACGCGGGCGCGCTGCGTTATATCTACACGCCGCGCGGCAGGCAGACAATTGCTGAAGGCAAGGACCTTACGAAGCTCAAATATCTTGTTGCCACGGGCGGCGCGCTAACCCGCCTTCCCGAAAGGCAGTCGATCATGCGGCGTATCGCGGACTGCAACGAAAACGGCATGATGCTTTATCCCAAGCCCTCCGTGCTCAAATTGCTGTACGATAACGACTACATAATGGCGTCTCTCGGCGTTTTAAGCAAACGATTCCCCGAAGCCGCGCTTTCGCTTTTGAAGCAGAGCATCGGCATTCAGTAAGGAGAGAATATGTATCCCCGCATTTTGATCGATCTGAACAAGCTCAAGGAAAACCTTGACAGGCTCGTAGAGCTCTGCCATTCGCAGGGCATTATGACGGCGATCGTTACAAAGGTCTTCTGCGCCGACGAGCGCATAGTTGAGCTGATAAACGCAAGCGAAGCCGATATGCTCGCCGATTCAAGGGTGCAGAATCTTGACGGTATGAAGACGGATAAACCCCGCCTCCTCCTTCGCATAGGCATGCAGTCCGAAGCCGAAAGGATCGTGTCCGTTTCCGAGATATCAAATCAGAGTGAGCTCGAGACCGTTAAACTCATTGCCGCGGCGGCTGAAAAGCTCGGCAAAGCGCATAAGATCATTCTCATGATCGACATGGGCGACCTCAGGGAGGGCGTCTTCAATACGAACCGCGGAGAGATACTCCGCATCGCGCGGTTCATAAACGATTCGCCTTACCTCGAGCTTTACGGGATAGGCGTGAACCTTACCTGCTACGGAGGCATACTGCCCGATGAGATCAACCTCGGCGGACTCGTCGCCATTACCGAATGGCTGAGGGGTGAGCTCAATGCCGAGATCCCCGTCGTATCCGGCGGCAATTCCTCCACGATGGGTATGCTCGTCGATAAGAACGTGCCGAAGGGCGTAAATCATCTCCGCCTCGGAGAAAGCTTCGTGCTCGGCAACGACACCGCCACGGGCAAGCCGGAACCTTTCCTTAATACCGATTGCTTCGTGCTCGAGGCAGAGATTGTCGAGCTCAAGACAAAGCCTTCGAAGCCGATCGGAAAGTCCGGTCCCAATGCCTTCGGCGAGTATCTTGAGTATCCCGACCGCGGCATTATGAAACGCGCGATACTCGGTATCGGCCGACAGGACGTTTCGGTGGACGGGCTTACTCCCGTCGATCCGGAGGTCGAGATCATAGGCGCGAGTTCCGATCATCTGATCGTCAATCTGACGGAGTGCCATACCGAATACAAGGTCGGCGATATCGTCCGGTTCATCCCTGATTACGGCGCGCTCCTCCATCTTTTCACAAGCAAATATGTCGATAGGGCTTATATCGACCTAAAATAAGAAAGGCATAATAAATGTTCGTACACAACGTTACTTTCCAGAACAATCTTCGTTACCGCACCTGGGCGGAGATCGATCTCGCCGCGATGAAATCCAATCTCGAGTACGCCAAGAGCGTTTCCGGCAAGCCCGTTATCTGCGTCATCAAGGGCGACGCATACGGTCACGGCGCAGTCGAGTGCGGCAAGTACCTTCAGGATAACGGTGCGGATATGTTCGCCGTCGCCTGTATCGAAGAGGCGCTTGAGCTTCGTGAGAACGGCATCACGATCCCCATTCTGATTCTCGGCTACACCCCCGCCCTCTTCGTCAAGGAGCTATCCTATTACGATCTCGAGCAGACCGTTGTGGACGTTTCCCATGCGGATGAGCTCAATAAGGCGGCGGAAGAAGCGCACGTCAGGATCAAGGTGCATATCAAGATCGACACCGGTATGGGCCGTATCGGTCTTTATGCGCACGGTCATATCGGCGGCAGGAAGGTAATCGAGAAGGCCATCGACGACGCGGAACACATCTATAATCTGCCCCATCTCAACGCCGTCGGGCTCTATACGCATTTCGCTGTGGCCGACATGCCCGAGCAGTACGATTATACCGAGGCGCAGTTTAAGAATTACTGCGACGTAAGGAACGGTCTTATAGCGCGCGGCATCCATATTGAGAAATGTCACGTTTCGAATTCCGCGGCGATAATGGAATATCCCGATCTGCATTTCGATTACGTACGCGAGGGTATCATCCTTTACGGCATGTACCCCAACTCAAAGCCGCAGGAAGGTCCCTTAAAGCCCGTTATGACGCTTAAATCAAGGGTCGCGCTCGTTCGCGATATCCCCGCCGGTTCCACGATAAGCTACGGCAGGCTCTATAAAGCGGAGCACGATATGAAGGTCGCCGTCATTTCTATCGGCTATGCGGACGGCTTCCCCAGGAGGCTCACAAATACTGCTATAATGACCATAAACGGTAAGCGCTACCCCCAGATAGGCCGCGTCTGCATGGATATGTGTATGTGCGACGTTACCGGTTCCGACGTAAAGCGCGGGGATGAAGTCGTCATATTCGGCAAGGGCGGCATATCCGCCGAGGAAGTCGCCGTTATGGTCAACACGATCAATTACGAGGTCACCTGCGATATTTCCCGCCGCGCACACACCTTCTATCTGAACAGAGAATGACTTTACTGAGGTTCGATTGGGATTCCCTTCATAAGGAGCTTGAAGGCTGCACAAAATGCAGGCTTTGTGAAAAGCGCACGAATATCGTCGTTGCGGACGGCGACCCTCATGCCGAGATCATGTTCATCGGCGAGGGTCCCGGCCGTGAGGAGGATGAACAGGGCGTTCCTTTCGTCGGCGCAGCGGGCAGGCTTTTCAATTACCTGCTGGAGGAAGCGGGCCTTAAGAGGGAAAACATCTATATTTGCAACATCGTAAAATGCCGTCCTCCCCAAAACAGGGACCCGTTTCCGGATGAAGCGGAGGCGTGCCTCCCCTACCTTCGCGCGCAGATAGCACTTGTCAGACCGAAGGTGATCGTCTGCCTCGGACGCATTGCCGCAAGGTATGTGTACGATAAGGATATCCAGATATCGCGGGATCGCGGACGCATAAAAAAAGCCGGTATCTTTTACATCATACCGACCTATCATCCCGCGGCGCTTTTAAGGCGAGAAGAATACACAAACGATTTTGTTTACGACCTGAACACAGCAAGGAAGCTTGTTGAAAAGCTGAATGGCAACGAAGATATAGTGATATGAAAAGAAGCAGCTTAGCTGCTTCTTTTAATTATACTTCGGGTTTTTGTCGATCCGGCTTATTTCCTTTTGGGCAGACCGTGGCAGCACATGCCTTCCCAATCGTGCGCTGCCTCCATTACGCATTCGGAAACCGTGGGATGAGGATGTATCGTATCCGCAACGTCTTTTACAGAGCCGCCGAGCTTGATAACGGCCGCAAGTTCCGCTATCATGTCGGTCGCCCTGGGGCACATGAGCTGTGCGCCGATGAGCTTTCCGTCCATATCGGAAATGAGCTTGACTATACCGAGGTTTTCACCCATTACCATCGCGCGCCCGTTGCCAGCAACGTTAAAGGTGCCGATCTTATACTCGACGCCCTGCGCCTTGAGCTTATCCTCCGAAAGACCTACGAAGGCGATCTCGGGATTTGTGTATATGCAGGAGGGGACGACGCTGTAATCCATGATCTCATCGTGACCGGAGGCGTTTGCCGCGGCAACGAGACCCTGTGCGGAAGCAACGTGAGCAAGCTGTATCTTGCCCGTGATATCGCCGATGGCGTAAATGTTTTCGATATTGGTGCGGCAATGATCGTCGATAACGATGAAGTTGCGGTTGAACTCGATCCCAAGCTCCTCAAGACCTATCCCGCGGGTCTCGGCCTTTCGGCCGACGCTGACGACGCAGCACGCGCCTTCGGCGGTCTTGACGGCGCCGTTCAATTCGTAACTGACGGTGACCGTATCTCCACCCTGTATCTTTGTGACCTTGGCGTTGTTGACTATCGCGACCTTCTTCTTTTTAAGCACGCGCAAGCAGGTCCTGACGATATCGGCGTCTGCGCCGGGAAGTATCGAAGGCATCATCTCGATGACGGTAACGGGCTTTCCGAGCGTCGCAAACAGCGTTGCGAACTCAATGCCGATAACGCCGCCGCCGATAATAACGAAGCTCTCCGGCAATGAAGTCATCGCAAGTATGTCGTCGGACGTGACCACGTTCTTTCCGTCTATCCCCTCGATGGGAGGACGCGCGGGCGAAGAGCCGGTCGCAAGGATCAGTCGATCGTACGAAACATTGAGCGCTTCCCCTTCGGCGTTATTTACGGTCATATTATGTTCGTCGGTCAATCGACCGAAACCCTTTATCACCTTAACGCCATGTGCTTTTTCAAGCCCGCCAATACCGGAAACGAGCTTATCGACGGTTGCGGTCTTGAATGCCGCCATTTTCTCGAAATCATAGCCGACTTCCGCGGCGTTCACGCCGAAAACGGAAGCGCCGGCGGACTGCTCATAAACCTCGGCACAGTGAAGAAGCGCCTTGGTGGGGATGCAGCCGCGGTTAAGACATGTTCCGCCAAGCTCCCTCGCCTCGATAAGTGCGACCTTTTTACCGTACTGCGCAGCACGGATCGCGGCGACGTAACCGCCGGGACCGCCGCCCAATACAGCTATATCATAATCATACTGACACATTGTAATGCCCTCCTGTTTTTATGCGTTAAGGATACCATATCCAGCCGCATTTTTCAACCGTTTTTAACCAATACTGTATCCATGAACGACAAAACGGTCAAATACATGAATATGCTCGCCGCGGCTTTCGGAGCCGTTCCGTCCGCGCCGCGTCCAACCCCTGATCCGAAGAATTATCCGCTGTATCTTAAAGAGAATTCGCCTTCTCCCAAAGAACTCGATCGTCAGCGCAGCGATAAGGAAACGGGCGGCGTCAAGTTTTCAATCGTGATCGATGCGACAGGCTCGGATAAAGAACTGACGGGCTGTACGCTCGTTTCCGTATGCGCGCAGACTTACCCGTTTTATGAGATCGTTATCGTGTCGGATAAATCTTCATATTCCGACCTTTTGACAGATCAAACGGCTTTTGTTGAGGAAACCTCGCTTTCCGAAGCCGATCGCGCCATTGAAGGCGACGCAGTTATGCTCCTTTTAGCCGGCGACGTTCTCTCGCCGGACGCGCTTTATTTAATTGCAAATAAACTTAATGACGACCCGCGTGAACAGCTCGTTTATACTGATAACGACCGTATTAGCGGCGCCGTAAGATCGAGGCCGTGTTTTAAGCCCGCATATTCGCCTGTGAGCGAGATCTGCTTTGATTACGTACAAAGACCACTCTGTGTAAGGAAACGCTTACACGAGCTTACAGGGGTCTTATCCGGTGCGGCGGATCATCATGAATACGTAATGAAATGCTTTGAGGCGGCAGGCGGCGCGGCTCATATTCCGAAAGTGCTTTTGTCGATCCGGGACGATCGGCGGGATAACGGAACGCCGAAACCGCCGAAGGGCTTTGAGCTCATTCCCGGTTCGTTCGAAGGAAGCTTAAGGCTGATCCCGAAAAATCCAGTAAAAGGCAGGACGACTGTCATTATCCCGGACGCGGCGGACGCCGAGGAGCTCAAGACCTGCCTTGAATGGATCGACGTGCTTTCGGTAAAACGCAGGCACGATATAGTGATCGGTCTCGGCAAAGCGCCGAACGATGCGCTGAAAGAATACCTGGACTCTCTAAAAAAGCACAAAGCCGCGGCTGTGACGGAGCTTTACCAAAACGGCGTGCGCTCAATACCATCGGTGCTCAATGAATGCGCTTCAAGATACCCGGCGGATCATTTTGTGTTTCTTTCCGCCGCGGCAAGGATCGTTTCGTGCGATTTTATCGACGAGCTCCTCTGCCCCCTTATGCTCGAGGGAGCGGGGATATCCGGAGGAAAGCTATACGATCCCGATGGGCTCCTATACCATACCGGATACGTGATCGGACTGGAGGGCTGGGCGGGATCGCTCTACTCCGGTACGATCGACGATAAAAGGGACGAACAGAAGTGCTTCTATACTTCCGTACAACGTAACGTTTCTGCGGTCAGCGGAGCGTTTATGGCGGTTTCTTCGGAGGATTTTCTTAATGTGGGCATGTTTGACGAGTCGTTCTCCGAGGTCGGTTGGGATATTGAATTCTGCCTGCGCGCTGCGAATAAGGGGCTCATGACGGTTTATACGCCATATGCCGAGGCAAAGCTTATAAGACGCCTCAAGAGCTTCGGCGAAACGTCAAAGGATGATCTTACAAGGTGCTATGACGTGATGCGCGGCACGCTGATGTCGGGAGATAAGTATTACAGTCCCAATTTCGACTGCCGCTCGCGCATACCCCTAACCGCAATAAAACCATACAGACCGATAGTGTTAAACCCCAATTTCTGATTGACGAAGCTAATAAAATCGTATTATAATTGTATCGGAGAATACTTATCGGCCGATCGGCCGGGAAAGGGGCACATATGGAAGGTATCGAGAAGCTGAAGGAAATGATCGAAGGAAGCTCGAGAATAGTATTCCTTGGCGGCGCAGGCGTTTCAACGGAGAGCGGCATACCTGATTTCAGAAGCGAAAACGGCATTTTCAACGCGATCCGCGAATTCGGTTATCCGCCCGAGACGCTGCTTTCGCGCTCCTTCTTCGACAGGGATCCGGAGACCTTTTTCAAATACTACCGCGGTCTTCTTATGAACGGCGAGGCGAAGCCCAACGCGGCGCATTACGCGCTCGCAAAGCTTGAGGAAAAGGGCAAGCTCACGGCGGTCGCAACACAGAATATCGATGGGCTCCATACCATGGCGGGCAGCAGGAACGTATATGAGCTCCACGGCTCCATCATGCGCAATCACTGCATGAAATGCGGCAAGTTCTATGACGAAAAGTTCATAGCGGGATCGAAAGGCGTGCCGAGGTGTACCTGCGGCGGTATCGTCAAGCCCGACGTCGTGCTTTATGAGGAAGGGCTCGACCACGATACACTTATGGGCGCGATCACCCATATAATGCGCGCGGATATGCTCATCGTAGGCGGGACGAGCCTCCAGGTCTACCCTGCCGCCGGGCTTATAGATTATTATCGCGGCGACAAGCTGGTGCTTATAAACAAATCGTCCACACCGTACGACAGGTACGCTGACCTTGTTATAAACGATTCGATCGGCAAGGTGCTCGGAGAGGCGGTCGGTATAGAATGATCACAAAATAGTTAGAGTATTGCTAAAAAGGAGCGGTTTTTCACCGCTCCTTTTTTCGATGATAGTCAATTGCCCTTCGGCGTGGTTTCCGGGGTGTTTATGTTGTCCATAAGGCTTTGGAATTCTTCATCCGTACCGCCGCGGAGCGCAAAAGCGTAAATCGATCCGTTATAACAGAATGCGATCTCCTGGCAATACTCGCTGTCCTTGATGTATTTTGACATGACTGCGTCTGTGTGAAGGTATTTCCCGTGCGAAGACTCCGCACCCCTTTCAAGCATCAGCTCAACGTAATCATCAAGGACTTTGATCGCGTCGCCATGCAGATCCTGCCTTGAAATGATTATTGTCTCGGAATACATGCCCTTTTCAAATACCCAAAGATCTTCGTTGCTCGAGGTTGAATCTCTGATGAAATCCTTTGGGATAACGGCAGTGATATCATGAAATGTTATCTTGCCGTTGAACGGCATTTTGATCCTTTGGCATCCGCTCAGGGGAATGATAGCGGCGGCTGTCAAGAGCAAACAAACAATGATCGATATAATATGTTTTTTAGAAAATGAATCCATTATTCGATCCTCCTTTTTATCCTATTGACCGTGCAGCACGGTGATCGATATTTGAGGAAGCTCCCGGTCATACTTCTGCAGACCTCCGCCGTGCTCGCCGACAAAACATGCCATGTAACGCACTGTTCCTTGCCCGGCTATACTGATGCTTTCCGCAGGCTCAAGAAGCCTGTCTATATTGCTTTCGTCCACTTCCGCTAAATCGTCGGCATTGATAATAAACAGCTTAAGCGAACTGTCCTTTAGGAGCCCGTTTTTTGCATCCTCCGGCGATTTGGCTGCGACCTCGATCGTTTGATCTGCGCCTGTGTAATTGACAAATTCCAGACAGCAGAGCATAGAGGCCTTCCCGTCATGTATTATAAACCGGTCGAAGAAGCTGTTTTCCGAAAGCTCGACTTTGCCGTGAACAGGACCGCATCCAAAGGCAAAAACGAGGCAAAACAGCGCCGCAAGGATAACGCAAAAAGTTCTTATCGTTTTCATTAGGCAAACTACTTTCTTTGAGCTATGGTTTAGCATTGACCCGAAAAAGGATCATGCCGCTGCGAGGAGACTATTATTCATAGCCCTTTCTCAGCCGTGAAAGCCTGAAAAGATCCTCCTCCGAAAGCGTATATCCCGCTATGTATTCTTCCGTTTTTATCGTTTTGCACTTCTCGGGATCGTCGCATAATTCTGCGCCGGCAAGTATCTTCAGAGCTTCATAGAGGTTCGGCGAAGCATCCTTGGGAAGCTTTTCGCCTTCATCATATCCGTCAACGAAGTTCCACGCGGATATATTGGCCGTGCTGTATACCGTCTCGAAATAGATCGTAAAGTCCGGCATATCTCCGCCGTGCTCGGTCCAATAGATCATCTCGTTTATTTTTTCCTTGATCTTCTCTCCGTATTTGGCGTTGCAGATCTCCATATACCGTTTATAGGTCCGGGGAGTTTTCTCGTTGATCTTAAAGCTGGTGGTATAATTCTCCGTTCCTTTACATCCGGATATGTAAAGATTTACGCCGCTTACGAATTCGGGCATAAGGTAGTCATAGCCTGAATCGTTATCCATGATCTCCAGCTTATCTTCAATACCGAGCGAGTTAAACTCGTCTTCGAAGAGCTTTGCAAGCTCCCGCTTCTCTCTTAAATTAAGCCCCTTGATGGAATAGAACCTGCGGCCTGTCGGGAACGCGGTATTACAGTTCATGAATTCCGCGTTTTCTTTCTGACGGGACTGCAGTTTATAGTATTCTCCCCCAAGGAGTGAAAGCTCACAATAGATATCCCTGCCGAGCTTTCGGTCGATCCTGACGTTCATTGTGTATATCGGACTGCTTTCCTCGCCCTTCTTTACTTGTTTGACGTTACGCTCGTATGCTTTTGTAATGATCTGGATGCTTTCCGGATCGGTAAACTCGATCTTGCTGCCGATTATATCCTGATACGATTTGCTGGTGTTGTAGATGCCGAACAGCGAGATCGGCTGTTCCTGCAATACATAATAGCCCTTTACGTTGTTTGTGGCGGCCTTGCGTGAAAGTTCCGCCGCTTTTACAGCGTGAGGAAGCACGAAATACAGTATCGCAATGCCGAGAGGTATCACGTAAAGCGGTATCGCCTTGAGCATTTTCTTAACGTTCCTTGTGGAGATCAGCTCATACAGACAATAGAATATGAACGAGAACAGTACGAGCACCACGGTGACGATAAGGCTGAAGTTTACCTGTACGATATAGAATACAAGCAGCAGGAGCAGCGGAAGTGCGATCGCGGTGCGGATAAGGATCTGCATAAGCTTGTTCGACGCGGGCATGCCGGCAAGCTCCGATCTCCTCTTGACGAAAGCGATGCAGCCGAGGATTACAAGCAGCAGCGAATACGCAAGCGAGTAAAGCATCGCCCATACGTTTCCGAAGGTGATGCTTGCTCCCTGAAGGAAGAACCCGGTCAGGAAAGCATACGGCGTACCGAAGATATTGTAGCTCGGATCGAATAATATCGACAGCTTGCCGATAAAGAAGAATTCGTTCGTAAGTGAATGGATGAACACGGCAAGCACTGTGAGCATGAACCTCGGTATAAAAATGATAACTACCGAAGTGATAAGGTTTACGAACCTTGTGCCCGATATCGCGCAGGCGATGGATACGGCGCCGACTACTTCTATCGCGCCGATAAGCATGTTCAGGTATACGCACAGCAGGAGAAGGTAGTTATAAGGCGTTCCGAATACTGCGTGAAGTATCGCCTGAACAACAGCGTATGCGGTCAAGCCTATGAAGATCCACAGCATTATCGCAACAAAGGACGAGAAATACATCTGGGATCTTTTAATCGGCAGGCCGTGATAAAAATCGCTGTATGAACGCCTGTTGAGCCAGTTATACGCTGTAAACGTCAATATGAAGCTTACAATGTAAACATAGGACATCATTGGCATCGCTATGGACATGCCGTCGGGGATCGAGCTGACAGTAGAGTCCAAATACATTTCGGACAGGTATTGTGTGATGATCGTAACGAGCGTCACGAAGTTCGACAGCATCAGGATGACGGCCGAAACTATGCCGGCGACCTTGAGCTGGCGGAACATTTCCTTAAAATATCCGTGATGGAAAAGCTTGTTCATTTCATTCCACCTCCTGCTTGAGCACGTCGGAGAACGCGTATCCGAGCGCGTCCATTTCGTAAACGAATACTTCTTCGAGCGAGAGCGGCAGAATCTCGTAAAGCAGCGGATCCATCGCCGTGATCTTCGCGGTGGTCTCTTCCCTGTCGCCTCGGACGATTATCGACGAAACGCTTCCGTGCTTCGTGAACGAGAGCATATCGATCGAATCGAATTTGGACTTGTCGTATTCCTCTTTGAAAGCGACCTGGACCTTGAAGAGAGAGGTCTTGAGGTTCGTTATATCGCTCTCAAATATGATGCCGCCCTTGTGAAGGAGCGAAAGCTGATCGCAGGTATCCTCGAGCTCGCGCAGCGAATGGCTCGTTATCACCGCGGTGGCGTTCCTTTCCATCACGTCGTCGTAAAGCAGGTTTTTGACCAGGTTCCTCATTACGGGATCGAGCCCGTCGAACGTCTCGTCAAAAAGTATGTAATCCGCCTTGCACGAGAGCGCGAGTATCGTCGCCGCCTGGCGCTTCATACCCTTTGAGAAAGTGCCGATATTTGCTTTGGGATTGAGCTTGAAGGTCGACACGAGCTCGTTAAAGCGGTCGTAGGAGAAGTTCTTGTAGATCGAGGAATACATCCTTGCCATTCGTATAAGACTTGCACGCGGCAGGAAATACAGCTCGTCCGGGACGAACACGAGCTTGTTCTTGACCTCCGGCGAATCGAAAACCGGTTCGTCGTCGATCTTTATAATACCTGTCTGAGGCTTGTATATGCCGCTGATAAGCCTTAACAGCGTGGATTTACCCGCGCCGTTTGAGCCTACCATGCCGTAAATACAGCCGTTCGGTATCCTGCAGTTAAGGGATTTGAGCGCGGCAAAATCGCCGAATTTCATGGTAACGTTATCAGCTGTTATCATTTCCCGTCCACCTTTCCTTTCATATCCGATTTTTCGTCGTAGACCTTATTGACGATCTCAAGCAGCGTTTCTTTAGCTATGCCGCGGTTTTTGAGCTCGTTCAAAATCGATTCGAGCCAACCGGCTTTCTTTTCGGCAGCCTCATGGAGCTTATCCATCGCATCCTTTGTAAGATATCTGCCGTTGCCGGGTACGGTATAGCATAAGCCGCGGCGTTCTATCTCGTTATATGCACGCTGAAGGGTGTTCGGATTCACGTTGAGCTCGCGAGATAGCTGCCTTACAGACGGAAGCTTCCCGTCGGGACCGATATCGCCGCTTATTATACAGCTTTCAAATTGCTCGATAAGCTGCTCGTAGAGCGGCGTGCGGGACATTTTATCGATCGTAAACATAAGCCCCTCCTTCCTGTTTTACTGTATTAATAATAATAGTACAGTAATGACGCTTTGTCAAGAGCAAAATAAAAAACCGCCGGATTTCCGGCGGTTTGAGTTTCAGATCGATCACGCTTTATAAAGAGTCTTGATGAGATTCTTATAGGTCTTGATCTTGGTGGAATCAGTCCATTCCTTGAGCTTCTGAGTATAAAGCTCTGCCTGATCGGCCTTCAGCTTCGCATCGAAGCAGTTGTCGTAGAGAAGCTGGGCGGTCATAACGACTTCTTCCTCGGTCTCGTCGTTGTCAGCGTCAGCTTCCGCGTTGGGATCGGGAGTCTCCTGAGGCTCTTCCGTCGCGTTGGGATCGGGAGTCTCCTGAGGCTCTTCCGTCGCGTTGGGATCGGGAGTCTCCTGAGGCTCTTCCGTCGCGGTGGGCT
>JAEEGH010017588.1_pt1 | contig 15213 bp, 12 predicted proteins | sample 9134181 | NCBI WGS metagenome assembly JAEEGH01 (sample SAMN16246544, study PRJNA631951) | gut metagenome | biome: gut microbiome; feature: rumen; material: DP-attached | host: Bos | place: Iran: Karaj | collected 2018-10 | reverse complement strand
GGCTGGACGCAGCCATGTGCATTTCGATGTTCTCGGAACTGGAAACTTCAATTTCGCCCCACTGGCCATTACGGAAGTAGCAGCGCACGTTGTAGTCGGTTTTTACGTAACCGAAGGGAAGGTTTTGCCAATCTATATTCATGATGTTCAATTTTTTATATTGTTTATTGTTTTAATTTTAATCCGACAAAGATAAGAATAAAATATGGATAAATGAAAAAAAATTTTACCATGTCGGAAAAAAGTAGTAATTTTGCACCCGATTTCAGCGGTAGAAAAACACTGAAACGGCCTCTTAGCTCAGTTGGTTAGAGCAGCTGACTCATAATCAGCGGGTCCTTGGTTCGAACCCGAGAGGGGCCACTAAAGGTTTGAGGTTTAATGTTTATGGTTTAAGGGTGATGTGCCCAAACTTTAAACCTTAAACCTTAAATTTTAAACCCCAAAATGATGGGCAGAATAATGGCCATAGACTACGGAAAAGTGCGCACGGGGTTGGCAGTGACCGACCCCGTGCGCATTATTGCCACCGCGCTGACAACGGTGGACACCCCTACTCTGCTCCCTTATATTAAAGAATATTGCGCGCGAGAAGAAGTGGACATTTTTGTTGTGGGAATCGCCAAACATATGGACAACAGCCCCTCGGAGTCGATGCAATATATAGAACCTTTTGTCAAGCAGTTGGCCAAAACTTTCCCTGACAAGGAGATTGCCCGGGTTGATGAGCGTTTCACTTCGAAGATGGCTTTTCAGACCATGATTGACAGTGGACTGAAGAAAAAGCAGCGGCGCGACAAGGGCATGATTGACCAGATTGCCGCGACACTGATTCTGCAAACCTATATGAACACAATAAACAACAGAACGATATGATTTTACCCATTGTGGGATATGGGCATCCCACGCTGCGCAAAATAGCGCAGCCCATTACCAAAGACTATCCCAACCTCAAGGAGCTCGTTGCCAACATGTACGAGACCATGTATGCCGCCGACGGCGTGGGACTTGCCGCCCCACAAGTCGACTTATCCATTCGCGTGGTTGTCATCGGATTTCGCCCCTATGACGAGAAGACCAACACCTATGGTGATCCCACCGAAGAGCATACTCTGATCAACCCTGAGATTCTCTCCTTTGGCGAGAAGAAAGACTGGTTCAACGAAGGTTGCCTAAGTGTACCCGAAATCCATGAGGATGTGTTACGCCCCACTTCGCTACGCCTGCGTTGGTATGACGAGGACTGGCAGCTGCACGAAGAGGTCATCGACGGTTTCTTCGCACGTGTCACCCAACACGAAGTAGACCACCTCGACGGCAAGGTCTTCACCGACCGTTTGAGTTCGCTTCGCCGCACCATGCTCAAGCGCCGACTGAACGATATCGCCAATGGCAAGGTGAGGACACACTATAAGATGAAACGGAAGTGATTTCTTAGTTATCGATTAAAGCTTAATAATCATATATGAAAAAGATTGCTATAATTACCCTTGGTGCATTGATTGCCCTATCATGTGGCCACAAAGTCGAAACACCCAACCACGACGCCCTTATCGACTCCATCAGCAACGAGGAACAAAACCTGACTCGTTTTGCCGTCGGTACCGACACAGCCAAGGCCAACCACATTATCGCCCTCTACAATCTGTTTGTCGAAAACTTCCCGGAAGACAGTTTGGCGCCCATTTACATGTTGCGCACCGCCGAGGTACAAATCAACACCGGCAACTTTGAAGATGGCATCAATTCGCTTGACAGTATCATGGCCCTCTATCCTGGCTTTGAGGACATAGCCATGTGCCAATTCATGAAAGGGAAAGCCTACGAAGACAACCAGCAATATGACTTGGCACGCGAAGCATACGGAGAGTTCGTGGAGAACTATCCCGACCATGTGCTCGCCGCCGACACCCGAAAGATGCTCCCGCTCATCGGACTCACCCCTGAAGAACAACTTGAAGCCATACAGGCAAAAAAACGATAAAAAAGAGTCATGGAAATTAGTCGGTTCCGCATCAGGGCAAGCTACCCTAACTTCTATATGGTGACACTCTATGCCCGCGAGGGCCGAGAAATTTTCGACCACGACAGCGAAGACCCTGCCAACATACTGGAAGGCAACAAGCCCGGCACCGTCATCTATCGTTTGAAAGGCGATGAAGAAACCGCCCGCGAGTTTCCCCCTCGTTGGTACGACATGTACCAATTGCTGAAACTGCGTGATGCTGAGCAGGTACGTTTTCTCGAGTTACTCCTCGCCGAACATGACGGACAACTCACCGCTGATGAACGCAACACGTTGGAGGATATCCGCGACACTTTCCGCCGCCAATGTATCGACTTTGTTCGGGAGAACCCCTTGTACGACTCCGACGAACTCATCACCACCCTTACCGCAACTGCCGACTTTACCGACGAAGCCATCAGCTATAAAGGGCACATGCTCCTCGATTTGACGAGGAACTGCTATCCTGTACCCGATTTTGTTATCCTTACAGCAAAATCATTCAACAATCCAGAACACCTGCCCGAACTTCTCCAGAAAGCCATCCACAATCTGGAGATAATGACCAACTGTAAGCTCGGTGACGTACGCAATCCACTTGTCTTCGCCATCCGCTGCGCCATGCCGCAATATATCCCTGGTTTGATGCCCACATTGCTCAACATCGGAGTAACAAGAACTTCGTATCAAGCTTTAAAAGCCAGTTTCGCCCCAGGGATGGCCAACCGAGTATATCTCAGCACTCTTCACACACTCTGCGAGATGCTGGGACTGGACCATCGATACAATGCCTCTGATATCAAGCTCTCCGTCGATGACCAACACATACGTATCGCCAAGTTAGAAGGTAAAATTCTTGCCGCCGGCGAAGAAAAACTCATCACTGACGCCCACTACCAAGCCTTGCGTCTCACCCAGTTTGTACGCCAATTCTACCTCAACAACCCCGACCTTATCCTCACCTTCATGCAGGGAAAGCAAGCCTACCCGAGCCTTATCCTGCAGCGCATGGTATGGACTATCGGCAACGACGAAAGCTATCCCGGAGTGCTCTATAGCCGACACTCACGCACTGGCGAAGGCAAACAGATAGAAAGTTATCGCAATATCTTCGGCGAGGAGATTATGACCGGCGATGTCACCACCGAAGATAGCGCCTATACAAACCGAAACGAAATCCGCAAAAAATTTCCGGCAGTATATCACTTCGACCCTTTGCTGAAGAAATTGGAGAGCAGATACAAGACTCCTGTCACCATTGAGTTTGCTGTCGAAAGCCGTCCTCATGAACTAAGCCTCTTTTCGGTACTTCAACTCAACGCCTCCGAGATGACCGGTCGTGCAGCCCTTATCTCTGCCATCGACATGCTTGGAGAGGGATTGATTGCCGACCATTATGTCCTCGACCTCATCAAACCATACCACCTTCGTCAGATAGTATCCGCCTCTATAGACGACAAAACCATCTCGGAACTCGAATTCTTTGGCCACGGATTAAGTGTGTTGCCACGCACCGCCATATCGGCACGACTGTGCTTCTCGGTGGCCAAGGCTCACGAATACAAAAGCAAGGGCGAGCGTGTGTGTCTCTGCCAAAGTCATTTTGTGCCGCAAGACACCATTACCCTCAACGAACTCGACGCCATCCTCTCGATGATGCCCGCCGCCATCCATGTTGTCACCGCCTGTCGTGGCTATGGTATTCCCGCTTTCATGGATCTCCAATCCTATGGCATCCACATCAACGGCAACACCATTGTCAATGCCGAAGGTCGCACCATTGCAGAAGGAGAAATGATCACTGTTAGTTCCAAACGGCAGAGCATTTATAAAGGACAGGCCGCTTTCAAACCTGCCAGATTCACTAAATATCTTGAAGGTGCCAATGTAGAACTCAATGACGAGGAGAAAATTTTCTTCCATCGCATGAAAGATGCCTACGAGAAATATCAACAGATTGTCACCTCCAACGAGGTATCTTATATCAGCGACATCAGCAAACTGGCGCGACTCATCCGATGCAATTTACAGAACCAACCCAAAAAAGCTGCTGCCATCGTCAACACCTGGTTCGAGCAACACCCGGGAGACTACGTTGAAGGAGTACTGCAAAGTCGCATGGGTGACCATAACGACCAAGGACGCCTTTTCGACCACCTCACCACCAGCAACAAAGTGGAACTCTTCCGTCGCTTATATGCACATTGCCGCAAGCGCAACATCTCAGGGCTCACAGCAGGAAGCTTCATGATTGGGCGTTTTGTAGCCCGTCCTCTGCCACGTAAGATGTGGAACAGCCTTTCTGACACCATCGTGGCTTTCCTCATGAACGAATACGTGCTCTATGAAAAATACCAACAAGTGTTGCAGGAAGTAGGTGAAATCAAACTCGCACGTGCCCACTCGCGCATCGAGACCGAAGGCATCGACAACATGGTGGTACGCAACTTCGACATGAATAACTTCGTGCCGCTGCTCTACTCACAGCACGATTGGCAACAAGTTGCCCATGAATTGGAGCAAATGGAGCATCAAGACAATACACACCTTTTCATTGAGATGCTGAGCCGTCCTGTCGAAGAGATTTTCGACCTGAAAACACCGTGGAAAGCCAGCATCATACAAGATATTTTGAAGAAATCGGAGGAATAACCCTTACCACACAGGGAAGCGCTGGCCGTAGGTCCATTCGATAAACTCTACACGGCCTCCGTGGGCGTTGACAGCCACGCCGGCATAGTTGTTGCCAAAGTTATAGTAGACACCCAATCGCTCGTAATACGGAATCGTCACTTGCGGAGAAACCACGATATTGGGTCCTATGCCTGCCTTGAGGCTCACGGGCCCCCAGAAGAATTCTGCGAATGCCATGGCGCTCACATACAGCGGAATCTTGTAGACACCCTCTTCGCGTTCCAAATGTTTGGTGTCGTTGGTATTATACCATAGATCCACCGCTCCTCCAAAGGCAAACGTCGGGCTGACGTATTTCTGGTAATAGAGGTTCAGGTCGTAGCAGAAATAATAACCTTCAAAGTCGCGGTCGCGCGACATCACAATGCCGGGAGATATGGCGATGCCGAACTCCTTTTTCGGAACCTTTGACTCTCCAACATTTGTCGGGAAACTACCGGGCTGTCTCTGTCCGAAGGTATAGCCCATGTCCACTTGGAAATAATTCAACCCCATGTTGGGCCACATCAGCATGCCGTTGCTGGTGTGAAGCACACGGGCCGAGAGGAAGAAGCGCTCGGTTGGACGGTAGGTGATGCCCAGGTCTATCAGGCAGTTGATGAGCGAACCAATAAATATATTGTTGGTGTCGCCGGTGAGGCTGCGAGGCTTGGTGTAGGCCGAGAGACCCACGCCGGCACTCCACTCCCAGTGTTCAAGTCCGAAGAGTTGTTGACGCACCTGACCTGTGAGGCCCAAGCGGTCGCCGGCTACCGAGTTGGGGATGTGTGCATACGAGAGTTTGAGGCCAAAAAACGGGTAGTGTTTTTTGCTACGCCAAAACGACGTGTCGATGCCGCGGAACCACCAGATGGCATCCACGCCGAAAGTGGAGGATGCAAAATCTTTATAGGTCGAGTTATTGGGCATCATGTAGCCGACATTCAAAGAAACATCCCAACTGTGCAATGTCTCCTGTGACTGTCCAATGGTCGCCGTAAACAATGCCAACACTATTATCATCAAGTGCTTCATCCTTCAGCAGTCAATGATAAATATTCAGCCTCGGAGAGTATCTTCACTCCGAGTTTTTCGGCTTTCTTCAGTTTCTCGGGTCCCATTTTCTCTCCCGCCAACAGGTAGGTTGTCTTACCACTGATAGAGCCCGACACCTTGCCGCCATGGTTTTCTATATCGGCTTTGATTTCTTCGCGAGAAAAATGTTCGAAGACGCCACTCACCACAAAAGTCATTCCCTCCAACTTTCCACTTTCCATTTTCCATACTCCACTCATTTGTAGCCCCGCCATTCTCAGCCGTGTAATAATTTCGCGGTGTAGCGGATTGGCGAACCAATCACTCACCGCCTTCGCCGTCACCTCGCCCACATCTTCTACCTGGGCCAGCTCGGCGACATCGGCACCCATCAGGGCGTCGATGTTCTTAAAGTAGCGCGCCAGTTTCTTGGCTCCTACCTCTCCCACATATCTTATTCCCATTGCAAAAAGCACCCTTTCGAACGGCACCTGCTTCGATGCCTCGATGGCCGCCAACAGGTTGTCGGCAGACTTGTCCTGTATAGTCGATTCTTCGCCTAACCCGATGAGTTGTTCTCTCTTCAGGTCGTAGATGTCGGCAATATTCCTCACCAATCCGGCCTTGTAGAGCAGTTCCAACCGCTCGGGGCCAAGACTCTCTATGTCCATCGCCTTGCGGCCGACGAAATGCTCCAACCGCCCGATAATCTGAGGATGACATCCATCGGCATTAGGGCAATAGTGACCCGCCTCCCCTTCGGCTCGAACCAATTCGGCTCCACATTCCGGGCAGCGGACTATGTATTGCACCGGCATCGATCCTTCCCTCCGCTGCTCAAGGTCTACTCCTACAACTTTCGGGATAATCTCACCACCTTTCTCAATGAAAAGATGGTCGCCGATATGAATGTCCATCTTGGCAATAAAATCTGCGTTGACCAACGTGGCGCGCTTCACTGTCGTGCCGCCAAGCCACACTGGACGCAAGTTGGCCACTGGCGTGATGACGCCCGTGCGCCCCACCTGATAGCTTATACTCTCTAACGGCGTGCTGACACGTTCGGCTTTGAATTTGTAGGCTATGGCCCAGCGCGGACTCTTGGCCGTCAGTCCAAGAACCTCCCACAGCGGCGTCTGGTTCACCTTGATGACGATGCCGTCGATGCCGAACGGAAGATTCCATCGCTCCTTGTCCCAATATTCTATAAAGTCTTTTATATCCTTGATGTCCTTGCACTCCTTGATGTAGGGTTGCACCTTGAAGCCCATCTGGCGCGCCCATTCCAGGCGTCCGAAGTGGGTGTCGGGCAGCGTCACACCGTCGGGTGCCATCATGAAATACATACAGAACATCAGTTTCCTCTTGGCACATTCGGCCGAGTCCTGCAGCTTCAAGCTTCCACTGGCAGCATTCCTTGGATTGGCGAAAGGTTCCAAGCCCTCCTCTTCGCGCTGCTTGTTCATCGCGTCGAAAGCCTCGAAGGGATAAACCACCTCACCCCTGGCCTCGAAATCGTCGGGATATTCGCCCCTCAGTTTCAACGGAATGGTGGGAATGGTCTTTGCGTTCAGCGTGATGTCGTCGCCCACAGCGCCGTTGCCGCGCGTCACAGCCTGCACCAGGCGCCCATGACGATAGGTCAAGCCAATGGCCACACCGTCGTATTTCAACTCGCAGGTATAAGAAAACTCCTTGCCGTCAAGCAATTTCCGCGTCCGCGCCTCGAAATCCTCAATCTCCTCAATGCTATATGTATTTCCCAACGAAAGCATCGGGAACCTATGCTGCACCTGTCGGAAACTCTTGTTCACCTCGCCACCCACTCGCTTCGTGGGCGACAACGGCGAAGCCAGTTCGGGATACTGACGTTCAAGGTCTTGCAACTCGCGCAACATAGCGTCGAACTCGAAATCGGAGACCAACGAACGGTCGTTCATATAATATTCATAGTTCAGCCGGTCGATTTCTTCGGCCAGCTCATCCATGCGTCTGCGGACGGGCTCTGTGTCTATAGCGCTGAACAAATCCATTCTCCTGTATAATTCAAGGCCACCGGCCCAATCAAACAAACATTGTCATACCTTTCGCCCGTGGCATCAAACGTCACTTTAAAGTCGCCACCCTTCGTCACTATGCTACGGCAACCCGTCACTATGGCACAGGCGGTAACCCCTGTCCCACAGGCCCATGTCTCGTCCTCCACACCGCGCTCGTAAGTGCGCACCATAAGGCGTCCGTCGGGTAGGTCCTCGATGAAATCGACATTGGTGCCTTGCGGGAATTCCTCGGCGATATTGCGAATGCGACGGCCTTCTCCCACCACGTCGAAATGCTCCAAATCACTGACACGCTGTACATAATGCGGCGAGCCGGTATCCAAAAACCATCCCTCCATACAACGACGCACCTCCTTCGAACCCACACTCCGCATCCCCAGTCTCACGATGCCCAGCCGACGCTCCTCGTCCCACATCACGATCTCCGCGTCGTGCGGTCCGTCATAGCCCTTGAAATGCAGTTTTTTGCCCATGCCTAACACATGCGCGAACGCCGCAATGCAACGGCCGCCGTTGCCGCACATCGACCCCAGCCGTCCGTCGCTGTTATAGTATTTCATCTCGAAATCGAAGCCATCCGATGCCGCCTCCAGCGTCATCAGTCCGTCGGCACCCACGCCGAAACGCCGGTGGCATATCTTTGCCACCTCGGCTTCCGTTGCACGGAAGCCTCCGTCGCGATTGTCTATCACGACGAAATCATTTCCCGCCCCGTCAAATTTATAAAAAGGAATCTTCACCTTGCTCTTTAAACCTTTACATTCAATAATCTATCATCGGGAACAACTTCCTTAGCTCCGCAAGCTTGGGATTTTGCTCCACCATGGCGCTATACTTGTCCTCGGGAGAGTATATCACCTCTTCCTTACTGACAAACAACGGGTTGACCTTGCAATCCAACATCTTCATTCCCGTCTTCTCTCGCAGGAACTCCATGACGTCAATCTTGTGCGGCTTGAACTCCTCGTGGAACGACACCGACTGCGCGTCGACCTCAAAGCACCCTTGTTTCTCACCCAAGTGAGGAATTGCTTCGGCCAACAAATCCTGCAGGCCCAGCCTCTCCCCTGCCTCTTGCCAGTACATCGCCAAGTCTTCTTCCGTCAGAGGTTTCACCTCCACGGCGATGTGATGAACCGGCTCCACCTTGGTCTGCGCCACCTTGATAGAGATGCCGCCCAGCGGCGGCACATTAAGGTTCACCTTCGGTGCCTCATGTAGAGACGCAGCCTGCTGCGTCTCCTTGAGGGCAGGTGCCTCTTGCTGAGACGCGGCGGGCCGCGTCTCTACAGACGTGTTTTGTGTTGTATCCGTGCCTGCCCTTTCGGGACTTCTTGCAATCTATCCCTGCGTCATCAAGGCCGTGGCCATCTTCATCAGGCACACCTCGACAAACAAGTTCTTGTTATTCGCCTCGCGAAACCGATACTCATAGTCGGAGGCTGTATTCAACCAGCCCAGCAATGCCGGCAGGCCACATCCTTGCGCCTGTACGCCGTAGCGCTGTCGCAGTGCCGCGCCGCCGTCGATGAGCTGAAGCGTCATCGGGTCGAGACTGACCATCAGATTCCGCAGGTGCTCACACAGACCCGTCAGGAAATGCTGCCCACCGAAGCCCTTGCCAATCACCTCCTGATAGAGCAACAGCGCTCCGCTCAGGTTGCCGGCCTTCAGAAAATCGACCAGCTTGAAATAATAATCCGAATCCAGCACATTCAGGTTCTCCAGCACCCCCTGATAGGTGAGCTGCCCCTGGGTGAAGTTGACCAACTGGTCGAAAATCGACAGCGCATCGCGCAGTCCGCCCTCGGCCTTGCGGGCTATCACCTCCAGGGCACCTTCCTCGTATTTCACCCCCTCGCTGTCGGCCACATATTTCAAATGCTTCACAATATCCTCGTTCTCAATCCGCTTGAAGTCGAACACCTGGCAACGGCTCAGAATCGTGGGAATAATCTTGTGCTTCTCGGTGGTGGCGAGGATAAACTTCGCGTATGCCGGCGGCTCCTCGAGAGTTTTCAGGAAAGCATTGAATGCCGCCTGGCTCAGCATGTGCACCTCATCGATGATGTAGACCTTGTACTTGCCCGTTTGCGGCGGGATATACACCTGCTTCACCAGATCTCGCATATTATCCACCGAATTGTTCGAGGCCGCGTCCAGCTCGAAGATGCTCATCGAAGCACCCTCGTTGAACGAGCGGCAGCTCTCGCACTCGTTGCATGCCTCGCCGTCCGCCGTCTGATGCTCGCAATTGATTGTCTTTGCCAAAATTCGGGCGCACGTCGTCTTACCCACTCCCCTGGGACCGCAAAACAGAAACGCCTGCGGCAGCTGTCCAGTCGCTATCGCGTTCTTCAGCGTCCGCGTGATATGTTCCTGCCCCACAACACTCGCAAAAGTCGTCGGACGATACTTCCTTGCCGAAACTACAAAATTATCCATCGTTTTTCTAAACTCCTAATTCTTAATTATTAACTCTTTTTTCTCAATTCTTTTCTTTCTGCAAAGATAAACATTTTCTCGGACATGACAAAATAAAAAAAACGTACCACCACCGTACCTTCTCCATATCATCTCCGACCATGGTCGGACATGGGTCGGAGTTGATACGGAGTTGGGTCGGAGTTGATACGGAGTTGATACTAAGAATCAGCCAATTACAAATGTTAAAAAAAGCACTTTTTTTCCAAATTTGCAAAAAAATTAATCCAGATTAACAATTTACTAATTATCAGCAAATTATATCATCTTTTTCTATTCTATTAACAAAAAAGGGAGGGTCATTGCTTCCAAGACAAGCTAAAGGTCAATCAATAGCCGGACAAGAATGATTAAAGTGGTATATATATGACGAGGCCCGCGACGAATGTCGCGGGCCTCGATGCTTGGGAAGTGTGTTGATGTTTTACGCCTTGTTGTTCGGATTGTAGAAGACGAACTGGCTGTCGATGACATCGATGATGATGGTCTCGTTGCTGTGAATCTTGCCTTCGAGGAGCTGGCGGGACATCTCGTTAAGGATCTCGCGCTGTATGACACGTTTCACCGGTCGGGCGCCCATGGCGGGGTCGTAGCCCACTTCGGCCAAACGGTTGACGGCTTCGTCGGTGGCGCTGATGGTGATGTCGTTCTGCTCCAGCATCTTGGCCACTGAGCGCAACTGGATGCGCACGATGTCCTTGATTTGGTTCTGAGTCAGCGGCTGGAACATGATAATCTCGTCGATACGGTTCAGGAACTCGGGACGTATCCTCTGCTTAAGCATCTCCATGACAGCCTTCTTGGTCTCGTCGAGGTCATACTGCGAGGGTACACCGTTCTCCAACTTCTCACGGATGATGTCGGAGCCCATGTTCGAGGTCATGATGATGATGGTGTTCTTGAAGTCGCAAGTACGGCCCTTGTTGTCGGTCAGGCGGCCGTCTTCGAGCACCTGCAGCAGGATGTTGAACACGTCGGGGTGAGCCTTCTCAATCTCGTCGAACAGCACGATGGAGTAGGGTTTGCGGCGCACGGCCTCGGTGAGCTGGCCGCTCTCGTCGTAGCCCACATACCCTGGAGGTGCTCCGATGAGTCGCGAGACACTGTGGCGCTCCTGGTATTCAGACATATCGATACGCACCATCATGTTCTCGTCGTCGAACAGCACCTCGGCGAGGGCCTTGGCCAACTCGGTCTTGCCGACGCCCGTGGTGCCAAGGAAGATGAAGGAGCCGATGGGGCGCTTGCCGTCGGAAAGGCCCGCACGGGAGCGGCGCACGGCGTTAGCTATCACACTGATAGCCTCGTCCTGACCCACCACACGTTTATGCAGCTCGTCCTCGAGGTGCAGCAGACGTTCGCGCTCGCTCTGCAGCATACGCGTCACGGGGATGCCGGTCCACTTGGAGACCACCTCGGCAATCTGCTCGCTGTCGACCTCCTCGTTGATCATGGCGTTGTCGGCCTGCATCTGCTTGAGCTGTTCCTTGAGGTCGGAGACCTTCTTCTCGGCCTCCTTGATGCGGCCGTAGCGCAGTTCGGCCACCTTGCCGTAGTCGCCGGCACGCTCGGCCTGCTCGGCCTCGAACTTGTAGCTTTCGATATTCTTCACCTCGGCCTGGATGGCCTCCACTATCTGTTTCTCGTTCTGCCAGCGGGCTTTCATCTGGTCGCGCTGCTCACGCAGGGAACCCAGTTCCTTGTCTATCTGGGCAATCTTGTCCTGGTCGTTCTCACGTTTGATGGCCTCGCGCTCAATCTCCAGCTGGCGGATACGGCGCTCGATTTCATCGAGTTCCTCGGGCACCGAGTCAATCTCCAGGCGCAACTTGGCGGCAGCCTCGTCGATGAGGTCGATGGCCTTGTCGGGGAGGAAACGGTCGGAGATGTAGCGGTGGCTGAGCTCGGCGGCGGCGATGATGGCCTCGTCCTTGATACGCACGCGGTGGTGCACCTCGTAGCGCTCCTTCAGGCCACGCAGGATGGAGATGGTGTCGGGCACCGAAGGCTCGTCGATGAGCACGCTCTGGAACCTACGCTCCAAGGCCTTGTCTTTCTCAAAGTATTTCTGGTACTCGGCCAGCGTGGTGGCGCCGATGGCGCGCAGTTCGCCTCGTGCCAATGCAGGCTTGAGGATGTTGGCGGCGTCCATGGCGCCCTCTCCCCCACCCGCGCCCACGAGGGTGTGGATTTCGTCGATGAAGAGGATGATTTCGCCGTCGGCCTCGTTGATTTCGCGGATGACGGATTTGAGTCGCTCCTCGAACTCGCCTTTGTACTTGGCGCCAGCGATAAGAGCACCCATGTCGAGGCTGTAAATAGTCTTGCTCTTCAGGTTCTCGGCCACGTCGCCGCTGACGATACGCTGCGCCAGACCTTCGGCGATAGCCGTCTTACCCACACCGGGCTCGCCGATGAGGATAGGGTTGTTCTTGGTTCGGCGCGAAAGGATCTGCAGCACACGGCGTATCTCGTCGTCACGACCGATGACGGGGTCGAGCTTGCCAGCCTGAGCCAGTTGGTTAAGGTTCTTGGCGTACTTGTTCAGGGCGTTCATCGTCTGCTCCTGGTTCTGGCTGGTCACCTTGCTGCCCTTGCGCAGGTCCTGGATGGCGGCGAGGAGGGCTTTCTCATTGACGCCGGCGTCTTTCAGCAGCTGGGAGACACGGTCTCTTCCGCTGAGGATGCCCAGCAGCAGGTGCTCCACGCTGACGAACTCGTCGTTCATCTTGGTGGCGCGCTGGCTGGCGGCCACAAGGGCCTGGTTGGCGTCGCTGGAGAGGTACACCTGACCGCCGCTGACGCGCGGCATACTGTTAAGGATGTCATCCACCTGCTGCGTCAGGCGGGGGATGTTGACCTCCATCTTCTTGAGGAGGTAGGGCGTCACATTCTCGTCTTCCGAGAGGAGCCCTTTCAGCAGGTGGGCCGTCTCGATGGCTGGATGCTGCCCTCCTACGGCAACCTCCTGGGCCTTCTGCACGGCTTCCTGCGCTTTGATTGTAAACTTGTCTAAGGTCATAGTTATTTGGTTTTTTAATTATTCATTACAATTGTGTTGATGCGCCAATGTGTTATTGCGTTAGCAGCACTCACACATTTACACGTTCGCACATTCAGGCATTCACAATTAGCGTACCAAACAGAAAGGACTGCCAAAATGGCAGTCCCTGTGGCACGGGGTGACAGAACACTCCGGATATGCAAAAAGCCTGTTATTCCTTGTATTTCCTCAAGGGCAGGAAGCGGCTTATCTGCTTACAGTAAGCTTCGTACTGGGGGTATTTGCCGCTGCTGATCTCTTCGCCCAGGCTGCTGCTGCCGAGGAAGAGGACTATCAGCAGCAAGGCACCCATCAGGCTCCAGTTGACGATACCCACACCGGCAGCGATGGTGAAGAGGTAGAGGCACACCCAGATGGCCTGCTCGGCCATGTAGTTGGGGTGACGGCTCAGCGACCAGAGGCCGCGGGTGTTGAATCCTTTATTGTAGGGGGCGGGCAGCTCCTCGAGTTTCTTCCCGCTCTTGATCATAGCCCATTTCTTGCTCTGGAATGCCCACTGCTGCTCGTCGGCGACGGTCTCGTAGACGATAAAGCCCAACATAAGCATGGCGGCGACGGCGTCCATCCAGCCAAAAGGCGCGGTTGAAGTCATGCATGCCAGCGAGGGCAGGACGATAAGCAGGAGTATGATATTCTGATAGAGCGATATGAACACCAGGTCGAACAGCGCCCACACCCAGCGGCGCTGGAAGAGGGGCATGGAGCGCAGCACCTTCCAGCGGTAGTCCTCCTCGCCTTCCCAGAATTTGAGGCGGTAGGCGCCTTTGCGGGCGAAGTTGAAGGTAAGCCTGAGGCCCCAGAGGGTGGCCAGCACGGCCATCACCACCAAACGTGGGTGCATGCCGCCGTGGACGGCGACAATCCAGCAATAGACGAACGGGAGGATGCTCCATATTTTGTCCACCTGGCTGTTGTTGCGTGTAATCTCACCGAGGACGAAGCAGCAGAGGGCGCTGCAGGCGACAATGATGGCGAGGGTCTTGAGCACCGCGACCTGTGCCGCGTCGAGAGTCGGACCAAGCTGGAAATAGAGCAGCGGACATACCACGAGCGAAAGCACCAGAAGTGTGCCAATCAAGGGGATATTCATTTTCTTCATAGTATCATGTATAAAAAAAACAGTGTGCAAAGGTACGAACAATTTCCAATACACGAAAAAAAATCTGCGGACAGCGATATGCTGTCCGCAGATTGGGATGTTCGCTCTAAAGCGGCGGGCGTCAATCCTCTTTGGTCAGGGTGTAGTTGGTGCCCTTGAATTTGAGGGTCATCTTGTTGCCGTTGACCGTGAAGTCGACGTTGACCGAGGTGCCGGCGTCTTCGTCCCTGAGCGAGAGCGTGCCCTTGTTGCCGTCGACGGAGTAGGAACCTATAAGGATATTGACATCCATGACGCCGGTCGACATGTCGGTATAGTCGAGTGAGGCGAGCTTGGGACCGTTGAATTCGACCGAGAGGTCGATGATGCCGGTGGCGTTGTCGTCGGACCAGCTCCATTCGGTGTCGGACAGTTTCACATTCTCCACGTTGTCCTTGTTGCAGGCGAAGAGGGTTGTCATGGTTGCAGCTGCAATCAGCAGCAGGGCGAATAATTTAAAACGTTTAATCATAATTATATTGTTTTATTATATTGTTTTATTCTTTGTTACTGATAAAGGGATACTTGTAGTCGCGGGCAGGGTCGAAGGTCTCCTTGATGGCCTGGGGGCTGACCCAGCGCAGCAGGTTGAGGTAGCTGCCGGCCTTGTCGTTTGTGCCGCTGGCGCGGGCGCCGCCGAAGGGCTGCTGTCCGACGACAGCTCCGGTGGGCTTGTCGTTGAAGTAGATGTTGCCGGCGGCATTCTTCAGCAGGTCGTAGCCGGCACGCAGGGCCTTGCGGTCGGTGGCGAAGA
>JAEEGH010017586.1_pt1 | contig 15215 bp, 15 predicted proteins | sample 9134181 | NCBI WGS metagenome assembly JAEEGH01 (sample SAMN16246544, study PRJNA631951) | gut metagenome | biome: gut microbiome; feature: rumen; material: DP-attached | host: Bos | place: Iran: Karaj | collected 2018-10 | reverse complement strand
AGCAAGCCACATAAGAGTGATAGGAGTATCAACGCCCGGTGTGTAGCTTCTGTACATACCAAGAGGCATCTTGTAAACATTGTGGTTTTTAACGGCAGTAACAGGGCTCCAGTCATCAGCCGCAAAAGCGTTGTTGTAAAGATCATCAGGAGTAGCCTGTGTAAAGTTAGTGATGTAGATAAGATCAGGATTCCAAGCATAAACCTGTTCCATGGAAACAGCTACCTGATTGTCTTGTTTAAGCTCATTGGCAACATTTTTTGCACCGATGGCATCGCACCACCACTGACCGAAGAAGTTTTCGCCGCTGGTCATCATTGTAGTGTCATCATATTTGAAAAGGAAGAATGCATTGGCACGTTCTTCATCAGAAAGGTCTTTAACTCTGTCCTGAACCATTTTGTAAACTTTGTCTGAGTAGTCGGCAACAATGTCTGTCTTGTCGTTTTCAGGGAATATTTCGCTAAGAAGCTCAATCCAATGGTTGAGAGTTTCAATAGCATCGTAGTTCCATTTGTTAACGGAAACGGCAACGGCGGTAAAGCCGGCATTTGTAAGCTGTTCGCCAACTTCAGGTTCGGATGCACCGTAGAAAACAACATCCGGTTCGAGTTTCATAAGTTCTTCTATGTTGATAGTTGAACCATCGATAAAATCAGTTTTGGCATTTAAAATTTCAGGATATAACTCACCAAGAAGACTGTTTTGTGCTGCAGTCATACTAGGTGCAGGCATACCTACGATTTTATCCGCTGAATCAAAGAAGATAGTAAGTACGCTCGGAAGTGGGAATACTCCGCAAACAACTACCTTATCAACTTGATTCGGAACTTCAACTTCATTGTCAAGATGGTCAACAATTACATGTGTTCCGTCTGCTTGTGTTGTATCTTCTGCGTCAGAAGATGAGTTTTTGTTGCCACATGCCGCAAGTGATAAAACCATCACAAGAACAAGCATAAGACTGACAACTTTGATAATCTTTTCTTTCATATTAGATACCTCTTTTCGTTTACTTAAAATACTATAAACATCTATGTTTTATAAGTATTTTTTTATATATGAGAAATCCGATGTTAAATCCGGAATTTCATCCCTGTAGATTCTTCCCGAGAAGCTTTCGCTTGGAAGAGGAATAAATTTTGCACTGTCCGGGCAGATTGCCTTATAAAGGGAATCTGCAATAATCATTTTGGCATTTGTAAGCTCTTTGCGTATATCATCTTCATAAGGAGTTATTTTATCCTTGTCTCGAAGATAATATTTGTCTATTTCCGTAGGACAAAGAACTTTAACGCCTTTGCCGCATGTAAGTTCTATGGAACTTGCCAAGGAAATGCTTGTAATAGCTTCGCCTATTACTGCAATATCTTCTCCCGGAAGGTTGGATTTGCAAACATAATCCGGAAAATCCGGGTCCGTATATACTTTTTTTATGGTATCCGCAAGTAAAGCGTTGTAAATACCCTCTATTGGGGTTCCCACAACGTATGGTGTACCAAAACGTTTTTTTAATACCTTTGCGGCTTCCAAACCGGTGGAAGAGACAACAAGGTTAATATTTGCACTTCCGCTTTTTTCTATATCTTCGAAACTAGTTCCCATAGTCCATTTGGAAATAATATCAAAGTCTAAGGAACTTGCAAAATTACAGATGGATTCGGCTTGTCCGTTGATTGAAAAATCCAGGGGAGTGAGTCCCAATATATTCATTGACGGCATTATTGTTTTTTTGACATTTACCTTCGGAATCCTTTCGGCAAAAGCACTTAATGCCATATTTGCGCCCTTTACGTAAGTATTCATGCCGCTTGTTGGAATGCCGAAAACGGGAATTTTCAGCCTGTCTTCCAAAACTTTAGCAACGGCTTCAAAATCAAAACCTATCATGGCCGGTATTGGCGTTCCGCAAATAGCAACGAATTTTGGCTTCAAGGATTCGGCCGCTTCCGTAATATCTTCGATTAATTTGTTATCATCACCCATAACGGCTTCCATTTCCGATAAAGCGGAAATATATACCATGCTGTCCATTGTGTACCATCTCGGTTCGTCGTGAGTGCTGTATGTTGAGTTGCAACCGCTGGCATCGTGCATTACCACAAGTCCGCCAAGTTCGTAAAGAGCGGAGCAGACTCCGAATACATCGGCCGAATAGGTTGATATTATTGATGATGTCTGTTTCATGAGCAGTAGTCACACCCCAATCCTTTGATTTGTACAAGTTTGCACATATCTTTTTTATTATTGTAAGCGTCTTTCATATAGTTAATGCTTTGAATTATGGCATCGTAGCCAAACATTCCGCCACCTTCAACCACGTTAACGAAATGATTTGTATTTGTAAAATATGCAGCCTTTTGCCCCACTGCCAAAATATCACTTTCTTCTTTTGATGCAAAGAAACGCATTTTTGCATGAACCGTAGGGAAGAGAAGCAAATCCGGATGATTTTTTTGTAAGTAGTCAAAATCATTTTTTTCTTCACCGGTAAAGGAATCGGCAAATATATATTTAACATTCATTCCGGCTTTTAAAAGCATAATGGCAAGACTTAAAGGTCTTTGACAAAATGTGTAATCTATTGCGATTTCTTTGTCTTTTATAAGTTCTTTTAAATCCTTTAAAGCAATATCGCATTCTTTTCTTTTTTGGCTTGTGTCCGGCATATTAATTCCTAAGCTGTCACAAAGCAGTTTTAAAGAAGCATCGATTTCATCATAGTCATAGCTGAAAGGAAGGTAAATATGCTTTCCTCCCAGTTGCTCACTCATTAAATCACCTGCGGCTTTTGCTGCGGGATAATAAGAAAAGTAGAGTGAACTTTCGGCCATTTCCTGATAATCCGCATAAGTTTTTTTATCGGTTATTTCATGAACTTTAAAACCGTTTTCGTTTAAAATTTTTAACAACTCGCTTGATTTTAAAGTAGGCAAATCGTTTCCGATAATCGCAACGCATTTGTCGTTTAATTCGCGCTTTTTAAGAAGCTTATACAATCGGCTTCGCATTATTTGATCCGGTGTCAAACCGCTTTTTCTCATTATTGGATTCATATAACAATCCGTAAAGTCGATATCAGGAAAACGCTTTGCAAGTTCTGCGTATATCATATCCAGGTCGCAGCCCGTAAAATGATGTACACAGCTTGTATAAACAAGGACGGCCGGAGGACGTTTAGGCAATTTGTTGATTATATCCGTAACGCCTTCAATTACCAAATCTTCCAAATCTCCGTCCAGCAAGTTGCTTTCTTTGACTTCGACGGTTGAAAATCGCTTTTCGGCATGCATTTCGGCTGCCGTTAAAACAACGCCTCTAAGGCAGCCCGCAGCACAGACAAATATCTGATGAGCTTCGGGTATAAGCATACCTGTATGGACAATATTCCAGGTGCCCCTTGCCGGTGCCGAATATTCAAGGCCCGATTTAAAAGGAGCGGGGAAGTTTGCTTTGGCGATTTCTATTTCTATATCATTTCTTTCAATGTCATCTCTTAAACTTTTTAACATTGCAATACCTTTCTTTTAAAAATCTGTTTTTAAGATTTATTATTTATTGCATATATCAAGAATGCTTTTTGCCAATGTTCTGTATTCATCGGCCATATCACTGTCAGGAAAAGCTTCCACAACGGTTTTGCAAAGATCTTCGGCATCCTGCACCTTGTCGCTTCTTGAAAGAGTGCCGATAATGGAAGAATGTATATCGTCGGCCAATTCTTTGACTTTTTCTTCTTCGTTTTTAACATTTCTTTTATTTAATATAATTCCACCAAGCTCGGCATAACCACGACCTTTGAAATTATCGATAGCACAGGCAATGTTTGCTGCGGCATGAATTGCCATGTTTTCTCCCGATGTGATAACAAATACTTTATCTGCGTAGCCGCCGCGCATAGGCATTGAAAAACCGCCGCATACAACGTCACCCAAAACGTCATAGATAACAACGTCCGGATTGTATTTTTCATAGGCGCCTTTTTGCTCGAGCTTTTCCAAAGCCGCAATTATACCACGTCCGGCACAACCAAGCCCCGGAGTGGGACCGCCGGCTTCAACGCAGACAACTCCTTTGTATCCGATAGTTAACATATCATCAAGGCTAAAGTCATCTTTTTTGTCGTGAACCAATTCAAGTACGGTTGTTACTTTTTCTTTGCCATGAAGACTGATTGTGGAATCGGCCTTTGGATCGCAACCTATTTGCATTACTTTGTAACCCATATCCGCAAGTGCGGCTGAAATATTCGAAACGGTAGTGGATTTTCCGATACCGCCTTTTCCGTAAACAGCTATTTTAATCATTGTTAATAACCTCCGATTATTCTATTTTAACCAAATTTTATATTTTTGCAAAAACCGTTTTAACGTTTACATCCGGCAAAACACCAAGCTTTTGCGACAAATCGTTTATTTCACCGACTGTTCCGTCTAAGGTTATGTTGATGATGTAGAGGCCGAATTTTTTGTAAGGAAGGCCCATACGTCCCACAAGTAAATTGTTGTAGTCATGAAGTATATTATTTACTTTTGAATACATTTCATTAGTTGAAGAAATAATCGTTATTCCCGCAATGGCCCTCTTATTACTGTCAAAAGAATTGCTTGCATCATTTGTATTGATATCAAGGGGAATAACATTTTGCATCACATTTCCTTCCGTTTCGATTTCACCGATAACGGCATTAACACCAAATGCCTTTCTTATCATATCTTCGTTAACAAGGCTTGCGGTATTGCCGAAGTAAGACACACCGCCTCTTGTAAGGATAAGGGATTTGTCCGCACGCTGCAGGGCGTGAGCCGGGTAGTGGGTGTTGAAAATGCAAGCCATATTTTTCTTGTGTACCAGATTTGTCATGGCGTCCAATACAACCAATTGATTTTTAAAATCAAGATTGGATTCCGGCTCGTCAAGAATAAGCAATTCCGGTTCCGATGCCAGAGCTCTTGCGATTAAAACCATTTGGAATTCTCCGCCGCTCATGTTTGAGCACTTTTTATCTTTTAATTTGGCTATATCCAAACTATCCATTATTTCTTCGCAAATTTCGTAATCGATTTTTCGCGGAGCGTTAAATACACCGATTTTGCTGCTTCTACCAAGTAAAACCGTTTCAAAAGCGCTATAGGCGCTGCTGGCGCTTTTGGCCTGAGGAACATAAGCCATTTTGCTCCAAAGCTTTTTTGGAGACATGCTTTTAATGTCTTCACCGTCTATGTAACTTTTACCGCTTTTCCATTTAAGCATGCCCATAAGGGCGCGAAGAAGAGTGGTTTTTCCCACACCGTTGGGACCCAGTATTGCAAGAAGTTCCCCTGATTTAACTTCAAAATTAATATCATTTAAAACATTTGCTCCTTTTGAATAAGCAAAGTTTCCGTTTTCTACTTTAAGTATCAAATCTGCCACCTCCCATTTCTTCTCATAAGGAAAATAAAGAAAGGTGCACCTACTATTGCCGTTAAGATGGAAACCGGAATTTCCGCGGCGGTAGCGGTTCTGGCAATTGTATCAACCACAATCATAAATACGGCTCCAAAACTGATGGAGGCGGGGATTATGGATAAATGATTTCCGCCGAATGCCATGCGGCACATATGAGGTATCAAAAGACCTACCCAGCCAACTTGTCCGCAAAGTGATATGCATGAAGCGGTAATGGCAGTAGCGCATATTATGATTATGATTCTTAATAGCCTTATATTTACGCCGCTGGCTTTTGCTTCGTCATCGCTTAAAGGAAGAAGATTCATACGCCATCTGAGTAAAAACATAATTACAATGCCTACTATTATTGCGGGAGCACCGAATAATAAAGAAGTGTAATTGGCTTTATCCAAACCTCCCATTAACCAATATGTGATGGATGGCAATTGGGATTCGTCGTCCGCAACGAATTTAACCAAAGATACCAAAGCGGTAAACAAAGAACCTATCATAATACCGCTGAGTACGATAGAGCCAAGGCCACGACCTTTTCCTGAGCCGGAAAGCCATGTTAAAAATACGGCTACGGCGCCAAAAGCAAGGCTTGTTAACTGCATGCCTACCATGCCGAGTCCCAAAAGTATTCCCAGTGCCGCGCCGAAGCTGGATCCGCTGGCCACACCCAATGTATCCGGAGTTGCCAGTGGATTTGCAAAGAGACTTTGAAATGCGCAACCGGCGCAAGAAAGCCCGGCACCTACCAATATTGCAAGTAAAATACGCGGCATTCTGATTGTCCAAATGGTTTTGTACATGATTTGAGAAACTTCATAATCGGATGAAAATTTGCTCATAATTGTATCAAATACTTCTGAGGGACTAATGCTGATTCTGCCGATACAAAGTGTAATAAATAGAGCGGCAATGGGCATTATTATTAATAATATTTTCCAATGGAGCTTTAAAACTCCTATTTTTCTTGTCTTCATTTCGATATGAGATTAGAGTAAGCGGTTTTTGAACTTACACCTTTCAACTTTCCTATTTTTCCCGATAAAGCGCTGATGTCATCTTGGGGTGCATCAATGGCAATACTGATTATGCTTATGTTTTTTTCACGATATGGTATTCCCATTCTGCCGATAACATATTTGCTGTATTGATGTAAGAGTTCGTTCATTTCTCCCACTGATTCGGGATTTTCGATAATAATACTGATAACAGCTACGCGTGTTTCCATAAAAACCTCCGTAAAAAAGAACAAGCCGTGTCCTAAGACACAGCTCTTCACGATTTAGTCAATAGATTTACCTGCGTCTTTTACCTCAATAATATTTTGGTATCAGAACAATTTTAAATGTATCATTTTAAATACAATTAGTCAACAATTGTTTTTTATTTAACAAATAACATATTGTTTCAATAGGCTTAACTCGGTATTTCAACCATAGGTTAATATTAATCGGATAATGCTTTTATTATAATAAAAAAGCGGAAAGGAGAAAAAGCAAATATATTGAAATAAATAAATGTTTATGGTAGTCTAACATAGTGAGATTTAAGGTTTTTTAGGTAATAAAGCAGATGAGTAAAGAATCAAAAAAATTAATTGCCAACAATAAAAAGGCATTTCATGATTATTTTATAGAAGAAAAATTCGAAGCGGGCATCAGCCTTGCGGGTACGGAAGTCAAATCCTTAAGAATGGGCAAATGCAGCATTAAAGAGGCTTTCGTTAAGATTGAAAAAGGTGAAGTCTACATCTACAACATGAATATTTCTCCTTATGAAAAGGGAAACATTTTCAACAAAGATCCCATCAGAACAAGAAAACTCTTGCTTCACAAACAAGAAATCAGAAAATTGATAGGTAAACAAAAAGAAAAAGGTTATACCCTTATTCCTTTGTGTATTTATTTTAAAGGATCTTTGGTTAAGGTTGAAATCGCTCTTGCAAAAGGTAAAAAACTTTACGACAAACGTGAAGATATTGCCAAAAAGGATGCAAGACGCGAAGCGGAGAGAGATTTTAAGGTTAAAAATCTTTATTAGAGGTAAAAAATGAAACAGGATATGGTTACGGGCAGTGCATCGAAATCTCTTATTATGTTTGCGCTTCCTATGGTATTAGGTAATATTTTTCAGCAATTATACGGCTTAATCGATACTATTGTGGTAGGTAATTTTGTCGGAGAAGGTGCTCTTGCGGCAGTAGGTACTTCAACGGCTTTGGCCTTTGTATTTATAGCGGTGGCAATGGGTCTTTCCATCGGATGCAGCGTTGTTATATCACAGCTTTTCGGTGCCGGATCTCTTAAAAGAATGAAAACGGCCATTTTCACATCTATTTTTATGATGATTGCTTTGGGCGTTGTACTTACGATTGTTGCTTACAATCTTGCTGGAATAATGCTTGGTTGGATGCAGACACCGGATAATATTTTTGCCGATGCAAAATCTTACCTTCAGATTTATACACTGGGATATATTGGATTATTTGTATATAACATCAGCAATTCCATATTTAATGCATTGGGAATGTCGAAGCTTCCTTTGGCTTTTCTTGCGTTTTCATCGGTATTAAACATTATCTTGGATTTACTTTTTGTAATTAAATACAATATGGGCGTTGCCGGTGTTGCTTGGGCAACATTTATTTCGCAAAATATTGCGGCGGCACTTGCCTTCGTGGTATTGCTTTTCACACTTAAGAAGATTAAATGCAAAGACTATAAACTATTTGAATGGGCATTGATTCCCAAACTTTTGAAAGTTGCGGGTCCTACATGCGCTCAACAAATGATTGTTTCTTTGGGCTTTGTATTTATGCAATCACTTATTAACCTTTTCGGTTCTACGGTAATTGCGGGTTACACTGCTGCCACAAAGATTGATAATATTGCCCTTATACCAATGGTTCAGGTGGGCAATGCTTTATCTACATTTGTTGCCCAAAATGTTGGTGCGGGCAAATACGAAAGAGTGGGAACGGGCCTTAAAACCGCTATGCTTATGGACGTGGTTTTTGGTGTGGTTATAGCGGTTTTGGTATTTATTTTCGGCAAATTTTTCATTGCGCTTTTTATGGATTCCACGGAAAGTGCCGAAGCTATCGGAATCGGTGTTGAATACATGTATGTTGTTGCCATATTTTATTTCCTTATGGGTGTGCAAAACGCCTACGCGGGTGCTATCAGAGGCGCAGGAGACGTTAAGCATTCCATGATTTGCGTATTGTTAAACTTCGGACTTCGTCTTGTGGCGGCATATATTTTGGCACTGTTCTTTATCGGAGAAAAAGGTATTTGGTGGAGTCTTTCTATTGGTTGGGCCATCGGTACGATTTACGGATTTTTCTATTACAGAAGCGGAAAATGGAAGGATAAAGCCGTTGTTGGAAAAATGTAGAGTTTTTTCTGTATTTTTAAACAAGGTTTTTAAGATTTGGAGCATTAAAAATGAGTGAATTTAAGGTTGGATTAAAAGACAGTATACCCATCGCAACAGGCTATTTTGCGGTAAGTTTCAGCTTTGGCATTTTAGCGGTTAAATCCGGCCTGGGAATATTTTTGTCATCAATAATTAGTCTTACAAATGTTACAAGTGCGGGACAGTTTGCAGGCCTTGGAATTATAGTTGCCGGCGGTACTGTTTTGGAGATGATATTAACACAGTTTATTATCAATCTTCGTTATGCTCTTATGAGCCTTGCACTTTCTCAAAAACTCTCCAAAGATATGAAGTTTTGGCATAGATTTGTAATTGCTTTTGCAAATACGGATGAAGTCTTTGCCGTAGCCATGCAGCATCAAAAAAGTCTTACTTTAAAATATATGCTGGGCTTGCAGATACCGCCTATTTTCGGCTGGACCGCAGGTACTTTTGTTGGTGCTTTTGCGGGCAGTATTTTGCCGGCATCCGTTTGCTCGGCTTTGGGTGTGGCACTTTACGGTATGTTTATTGCCATTGTTGTTCCGGTTGCAAAAAAATCACGCCCGGTAATGATAGTGGTTCTTGTTTCCCTTGCCTTAAGCTGTTTTTTTTATTACACTCCCGTGTTAAAAAACATTTCAACGGGTCTTGTGATTATTATTTGTACCATAGTTGCCGCAACTGTGGGTGCAATATTTTTCCCTATTTATCAAGGTAAAAAAAATCCGAGCCCGGAATCGGCTTCGAAGGATATTGAAGATGATAAAAGCGATTATACGGATAAGGAGGGCAAATAATGGTTTATGTTCTTATAATCACCATGGCTGTCGTCACTTATCTTATAAGAGTTATACCTTTGACTTTGGTTCGCGGTGAAATCAAAAACAAATTCCTTAAAAACTTTTTGTATTACGTGCCTTATGCATGTCTTACATCCATGACTTTCCCTGCAATACTTTATGCCACAAACAGCATAATATCCGCATTGGCAGGCTTTGTTGCTGCGGTTGTTTTTGCCCTTATGAACAAGAGCCTTCTTATGGTTGCGGCTGTTGCATGTATTGCGGTATTTGTTGTGGAATTATTTGTATAATCAGTTACAAAGGCATATAATATTAATAAGAGTTTTATGCCGGGGGTTTTTAAGGAGTATTTATGGATAATGTCCTTGCAAAGAAGTTTTCTTTTGCGTCTCTTTTAAAATTTGCTTTGCCAAATATAATAATGATGGTCTTTACGTCAATGTATTCAATCGTTGACGGTATTTTTATTACACATTTTACGGGAACTTTGGCTATCTCCGCCCTTAATATGTCTTATCCCATAACTTGCATTATTATGGGCTTGGGAATTATGATCGGCACCGGCTCCAGCGCAAGTTTGGCAACCAAAATGGGTATGGGGAAAACGCAAGAGGCAAAAAGAGATTTCACTTTTATTATTATCATAAGCTTGATAATCAGCATTATTATCGCCGTAGTTACGATAATTTTTATGGATGAAATACTTAATCTTTTGGGTACGACAAAGCTGCAATTCGACCTTGCTAAATCTTATACGGTGATTTTGATGGCTTTTACTCCGGCTTTTATGTTGCAGCTGATTTTTCAGTCTTTGTTTGTAACCGCCGGTAAACCCCAAGTAGGGCTTGCCTTAACGGTTATTGCGGGTATTTCCAATATCGTTCTTGATTATCTTTTTATAGTTGTTATGAATATGGGAATTGTGGGAGCCGCATACGGAACCTGCATCGGATATTGTATTCCGGCGGGCTTTGGTACAATTTATTTCTTTTTGAAAAGAAAGGGAACTTTGTATTTTGTAAAACCTTTTGTAAATTTAAAAATGTTTTTGTCATCATGCGCAAACGGTTCCTCGGAAATGGTTGCAAATCTTGCAACTGCCGTAACCACTTTTTTGTTTAATATACAGTTCTTGAAATTCTACAATGAAGACGGTGTGGCGGCAATCAGTATAGTTTTGTATTATCAATTTGTCTTTTCCGCGGTATTTTATGGCTATTCCATGGGTATTGCACCCATAATCAGCTTTAAACACGGTGCGGGGGATAATGATCAAAAGAAATTAATATTCAAAATCACTATGATTTTTATTGCTATTGTTGCAATTGCCATGTTTGTATTATCCTTAATTCTGATTAAACCCAGCCTTATGTTTTTTACGGAGGAAGGGTCAAACACATTTAAGATAATAATGGAGGGCTTTTGGATTTTTGCCCTGGGCTTTTTGTTTTGCGGATTTACAATCTTTGCAAGCAGCCTTTTTACGGCTCTTTCCGATGGCAAACATTCGGCAATAATATCATTTGCAAGAACATTTTTGTTTTTAAGCCTTGCCATTATTGTAATACCTGTTTTTGCCGGCGGTATGGGAATATGGATTGCGGTACCCGTTGCGGAAGGCTTGGGACTTTTAACGGCCTTGTTTTTCGTTTTGAAATATAAGGGAAAATACGAATTATAGATAATGGCTTTTTATTATGATATAATTAACATATGGATTACTAATTAATAAATAGTTGGTAGGGGGACTTAAATGATTAATATTGTTGATTCTGTAAAGAAATTGATGTCAAACGGGAATGCACCCAAAATAGATTTTAGTAAAATACTTGAATATATCAGCCTTAAAAACATTATTATTGCGGCAATTATTATTATTGCCGGAATTGTTGTTTGGAATGTTTTTAAAGCTCTTCGCCACAGACATATCAGACGTGTGGGCGGAAACGACAAAGATATGGCTTCGGTGGTTATTTATAGAATTGTAAAGATTATCATCGTTTTGGTATGCTTTATATGCTTGCTCCAAAACTTCGGTGTTAATGTTTCCAACGCCGTTACGGGACTTGGCGTTGTGGGTATCGTTATAGGTTTTGCCCTGCAAGACTTCTTAAAAGATGTAATTATGGGCATTCATATTATGGCGGATAAATTTTTTAATATCGGAGATGCCGTTGAGTTTAACGGAGAAGTGGGCATTGTTAAAAAGTTTACCCTAAGAACCACCGAAATCGAGCTTATAAGCGATCGTTCCGCCGTATGTATTTGCAACAGGCAAATCGAATCAATCAAACGAGTAAGTCATATGGTGGACATTGATGTGCCTATCTCTTATAATGAAGATGTAAGATATGTTCATGAAACTTTTAATAAAATAGTTAAAAAAGCGTCAAATATCGAAAACGTTGAAGAATGCCAATATAAAGGTACCGAAAAGTTTGAAGAGTCGGCAATTATATATAAAGTCAGATTCTTTTGCGACCCAAATGTAAGGCCCGATACCAGAAGAGCTGTTTTGGCCAGCATTCAGGACGGCTTAAATGATGCGGGAATTAAGATTCCTTTCAATCAATTGGATGTTCATTTGGATAAATAATTAGGGAGATTTTGTTACAGACGGTTGGATTTATTCTGATTCGGGGAGTGATTTATATGAATATTTCAGGCATTGGTCAGGGTTATGACTATGGTGATTATTCCGTAATCGGAAAAGAAGATACTGATAAAAAGGGCGCCGGAATAGCAGGAGAGACTGAAGAGTGCGAGACTTGTAAGCGTAGAAAATATGTTGATGGCTCCGATGAAATGGTTTCTTACAAAACACCGACGCATATTTCGCCTCAGGCGGCGCCGGCTGCTGTTCGCGCTCATGAACAGGAGCATGTTTCCAATGCCTATTCCAAAGCGGCCAAAGGAAACGGAAAAGTTGTTTCTGCCACGGTTAGCATGCATACATCGATTTGTCCGGAATGCGGAAGAACCTACGTATCCGGCGGTACAACAAATACTCAGATTAAGTACTATAATGAGGAAAATCCATACCAACAGGACCTTAAGTCCGCAGACAGACTTAAATATGTTGGCATGAATACGGATATAGGAATTTAGTTAGAATGATCAGAAAAATAAGAAGACTCAGAGTTATTGTAATAATACTTTTAATAGTTTTGGCGGCAGTTGCTACTGCCGCTATTTATAAGGATACAAAAACTCTCGAACTGTCTTATTATGATATAAACAGCGCAAAGCTTTCAAAAGACTTTGACGGTTACAAAATAGTGCAAGTATCGGATCTTCACAATGACGAGTTTGGCGATAACAACGACGAACTTGTTTCTTTGATTTCTCATCAAAATCCCGACATGATAGCAATAACCGGCGATATTTTGGACAGTTACAAACCGGATTTGGAAGTTTGCAAGCATTTCATATATGAAATCGTAAAAATAGCACCGGTTTATTTTGTTAACGGTAATCATGAATCCAGATTCGATGACGAGGAAAAGTATTCTGAGGATTATTACAAAGAATTATGCGAATATATGGAAAATAACGGTGTTAAGATTATAAATAACGAATCGGTTGATTTGAAAGTCGGTGATTCGAAAATTGTTATTTCCGCCATTGACGATCCGGAGTTTTATGTCATGGATAAAGACGAATATAAAAGTTCCGAATATGCCAAAGAAGGCTATAAATACAGTGATTATGTCAAAAAATTCAACGAGCTGTATACAAAGAAGGCCATTGATAATTTAGATTTGGATAGTCAATCTTTTAATCTGCTTTTGTACCACAGACCGACGTTTTTTGATATATATCATGACGAAAAGATAGATTTGGTGCTTTCGGGTCATTACCACGGAGGAATAGTGCGCTTGCCGAAATTCGGCGCCGTATTTGTTCCTGACCAAGGATTTTTCCCGGATTATGCGGAAGGTCTCATCACAAAAGACAATACAAATCTTGTTGTAAGTCGTGGACTTGGCACCAGCTCATTTCCTTTCAGAGTAAACAACAGACCCGAAGTTGTGGTTATAAGCCTTCATTCTTAGCTTGTTGGATTTTCCAAATTGGCTCTGAAACCGTTAATTGTGTCCAAGAAGGTTTTTATTAAAGGATTTTTGTTTTTCTTATTCCATGCAACAACAATAGTCATGCGCTTTTCCATACCTTCAATTGGAAGTACCGTAACACGGTCGTTGGAATTGATATGGTCGGTAATATATCCCGGAAGCAGAGCAAAACCAAGACCCGCCGCAACGGACAAAATGCTTGTTTCAACGTCCGAAGATACATATTGTACGTTGGGAATCATATCAGCATCCGTAAAGAATTTCATAATTGCGGGATCCTGACCATACCTGGAATTATCGCTTTTCATGGTGATTAATGGTGCACCGTCAAGCTCTTTCGGTTTTATCAAGTTTCTGTGAGCCAAAGGATGTGAAACCGGAACGATGGCTCTCATCGGAAATGTCTCAAAATCAACAAATTCCACATCGGGAAATTTATCAATAAAAAACTTAAGATTAAAAATCAAATCGAATTCATTACTTAAAACATGATCGTATAAATTCGGAACATTATCGCGTTCCAAAGGAATGAATATGTTTGGATATTTTTCGTGAAAATCGGCCAAAATATTTGAAAGGCCGACTTTTTCATAGCCTTCAACATATCCTATTTTTAAAGTACCCGTAAGCTGGGCGTCTTTTCCTTGCATTCTGGTTTTCGCATCGGAGAGACGTCTGACTATGGCATTGGCATCTTCCAAAAAAGACTTACCCGCCGGACTGATTTCCACATGACGATTGTTTCTGTAAAAAAGTTCAACACCAAGTTCGTTTTCCAATGCTTTTATTTGCTGAGTAATTGCAGTTTGCGATATAAAAAATTTTTGAGCGGCCTTTGTGAAGTTTAAAGTTTCGCAAACGGCTATAAAGTATTCAAGTTGTCTTGTTTGCATATTGTTCTCCCGATAATATGATTAATTAAAAATTTTTGTCGATAAAAAATAATGTTTCCGAAGGATAAAAAATTTTACTTTTGTATTTAAAAGGTGTAAAATTAATGACAGTAGTTCGTTCGGTATTTTGATTTTATTAATAATAACTTTTACTTATTATAAACTTATAATTTGATATTATCAATAAAAAGTTTAGGGTGTTATAATCTTATTGTATTTTGGGATTTGTTCGTGAATATCTTTATCTGTTTTATGTTTCCCAATTTCATTTATTTTTATTTTCAAATCAGTCTTATATTAACTAAAAGTTATTATATAAATACGAAAGGAAGAATAAAATGGTTTCAATTACTGTCGATGGAAAGAAGATTGAAGCAAAAGAGGGCACAAGCGTTTTAAGAGCCGCTCTCGATGCGGGAATCTATATTCCACATCTTTGTCACCATCCCGATCTTAAGGATATTTCAGCCTGTAAGGTTTGTTTTGTCCAGGTAGAGGGTCATGATGAACCTGAAACATCTTGCAACTTAACGGTTGAAGACGGTATGGTTGTATTTACAAAAAACGAGGAGATTGAT
>JAEEGH010017584.1_pt1 | contig 15216 bp, 12 predicted proteins | sample 9134181 | NCBI WGS metagenome assembly JAEEGH01 (sample SAMN16246544, study PRJNA631951) | gut metagenome | biome: gut microbiome; feature: rumen; material: DP-attached | host: Bos | place: Iran: Karaj | collected 2018-10 | reverse complement strand
TTCCATTTTTTTGACAAAGTCCGTATTGATAAAGCCGATGCTTCCCATATCATCATAGAATACGCGGACATCCACGCCTTCCTTGACTTTGGCGGTCAGGATATCCAGGATCCGCTGGAAGGATTCCTTCATCTCGATCGCATGGTACTCCATGAAGATAAAGTGCTTTGCCGCGGCAAGGTCCTTCAGCTGCGCTTCAAGGCCTTTGGCTGCGTCGTCATAATAGACCACATCGGTGTTCTGGTACACCGGGTAATGCGAGTACTCGCAGAGATACTGCGCGACACGGAAGGAACGCAGATCTTTATCATATAGATTTTTCACCGGCTCCTGCTTCTGTTCGATCCACGGAAACAGCTTTTCGTCGATATTTGTAAAGTTCTTTTTCATTTTCCGGGTCGACAGATTCGTGCCGATCAGGAAATAGAGCAGCGTCCCGAGAACCGGCGTCAGCAGGATCAGGATGATCCACGGGCTCTTTAAGGATCCGGAGATATGCATTCCGTAAATGACCAGCACCAGGATCAACGCAAAGATGCGGATCAAAATGTCGATCCAGGGGAAATGTTCGGAAATACCGAACATGATCAGCGCGATGAACACTACTTCCGCAACGATCGCGATCAGCGCCAGGATCAGTCTCATGACGCCGTTTTTTGTTTCCTGTTTTCTCTCTTCTGTTTTCATCTAAGTATCTCCTGCATCTAAATTAGTTTTATATCAGCTGATTCTCCGAAACATCTTTTCCGTTCAGCGCGATATGGTCGTAAAGGGAAAGCCCATAGGGGGTTCCGACCTTCACGATCGTGTATTCCTCGTTTGCAAAGACCGGATCGATCTTCCGGAACGCGGCATAGCCTTTGTTGACGTTATATACGCCGGAAAGCTCGGCAGAGGTCTGCACCGGATAGGTCGCGCCGCTCTCGGGGTCTTTGATGAGGTCCCCTTTTTTGATCTCGTCCTCTTCTACATAATACGACTCATCCGTTTCAAAGAAAAGGTCTGTCGGAACAAATGTCCAGCTTTCCGAGCCCTCTTCATCCACATAGCGCTTTAAGAGGCCGAGGCTGTCGGTGTTCCCGCCATGTGTAAAGTACTGCTTCGGAACCAGGAAAAATGTTTTTTCGACGATCGCCGTATTCGGGATCTTCAGCCCCTCTTTTCTGTCCAGAAGAAGCTCCACCTCGGTGAAACGCTCGTTCGCGTAACGCACCATGGAATTATTCAGCTTCAGGATCAAAAGGTGCAAGCCGTCCACCTCGCGGAACCGGTAGCTTGCCGTTGTTTTGTAATCGTCATTCAGAAACCGGAGGGACAAGATCCCCTCGGGATCAAGCGAAGCCCACACATCATTATCCACGGCCATGACCATTTCCCAGTCCTCGCTGTCGAGGAGCTTATAAACCGCGGTTCCCGCAGAGACGGAGCCGGCATTTTTCAGAAGCAGCTTTTGATACGTGCTTTCATTCAGCATTGCCGGTGTTACCGCGTCCGATGTGATCGTTTCATAGCCGTCGGTATAGTATTCCACAACGCCGGGAACCGGCGCATAGAGCATATGAAAGCCTTCTGCTCCGGTGTTTAGAGACCCGGATTCCTGAATGCGGTTCAATGCCTCCAGATTCAGCGCTTCCATGACCTCGGAAATGATGTTGTTCTTAAAATGATAAACCCGGTAGAAAGCGCTTTTATCAAAACTCGCCACAAAAGCGGAAACATCGGAAGAAATACCGGCGAGGCTTTCTTCGTCAAGCTCTCCGTCCGCATTGGCGCTGTCCGAGATCATGCTGGAAATGCTTCCCGTTTCATCCACAGAACAGACCAGCGTTTTCACCGACGCCTTGCTGCCCTCTTTGAGGTAATAATTCAAGGCCCCGGACCGGTCGGCGTTCACGATCGTTTCCGAACGCAGGATCAGTCCCTGATAGGTGTGATTGGACGCGATGGTCCCGTATTCCACTTCATAGACTGCGATATGCACGGCGGTGAGCCACGAAAACAGATGATAGCATACATAAATAAGGATGACCAGAAATATGATCACCCCGATGTTTATGTGCCGCCGTCTGGGATATCGAATAACCTTGCTGTTATCTGCCATGTTTACATTCAAAAATGCCTTAAGAGGCTTTTCGGGCCCTTAAGGCACTCTTTGATCCTTGATCATCAATCCGTCAAAGGGATACCACCAGTCTGGCCTTTGCGCATTCCGGAAGCACCTTCGGATCCGAAGCAATGCTCAACACGAATTTGATGCCAAATTTCTCACTGATGATGTCCAGTTTTTCAATGGCGGGAGTAAGTCCCTGCGCATCGATCCCTGCGATCGTCAGGAAACTGTCCAGATACATTTCCTCCAGGTCGTTGTCCTGTGAAGCGATACCGCAGATAAATCCTATAAATTCGTCGCAGTTGGAAATCGGGAAATCTGCTACGTTGATCAGGCGAACCCGATTATGAAGCTCATACATGTGTTTCTGGCTCTTATCCAGGAAGACAATGTTTCCGGGCGCTTCCTTCACTGCCTTGGCCACTCGATCCAAAAGATGTTTTGTCTTCCCTTTCCCGTTCTCTCCAGCAATGATCTCAATCATAGGCTTGTTCTCCCTCCTTACGCCGTCTCTCCCCGGCGCCCTTTTCATAAATTATAGTATAGGTTTTAAGTAAATACAACCCGTTTATTCGGAAACTTAAATCGTTTCTGTCTCCGTTTCCGTTTCGGTTTCAGTTCCGGCTTCCGTTCCGACTTCTGTTCCCATTTCCGTATCCGCAGGCACTTCGGTTTCCGGTTCGGCTTCTCCTTCGACCTCCGGCTCCTCTTCGATGTCGCCGTAGAAACGCATCAGCTGGTTCATGACGAGGTAGAGGTTGATCTTCGCGTCGGACTTGAAGACGGAGACGACTTCCTTCTCGCCTTCCGGATTTTCCACGAGGAGCACGAGGCAGTACCCGGCGTCGTAGGTCGTTCCGGTCTTACCGCCGAGGACGGTATAGCCGTCCGGCGCCGTTTCGGCTCCGGTCTTGTACTGGTTCGTGGAGGACCAGGTCACGGTCTTCTCTTCTCCCGCCGCGTTGTGGTAGGTGACCTCCTGGCTGGAGGCGGTGAAGATGTCCATGAAGAGGTCGTTTTTCAGGGCCTCGTTCAGGATCAGATACATATCGTAGGCGGTGGTGTAATGCTCTTCATCATGATAGCCGTGGGGGTTCGTGAAATGGGAGCCTGTCGCACCGAGGGAATGGGCCTTTTTGTTCATGAGCTCGGCAAAGCCCTCTTCGCTCCCGCCGACGTGCTCGGCGATAGCCGCGGCGGCATCATTTCCACTGCGCAGCATCATGCCGTACATCAGATCCTTCAGCGTCATCTTGTCTCCCGGCAAAAGCCCGCAGACCGAAGAATCAGAGGGCTGGCCGGCAGCGGTCTCGCTGACGATGACTTCGTCCTCGGGATTTCCCTCTTCCGCCGCCACCAGAAGCGTCATGATCTTCGTTGTGCTGGCGGGATAGACCCGGTCAAAGACATTGTAAGCAAACGGGGTTCCCAGCGTATCCAGATTAAAAAGCAAAGCGGCGTTGCAGGTCTGGACATCCGTATTGGCTGTGGTGGTGTTGTCCCGGCCCAGGACGCACAGATCTTCCGCAAACCCGCTGATCGAAGAGCTTTTCGTCCGGCTCGTCTGCGGAGACATCGGTTCGTATACCGGGTAAGGAAGAACAGAAACCTCTCCTTCGATCCTGTGCGAGCAGCCGGAAAGAACGAGGCAGCTCATAAAAACAGACAGGATGCAGGCTGCGATCCTTTTACTTGTACATTTCACGCCACTCAAGGTCTCCTCTGTCCAAAGATTTGATCAATAGCTCCGCCGTGGCCAGATTCGTGGCCAGGGGGATGTTATGCATATCACAGATCCGGACGACGTTGTTGACGTCCGGTTCATGAGATTTCTGTGTCAGCGGATCTCTTAAAAAGATCACGAGATCGATCTCATTCGCTTCGATCGCTGCGGAAAGCTGCTGTGCGCCGCCCAGATGCCCTGCCAGGAATTTGTGGATCGAGAGGTTCGCGACCTCCTCCACCAGTCTCCCGGTCGTGCCGGTGGCATATACCGAATTTTTACTCAGAATCCCCTGGTAGGCGATGCAGAAATTCTGCATCAGCTTCTTTTTGGAATCATGCGCGATCAACCCAATATTCATGAAAACCCCTTTCTTTTCGGCCCTTCATAGACGAAATCATCCTTCTCCTGTACAACACGGTTGGCATTTTTCACCTGCTGAAGCCCCACATTCAGAACCAATCCCAAACCGATAAATAACGTAACGAGCGACGTCAACCCATAGCTGACGAACGGAAGCGGCAGACCGGTGTTCGGCATCAGGCCGGTCGTAACGCTGATATTGACAAATGTCTGGAACCCGATGAACGCTGCCATCCCGCTGCAGATCAGTCTTCCTGCCAGGTCCTTTGCCTTGCGCGCGGTCAGGATGCACTCCAGAGTAATTAGGAGCGCTAAGATCACGATGGCGACCGAACCGACAAAGCCGGTCTCCTCTCCGGCTACGGCAAAGATAAAGTCCGTCTGCGGCTCCGAAATAAATCCACCCATCTTGACCGAGGTCACATCGGTATTATTGAGCCCCTTGCCGAGAAGCTGGCCGGAACCGATGGCTGTGATCGAATTCGTCTGCTGGTAGGCGATCTCGGGATAGTCTTCGGGATGAAGCCAGCCCGCGATACGTTCAAACTGGTAATTATTCAGGATCGACTGCCCCGGCCGCATGATCAGGCTGATAAAGATCATGACCCCCGGCACGCTGACCGCCAGAATCCCAAGAATTATTTTATAACTTAATCCGGCGATAAACAAGAGAGCAAAATAAATAAATGCGGTCACGATCGTCGTCGACAGGTCGGGCTGCTTTAAGATCAAAACCAGCGGGACCGCGATCAGGGCGAGCGAAATAAGGAGCACCAGGAAGGTATTCAACCGTTCATGGAACTTCATGAAAAACCAGGCGAAAAACAGGATCAAAAGGATCTTACTGAGCTCCGACGGCTGAAAACGAAAACCGTTGATCTCAAACCAGCGCTTGGCGTTGTTCCGCTCCACGCCGGCCACCTGCACCAATACGAGCAGAATGACCGAAAGTGCATAGATCAGCGGCGCAAGCTTTAAGATCATGGAATAATCAACGAGCGACACCACGACCATGCAGACCAGGCCGAGTACGAGCCCCGCGGTCTGCTTGGACTGATAGTCCTTATTGGCGCTGCCGATGATCATGATCCCGATAATGCTTAAGATCACGGCATAGGCGACGAGCTTAAAGTTATAGTTTCGGATATGATATTGCTTAATCTTGGATAAAATCGCAAGCATATCTATCTCGTCCTTGAGGGGACGACCTCCTGTAAGATAACGTTTCCGCCGGAGATCCTTGCGGCCCGCGGCGCGTAGTTTTTGCTCTTTCTGCGGCGGAAGATCCCGTGGTCCTCTTTAGCCAGCATCACGCCGCCGATCCGAAGGGACGCCGGGTTCATGGCGAGCGCAAAGATAAAGGCATCTTCATTCCCGCCGGACCCTGCCCACACCTTGCCGTCAAGGCTTCCGAGGACCATGATGCTGCCGCCGGAGGTGACGGTGGCGCTCTCCGGCACATCTCCCATGATCACGAGATTGTCTTCCACGATCAAGACCTCATCCTCGGTCAGAGAGTCATATCGAAGGAACGCGCTGTTCGGGTTCAGTTCCGGCAAGAGCTCCTCTTCCGGCTCTTCCGGTTCCATGTGCGCCTTCAGGATCTCCTCCCGGATCACATCCTCTTCGATGATGCATAAAACGTTCGTTTTCGTCTCGGAATTGATCGCGTCGACAAGCGCGCACTCCTCGTCTTCGGTCAGATCCCTCCCGTCGAAGGTGACGGCGAACTGGGCGTCCTTAAAGAACTTCTCGGAATCGTTGAATTTTTTTATCACTTCTTTCTTCAGCTCTTCAAACGGCATCTCGTCATTCAGCCGCAGCTGGATCCCGTATTTATTGCTTTTCAGTACAACGGCGTCTTTCATGTTCATTCTCCTTGTTTCTAGTCCGTTACTGCATTTGTGGTTGAAACGTCTTCCGCCTGGCCGCTCAGAAGATCCTCTTCCGAAGAGTAGCCGAAGAAATAGCGCAAGATCTTGGCGGAAACCTCCGCGGCGTTGCCCGAAGAATAGCCGTAGGCGATCCGGGTCGCAATGGCAACTCTCGGCTGTACGAAGGAGGTCTCGCTGTAGGGCGCATAGCAGACAAACAGCGCGTGGTTCGGGCGCCGGTTGATCTGGGCGGTACCGGTCTTTCCGGCGACGGCGATCGGGAAATTCTCGAAAAACTCATTCTCTTCCACCACCATCCGGTTGCCGAGGCGGATCGCATCCCAGGTCTCCGCCGAAATATTCGTCATCTGCCCTCTGACCGTAGGCGAATAGGTCTTGATCGTATTGTCATTCCCATCGGTCATACGGGATAAAACGGTCAGGTCATATACCGTGCCCCGGTTTGCCACCGCTGCAACATACCGCGCTAGGCCGATCGTTGTGTAAGCGTTATTGGACTGTCCGATCGCAGTGGTGATCGGGTACTCCGTTGCGATCTTCGGGGCGCTTTCCGGGATCTCCACCCCGGTTTTATCTCCCAGGCCGTATTCTTCGGCGTATCTTGCGATCCGATCGATCCCGAGCGACTCGTTGTAGCTGTTATAGCCATTCGCCAGACGGTAACCCACCTCATAGAAATAATAGTTGCAGGAGTCTCGTAACGCCTCCGACACATCGATCTTTCCGTGCGTCATGTGGTAGGAATTGTAGATCCAGCAGGCGGGGCCGTCCGCCACGTTTTCATATACGCCCTTGTCTTCGATCTCTTCATCCGGCGTGATCACGCCCTCTGTGAGCCCGGCCGTTGCCGTGACCATCTTGAAGGTGGAGCCGGGAGCCGTTGCCTGCTGCGTGGCATAATCGATCTGCGGGTTCGAAAGGTTATCATTCAGCGAGCGGAAGTATTCCGCGTCCACGTTGTTCGCGAGCTTGTTGGTGTCGTAGCCGGGATAGGAAACGGAAGCCAGCAGCTCTCCGCTCCGCGGATCCACGATGACGCAAGACCCGGTACAGGGATCAAGAGCCAGCTGCGCCGGCGTGATCTCCAGATTTTTGATCTTCTTTTTCAGAAAATCATACGAATTGATGGACTGCGAGGTCAGCAGCGGATAGTCCGGATCGGCAGTAGAAAGCGCGCCCTGATCATAGAGGATGATGCAAAGATCATAACCGGAGATCAGGTCCTGGTCGATCACGTATTTGTACACTTTTTTCGCAAATTTTTTGTCCGTATCCAGTTTTTCGATGATCCAGTTCACGAGGTTTTCATAGATCTCGTCGGAATCGGCATATTTCTCGTCGACCTGGAAGCCCGTGATGTCGATCCAGTTCTCCTCGATCGCGTGCTCCAGATATTCCTTCAGGCTGATCGAGCTGTCCCGCCAGGCGATGTACACCGGATCCGTCGTGTCGATCGCATCTTTGATCAGGATCTCGTTCGTGGTCAGGAGCGTCACGATATAGGACATGTAGTTCTGGAATTCCTTGGTCAGCGCGTCATACGGCACCGGATTGTCCGTAAGCAGGTCCGCCCTGAGTTCATCCAGAACCTGCCCCTTTTTGGTAAGGAACGCCTGATACACCTTCTTTTCGGTCTCGGACGCCAGGTCGGTCTCAAAATGGCTGATGTCGATCACGTTGTTATTGATCAAAGCGTAATACACATCATAGATCGGGATCACAATGTCCGAAGCGGAGCTGTGATCCGCCGCCACGTATTCGCGGATGTTCTCGATCTTGGAATATACGATCCCGGCGATCTCCTGTTCCAGAAGATCATAAACGGCCTTCTGAAGCTCTACATCGATCGAAAGGTAAACATTGTTGCCGGCAGTGGGCTGTTTGGTCTCAATGGTCTCGACGACTTTGCCGAGATTGTCCACATACAGCCGCTCATACCCCTTTTTCCCCTTCAGTTCATAATCAAGATACTGCTCGATCCCGGCCTTTCCGACCGTATCGGTCAGCGAATACCCTTCGTATTGCTGCGAAAGCTCATTGTATTCTTCATTGTCGATCTTTCCGGTATAACCGATGATATGGCAGATGTACTCGCTGTCCACGTATTTGCGGATCGTGTCGGCATCCACGGTCACACCGGTCAATTCGCCCATGTGCTCACTGATGTAGGCCACGGTCTCATCGCTGACATTGGCCGCGATATCGGTCAAAATGTATTTCTGATACAGATTCTGGGACATCGCGTAACGGATCACAACGATCCGGTAATAATCCTTCGGCGCGTACAAAACCTCCGACACGTCATAGCGCGTCGGACCCGCAAGATAGGCCATGACCTGGTCCGGCGTGGCCTGGCTCTCGTCATAACCGAGGCGGCTGTTATACGAAAGATCGGAAACAGAAGATTTTCCGTAAACGTCCGCGAGAAAACGCTGCAGGGATTTCCCTTCCACATTATAGGAATAGGTGCCGTCCGCTGCCTGCGAGATCGCGAAGTTATTTAAGATCCGGTCCCCGTTCTTGTCCAGGATCAGAAGGATATTGTATAACTCGCGGTTCAGGGCTTTATTCTTCTGCGAGATCGTGTCATAGGTACCGCTGTCCTCGATGCGGACCGTGTAGGAAAGCTTGTTGTAAGCGAGAAGCACCCCGTTCCGGTCATAGATATTGCCTCTCGTGCTGTCCAAAACCCTCTCTTTTTCGATCGTCAGGGTATAGTTCTCCTGATAAGACGCGCCCTCCACGATCTGGAGCTTGAAAAGCCGGTATAAAAGCACCCCGGAAAGCGCGATCAAAAGGACTCCCAGCACAAGGAGCCGCGAACTTATGAACTTGATAAAGGCATCCTTGATATCATCAAACAAACTTTGCCGCGCTCCTCTTCTCGACCTTTTCCAGGTGTTTGTTTATCTTCAAAATAATGAAATACATAACGATCGTGACCAGGATCGTGTAGATCAGCTCCGGCACGATGATATGGATAAAATAATACGGCAGTTCAAAGTTCCCTCGCAGCGCGAAGAACAGGAAATACACGACGAAATTGCATACAACGTCGGATAAAGAGATCAAAAGCATCGGCAGCTTTACGTCTTCGGGATAAAAGATCTTGTTGAAGAAGCCGTTGAGATAACCGATGTACATATAGATCAGCGCATACAGGCCGATGAAATTTCCGTAAAACAGGTCAATGAGAAGGCCGGCGAAAAATCCGACGAACATGCCCTCCTTGCGGCCGCGCATGAAGCCGAAGGCCGCAGTCAGGATCACCATGAGGTTCGGGCTGATCTTCGCGACGGCAAGGGCCTTGAAAACGGTTGTCTGTAAGATGAAGCAAACGATCAAAAGGATCGCGATCGTGATCTTTCTTCTCATGCCTATCCCTCCAGAGCCGCGGTATCCTTGATCTCCAGGATCACAAGCACCTCGGAAAGATGCTCAAAATCCACCACCGGAGTCACGGTCCCGGACTTCGTCAATTGGTTGGAATCGAACTCCAGGGAGGAGATATTTCCGATCATAAGCCCCTGGACGAATTTACTGCTGACACTGCTCGTCACGAGCGCGTCTCCGACCACAACCTCGTCATCCTCGTCCTTGAGCTTGGAAAGCGTCATCCGCCCGTCGGAGTTCATGAGCGACAGGCTCCCGCCGACAATGCAGTTATCGGACGTGGACAGCACCTGCGCCGAAACCTGCTCGGTATCGTCGATGATCGACCGCACTCTTGCAAACGTGGGCCCGACGGCGGTCACGATCCCGACCAGCCCCTCGTCCGCGATCACGTTCATATCCACAGAGATCCCGTCATTGCTGCCTTTATCGATCAGAAACGTCGAAAACCAGTTCCCGGCGTCTTTTCCGATCACATGGGCGGCCACCTTCTCATAGTCCGGGTATTTCTCGTCGAGTTTCAGAAGCTCCCGGTAGTTTTCCAGGTCATACCGCTCGAGCTTGATCTGGTTCAGCTCCTCCGTCAGGGAATTCACTTCGTCCCGCAGGGCTTCATTCTCCGCCTGTACCTCACGCAGCGTCTGCAGATCGGACAGTCCTCCCGAGATCGCGCTTCCAAGGCGGTTGATCCCCTCCTGCATGGGAACAAAAACATAGCCGGCAGCCGCAGAAAGCGGTCCGCCGGACAGATTAAGAGCCAGTCCCGTCACGATCATGACGATACACAGCCCTGTCATTCCAAGAAGAAGGTACTTGGGAGGGATATGCTTTTTGTTTTTCCTCTTGTACTTCTTTGTCTGCGCCATTCGATTTCCTATCGCAAAATTCTTGATTTCATACTGAAGGCCAGGCGCTTATACTTCTCGTCGGAAACGATCTTTACAAGCCCACGCACCACACTTTCCTCCGGCAGATCGCACTGGTTCACGCGGATCCCCGTAATGTCTGTGAACAGCGTATCCAGATCCTTGATCTGGGAACCGCCGCCGGTGATATAGATCCCGTCATGGATGATGTCTTTCGCCAATTCCGGGGGTGTCCTCTCCAGGATCATCTTGATGGAGGTACAGACCGACGCCAGGTCGGCCTTGATCGCCTCGTATACCGTATCCGCCGTGATCTCCATCTCGATCGGCAGGCCGCTCAGGAGATTACGGCCGACGACGACCATCGAATCCTCATTCGCGCCGACGCCGTTGGCCAGCGCTTCCTTCAGCTGCATCGCGGTCTTCTGCCCGATCACAAGGTTAAAGTTCTTTTTGATATGGCTGATGATCGACTCGTCGATCCGGTTCCCGCCGAAATTCAGGAGCGTGGAAAGAACCAGGCCGCCCAGCGAGATCACGGAGATCTCCGTCGTATCCGCGCCGAAATCCACGACCATGACGCCGGTGGGCTCGTTTACGTCGATCCCCAGCCCGACCGCATCGGCGATCGGCTTTTCACACAAAAGCACCAGTCTGGATTTCAGGCTGCTTTTATAGAAGATATCGAAGAACGCCTTCTTTTCGACCTCGGTGATGTCTGTCGGCACCGCGACGACAAATTCCGCGCCGTGGATCCGGCCCTTCGTGTTTTTCTCGAGGAATTCATAAAGCATGGTCTGCATGAAGTTGTAGTCCGCGATCACGCCTTTGTTGATCGGAAACTTGATGGCGATGGACTCCGGGGCCTTTTCATACATGTCATACGCCCGGTCTCCGTACGCATAGAGCTTGTCCTTGCCTACGATGGCCACCGTGTTCTTCTCATTAAAAACTTTTCCCAACGCCTTGGAGTAAACCTTCAGATTTCTGGTACCGAGATCCACTCCGAAAATATTTCCTGCCATAAGTTTGTTTCCCTATCCTGTCCTTATAAAAATATTTTAATAAACACTCCGCATAAGTATCCATCATTTTAGCATAATTTTTCGCGGCTCACAAGGTTCTTATCTATTAATTTCTGCAGACTCATCATGATGCCGAATTTCCCGCTGGGCCAGGTCAGTCCGCCCTGGAAATACGCGGTATACGGCGGCCTCAACGGCCCGTCGGCGCTGAGCTCGATGGAAGAACCCTGATGGAAGGCGCCGGCCGCCATGATCACCTTGTCATCATACCCGGGCATATCCCAGGGCTCCGGGAACACAAAGCTGTCCACGGGCGCCGCGGCCTGGATCCCTTCGCAGAAGGCGATCAGCCCTTCTTCCTTGCCAAAGGTCACCGCCTGGATGATGTCGTGGCGTGTTTCCTCGGCGAACGGAAGTACGGGATACCCCAGTCGTTCATATAGATTTGCGGCAAAGATCGCCGTTTTCAACGCCGCCGCGGTCACGATCGGCGCCAGGAAAAGCCCCTGATAAAACGACCTCATCACATTTAAACTCGCTCCCACTTCTTTCCCAAGCCCCGGCGAAGTCAGCCGCGCAGCCGCATTTTCAATGCATTCCTTCTTTCCGACAAGGTAACCGCCGATGGGCGCGAGCCCGCCGCCCGGGTTTTTGATGAGCGAGCCGACTGCGAGATCCGCTCCCGCTTCGATCGGCTCTCTGTCCTCCACAAACTCGCCATAACAATTATCTACCATAATAATGACTTCCGGTTTGATCTTCCGGATAAAGGCGATCAGTTCTTCGATCTCTTGCACCGAAAAGCTCGGGCGGATCTGATAGCCCTTGGAGCGCTGGATCGTAACGAGCTTTGTCTTTTCATTGATGGCGGTTTTGATCCGGTCATAGTCAAAGCTTCCGTCCGGCAAAAGGTCCGTCTGGCGGTAGGTCACGCCGTATTCTGCAAGGGATCCGCGGGACGGCCGGATGCCGATCACTTCCTCTAACGTGTCATACGGCTTCCCGACCGGCGAATAGAGCTCGTCCCCGGGCCGCAAATTTGACATCAGCGCCAGCGCCAGCGCATGCGTTCCGCAGGTGATCTGCGGACGCACCAGCGCATCCTCGGCACAAAACACTTCCGCATAGACCTGCTCCAGTTTTTCTCTTCCGATATCGTCATAGCCGTAACCGGTGGTCTGCACAAAGCAAGCCTGGGACACTCTGGCCAGCTGCATGGCCTTGATGACCTTGAGCTGATTCCGTTCCGCCAGGCGGTCGATCGCCGAAAAACGACTGTTTAATCCTTCTTCAATTTTTTCAGAGAACTCAATAACATCGGTCGAAATACCCAATTCAAAGTACGAACTCATAGTTGACCCTCCTCTTCGCTTATAGTACCTTCGCTCTACGGTGCAGCTTATGCATATGTCGACAAAAAGTTACTTGTTTTGTTAAATATGAATTTAAAAATTCTTTCTTCATCATAGTCGAATTTTTCTTTTTCGACCCAGATCGCCTGCGGCTCTCTCTTGAACCAGGTGAGCTGCCTTTTGGCAAAGTGGCGGCTGTCTCGTTTGATGATAAAAACCGCCTCATCCAGCGTAATTTCGCCCTCCAGGAAGGAAATGACCTCCTTATACCCAAGGCCCTGCATGGCAATATCGGTCTTTTTGCAGCCCTTTTCCATGAGGGTTTTCACCTCATCCACGAGGCCGAGGGCGATCATTTTATCGACCCGGTCGTTAATTTTTTGGTATAAACGCTCTCTCGGCTCGGATAATACGAAAAATAAGGCGGGATATGCCGGAGGTTTCGCCCGCTCTTTGCGGTTATGGTCCGAAATTTTTAAGCCTCCGCTCTGCCGGTAGAATTCGAGGGCCCTTATGACCCGTTTCGTGTTATTGACAGGGATCGCAGCAGCCCCTTCGGGGTCCACCTCTGCGAGCCGTTCATGCAGCGCCAAAGCCCCGTGTTCTTCGGCAAAACGCGCCATCTCCAAACGGAAGTCCTCGTCCTTTTCCTGCGCGGTGAAATCAATATCATATAGAAGCGCCTGGATATAAAAGCCGGTTCCTCCGGTCAGGATCGGGATCCGGCCGTTTTTCTTACAATCCGCCATCGCTTCCTGTGCCAATTCCTTAAAAAGAGCGACATGAAACTCCTGATCCGTATCTAAAATGTCGATTAAATAATGCTTGATCCCTTGCATTTCTTCTGTGGTTATCTTCGCAGAACCGATGTCCATCCCGCGGTAGACCTGCATGGAATCCGCAGAGATCACAGACCCTCCGACGGCTTTGGCAAGCTCCACGGCGCAGGCCGATTTTCCGACGGCGGTCGGACCGGCGATAATGATCAAAGGAGAAGTGTCATTTTCCATACTACACGATCCTTTTGAATTTCCTTTCCAAATCATATCTGGTCATTGAAATCATCGTAGGGCGGCCATGCGGACACTGATACGGGTTCTCACAGGCAAAGAGCTGCTCCATCAGCGACTCGAATTCCGCCACGGAAAGGTCCTGATTGCCCTTAATTGCCGCTTTGCAGCTCATCGTGGCGATCCGGAGATAGAGTTCATCGGTCTCATTCTTCTTATGAAGCGTAGCGAGTTCGTCCAAAAGCTCCAGGAAATACTGTTTTTCCTCTAGCCCGTAAATATCGGCCGGAACCGCCGTAATCTCAACGGAATTCCCGCCGAAATCCTCGATCTCATACCCTGCTTCCAGAAAAAGCTCTTTGTGATCTGCAAGCGCTGTCTGCTCGGTCGGGGAAAGCGTGAGTACGAAACCGGGCGACAAAGTCTGCGAATAGACCTCTTTTTGCCGTTTCCTCTGCATAAGCCGTTCAAAGATCACTTTTTCATGCGCCGCATGCTGATCCACCAAAAGAAGCCGTTCTTCCTGCTCCACGATCCAATAGGTACGGAAAACCTGACCGAGGATCTTAAATTTTGGCTTCGCCTCCTCTTCGTACTCAAGATTCAGTGACAACTGGTTCTCTTTGGTGATTTTGGGCAATTCCTCTTCATATGCCGCATCGCTATTTTTGTCCTCTTTATTATCTCCCGAATTAATTTCTTCTTCAATCGGCGGATTTTCTACCATTCTTCGCCCGGTCTCAAAAGGCTCCGGAAGCGGCTGCGGCCGCGATTGAGGCTTAGGGATCGTGGTTTCTGCCTGTATCAAACTGCCCTCTCTTGGGCTTTCTTTCGCCGGAGCAGGCGCAGGAGCCTGGACTTCCGGGATCAGCTCCTTTTGCTCTAAAACCTGGCGGAGCGCCCCGTAAACCTCTTCGTAGATCGTTTCGGGATCCTGGAATTTGAGCTCCATCTTCTGCGGATGGACATTCACGTCCACCTCCTGCCCGTCGATCTCTATCGTCAGCGCCGTAAACGGGTACTGATGCAGCATCAGAAAGGAATGATAGGCGTCCTCTATGCTCTTGCTGATCAGCGGGCTCTTGATGAATCTGCCGTTCACGAAATAGTTTTCAAAGTTCCGATTTCCGCGGGAGACATTCGGTTTTCCGATGAAACCGCGCATCACGAGGTGCCCGTAGTCCTTTTCAACGTATAAAAGGTTTTCGGCGATGTCCCTGCCGTATAAATGATAGATCACGTCTTTTGGATTGCAGTTCCCGCCCGTCTGCAGGGCGCTCCTGCCCTCCGAGATCACCTGAAACGAGATCCCGTCATGAGAAAGCGCAAGATGCTCCATCAGAGAAAGGATGGCTGAGCCCTCGGTCCGTGCGGATTTCATGAATTTCCTGCGCGCGGGGATATTGTAAAAGAGATCCCGCACCAGAAAGGTCGTTCCCTGCGGGGCGCCCACCTCTTCCATCGCAAGCTCTTTTCCGC
>JAEEGH010017583.1_pt1 | contig 15216 bp, 15 predicted proteins | sample 9134181 | NCBI WGS metagenome assembly JAEEGH01 (sample SAMN16246544, study PRJNA631951) | gut metagenome | biome: gut microbiome; feature: rumen; material: DP-attached | host: Bos | place: Iran: Karaj | collected 2018-10 | reverse complement strand
GTTTCAGCCACTCACCCATCCTTCCAAAAGGACCCTGGAGTTCGAAACCTTGGGGTTATCTCCTCAAATGCGGGTGCAAAGGTACAACCTTTTTTTCAATCCTGCAAATATTTCGCCAACTTTTTTCGAAAAAAGTTATTTGAAGGCTACGACCTCCGTCAGTTCCTGATTGAGGTAGAAGGTGTTTTGCAGGGTGTCGCCCTGATGTACGTAGCTCATTCTCAGATAGTAAAGCTCTCCGTCGGGTACGTCGGTGTAGGAGATACCCTGTTTGAAGAGCGGAGCCCCTCGATGACGCATGACCTGGATCAGTGAGTCGTTGATGAACTTCGTGGTGCCGAGGTCGGCGAAGTCACGGTCGCTGATGTCGTTGCCTCCGTTCTCCATATTATCCTCGACAAAGGCCTTCACGGTCTGCTCGGCGTTGTGCTGCTTCCCGCACGAAGCGAGAAGCAGCAACGTTACACCTATTATAATATACGCGCGCGACTTCATTGTTGTGGAATGTTTTTGAGCACGTCGAGCAGATGATCCCATACCATCTGTACGGTGGGGATATGGAGTCGTTCGTCAGGAGTGTGTACAAAGCGGAGGGTGGGGCCGAAGCTGACCATATCGAGTTGCGGGTAGCGCTCTGAGAAGAGACCGCACTCCAGTCCGGCATGGATTCCGCGCACGATGGGTTCCTTGCCGAAAAGCTTCTTGTAGGAGCTGACCACGATTTCCTGCAGCTTCGAGTCGGCACGCATCTTCCATGCTGGATAGCCGTCAGAAGAAATGGCCTCAGCACCAGCCAACTCGAAGACGGCCTGGATGGTGGCGCACATGTTGTCGAGGTTTGACATGACGTTGGAACGCTGCGAAGAGAGGATGTCGATGGTGGTCTCAGAGGTGTGTACGCTCGCGATGTTACTTGATGTCTCGACCAAACCGTTCAGCTCCGGATCCTGACAGATAGCATAGATGCCGTTGTCGACGGCCTGCAAGGCCCAGACGAACTTTTGTGCGACGGCGGGATCGATGATAGTTTCGGCATCGGTGGACTCCATTGCGAACTGCATCTGCGTGTCGGTCACGTGGAACTCATCCTCTACCTCTGCGGCGAACACGTTCCAGTCTGCACGGATGTTCTCTTTTAGGTCGTTGGGAACGGCAATCACGAAGTAGCCGTCGCGGGGGATGGCGTTGTGCAGCTTGCCGCTATGGAACTGTGCGAGCTGAATGCCCTCATAACGTTTCATCTCCTGGAAGAGGAAGCGGGCGAGGAGTTTGATAGCGTTGGCGCGCTTTTTGTTGATGTCGTCGCCAGAGTGTCCGCCGATAAGACCTTTCAGCGAGCCTTTGATGAAGAAGCTGCCTGCAGCTGCGTCCTGACGCTCAAAGGTGAACTTGGCCTGGGTATTGCGGCCACCGGCACAGCTGACGAAGATCTCGCCTTCGTCCTCGGAATCGAGGTTGATCAGGTAGTCGCCCGTCATAAAGCCGGCCTTCATGCCTTCTGCACCCGTCAGTCCCGTCTCTTCGTCGCGGGTGAAGACGCACTCGATGGGACCGTGCTCGATATCCTCCGATGCGAGAATGGCCAGTTCGATGGCACAGCCGATACCGTCGTCGGCACCGAGTGTGGTGCCTTCTGCCGTCAGCCATTCACCGTCGACATAAGTTTTGATGGCGTCCTTGTCAAAGTCGAACTCCACATCGACGAGCTTATCGCACACCATGTCCATGTGACTCTGCAGGATCACCGTCTTGCGGTCTTCCATACCCTTGGTGGCGGGTTTGCGGATGATTACGTTGCCCGTCTCGTCGACTTTTGTCTCGAGACCGCGACTCTCGCCCCAGTTCTTCAAGTACTCAATCATCTTCTCCTCGCGCTTCGAAGGACGCGGAATTGCATTAATCTTCGCGAATTCGGCGAAGACAACAGCGGGTTTTAAATCGTTTTTATTCATTATTAATGCTATTTTTGATTTAATTTTTGGTATATTGCGCTCTAATTCGTACCTTTGCAGCCGCAAAGTTATAAAAAATGATTGAGATACTGCTCATATCGACGTTAATAATTGCTATCGCGATGGCTTTTTTCCTCGTGAGAGTCCTGTTTGTGAAGAACGGCACCTTCAAGTCGCAGCATATCCACGACTCTGATGCGATGAAGGAAAGGGGTATCCACTGCGTGATGGATCAGGATCGTGAGATGCGACGTAAGAGCAGTTTCGCAGTCAGCGAGAAATGACATCAAGAAGAATCATAAAATCAAATCATAACATTAAAAAGATGAAGAAATTTATTCTCCCCGCACTTGCCATCGCAGCGATGATGGTGTCGTGCAACAACGCAAGTCCGAAAATGGACGAACAGCCTGCCGCAGGTGATGCTTCAGCCTCAGGCCTGAAGATTGCCTATGTCGAGGTTGATTCACTGATGACTCAGTACGACTACGCCAAGGACTACAGCGTGACGCTTCAGAAGAAGTCAAACAACGCCCGTAACACCCTGACTACGAAGGGCAATGCCCTGCAGGCTGCGGTGAACAACTTCCAGCAGAAGCTGAACAACAATGGCTTCACCAGCCGTGAGCAGGCTGCTTCGCAGCAGGCCGCCATCGAGCGTCAGCAGCGTGACTTGCAGGAGCTGCAGGCCCGTCTGGAGAGCGAGCTCGCCAACGAGACTGCCAAGTTCAACGAGACCCTCCGTGACTCGCTGCAGAACTTCCTCAAGGACTACAACAAGGACAAGCAGTTCAGCCTGATCCTGACCAAGCAGGGCGATAATATCCTCCTGGCTGACAAGAAGTTCGATATCACGCAGGACGTAATTAACGGTCTGAACAAGCGCTACAAGCCCGCCAAGAAGGCCGACGAGAAGAAGGCTGAAGAGAAGAAGTAATATTCTCTTTAAATACTTAGAGAGGCGTTCCACACCGGGGCGTCTCTTATTTTTGTAGTATGGTGCGAGGGTACCGATGACAGTGATGACAGTTGACAGCTGTCATCTCCGCGACCATCACATTGTTCTGTTAACTCAGTTTTAGTCAATCTATATATATAATATATATATTATATATATAGATTGAAATATTTTAAAGTCATTCTCAATTCCAACTGTCCCCCTGATGACACTGTCATCTGTCATCATTGTCATCGCTTCCTGTGTCTTCGCTGCCACCACATATCTCTGTTGTAATATAATTTTTTTTTACATTTTTCATTGTTTTTGCTCCCTGTCTGAGTCCCAAGCCTTGTTTCTCCGACTTTCCTGCCATGAAACTCCCACTTTCCTTAGTCCAAACTCACAACCATATAACCAGCTGATTATCAAGCATGTTAGATTTTGGTGTTAATTGGTGAAATATCTTTACATCTGAAATTCACCGCAATAGTCATTCTCTATAAATTATTCCCTGATTTGCTTGGCGGTTTCGGGATTTTTTCCTAACTTTGCACAAATTATCGACTATTTTCTAATTGATTCATCCAACTATGTCAACCAACGAACAAACTACAACGCTGAACGAGCTCCGTTACGACTGTGCCAGGCAACAGAAGAAAGGCCTACACTTCATCCTGGCCTCTGTCTTTATTTGGGCCGCCATTATGGTGGTGCACTTCACTGACCTGCCCATCGAAACGAAAAACATCCTGACATTCTGTGTCGCATGTCCGCTGATGCCGCTGGCGTGGGCGATTTCAAAAGTCATACACATCGACTTTCAGGGCAAGAGCAATTCTCTCACGTCGTTAGGTCTGATCTTCTCTGTCAACCAGATACTCTATATCCTTATCGCCATGTGGGTGTTCGCAGCCGTGCCGGAGAAGATGCTGATGGTTTACTCGATGATCTTTGGAGCCCACCTGATGCCTTACAGCTGGCTTTACCAGTCGAGGAGCTACATGATGATGTCAATTGTCGTGCCCATCCTGGCACTTGTCCTCGGACTCCTTTTCCAGCCCTCTGTCCTCGCTGGCGTCATGTTCTGCGTGGAAGTCATTTTCTCGCTATGCCTGATTCTGGAGAACAAGAAACAGAAATAGAATATTTATGGTTGTGGCTTGGCTGTCAGCGAGGTGAGACTGGGTAGGACAGCGTTGGCGGCATCGACTCCCTGCTGGATCAAGCGGGCGGCGTTTTTATTACCGAAGCTGGTCACGTCGGCATCCATTACGGGATGGATATAAATATTAGCGCTCTGCCGATTAGCGTTATATTTCTCGATGTCAGGACGGTTGGTGACCCAGTTCAGAATGCCACCTAGTCCTATGAGGTCGGCCAGGCCCTGGATGGCCGAGAGGTCGGTCTGAGGTCTTGGCTTCTGATCGTTCTGCTGCAGGTCTACGGCGATGACGATATCGGCACCCATCTGCCGGCAAATGTCGACGGGCAGGTTGTTGAGCATGCCGCCGTCAACGAGCTTGTGGCCGTCTATTTCCACAGACTTGAAAACGCCCGGAATAGCCATTGATGCTCGCATGGCTCTGGCCAGACTGCCCTCGCGGAGAATCACTTCTGTGCCCGAGCGGATGTCAGCAGCCACACAGCAGAACGGAATCTTGAGTGACTTGAAGTCGGTACACCCTTTGGCACAGGCCATTGAGTCGAGCATGTGTTCGATGGTGTATCCTTTCATCAGACCCACACCCTTCGCTTCGCGGTCGAGAATGGGGAACCCGAAGATATATGTCACGCCGTCGACCGTCTTGTAGGGCTCGCTGGCGAAGGTGCTGCTGCGGTCGGTGAGCAGCGAGAGCCACTCCTGTGTCTGGAACATCGTTTCGAGCTCGGCGGCCGTGTAGCCTGCGGCATAGAGACCTCCCACGATGGAGCCTATCGAGGTGCCCACGATGAAGTCGGGACGGATGCCTGCCTCTTCGAGCACCTTCAGCACACCCACTTCGGCAGCGCCCTTGGCACCGCCTCCACCCAGTGCCAGTCCGATCTTCGGCTGTGCTGAAGCGGGTATCAACAGTGCCAGACAAAAAATCAGATGGAGCGTTTTTCTCATTAATCTTCCTTCGTGGCTTCGGTGTTGGAATTGTCGGCTGGGGTAGGAGCAGCATGCGATGGCTCCTGTTGGTCGTCTTCGTCGACCACAGCGGGATAGCCGTTCTCGTCGAGCTCGATATATCCGTCAAGGCGCTCGATATCGAGGGAGTCGATGCTGATGGAGTCGGAGTCTGACGGTGCACTGAAGTAGCCGCCGCAGTTGTACATCTCCTCATAGATTCCGTGGTCGTTGGCGGTGTTGAGCTTGCATCTGTATTGCTTGAAGGCAGGGTCGTTGAGTACGGAGCCGAGGAAGTATCCGCAGATGGGCAGTGCCGTGCGGTTGCCTTGTCCGAGCATACCTGTGCGGAAGTGTATCGAGCGATATTCGCCACCCACCCAGGCACCTACGACGAGTTTGGGTGTAGTGCCGATGAACCAGGCATCAGAGTGATTATTGGATGTTCCCGTCTTGCCGCCGAAGTCGGTGTCGGCTGCCTTGTCGTAGCCCACGAAGCCCATCAGTCGTGAACTGGTGCCACTCATGCCGCCCTTGAGCAACTGCTGCACGAGGAAGGCCGAACGGTAGGGGATGGCTTGCTTGGCCTCCGTCGGGGCCTCGTAGATCACGTTGCCGTCGCGGTCTTCAATCTTCGCCACGAGCACAGGTCCTATCTGTTTGCCGTCGTTCATCGGTGTGCAGTAGGCATTCACCATCTCCAGGAGGTTCACGTCGCTGGCACCCAAGGTGAGCGATGGGGTGGGGTCGAGCTTCGAGCGGATGCCCATGTTGTGGGCGGTGTTCACGATGTTCTCGATGCCGCACTCCTGTCCCAGACGGACGGCCACCGAGTTGATACTCATGGCGAAGGCCTGCTTCAGGGTGATGTTGGCGCCTGAGAAGTGGCCGTCGGCATTCGTGGGGGCCCAAGTCACCTCCTTGCCGTGATCCATCACCTTCATGGCGAAGTACTCGTCCTTGCGGGTGTCGCAGGGCATGATTCCCTGGTTCATGGCTTCGGTATAGACGAAGAGCTTGAATGTAGAGCCTGGCTGACGCATGGCTGTCACCTTGTCGTATTTCCATGAGTGGAAGTCAATGTCGCCCACCCAGGCCTTCACGTGGCCCGTCTGGGGTTCCATCGCCACGAAGCCACAGTGCATGAAGCGCACCATGTAGCGGATGGAGTCCATCGTCGAGAGTTCCTTCGTGACTCTTCCCTTCTCATAGTCGAACACCTTCACAGGGTGGGGCAGGTTCAGGTAGTAACGGATGGAGTCCTCGTTACCGTTGAATTTCTTCGAGAGGTATTTGTAGACAGGTTGCCGCTTGGCGATGTCCTCGATGAAGTTCTTGATTTCTACGTGGCGCTCGTCCTGCCAGGGGTTGGTTGAGCCCCAGTGATTGTTGAACGTCTGCTGCACCTGCTTCATCTGTTTCAGGGCTGCTTCCTCGGCGTATTTCTGCATGCGTGAGTCGAGGGTGGTATAAATCTTCAGACCCTCGGTATAGAGGGCGTTGCGATTGTCAAAATATTCCTCGCACCAGTCTTTCAGATAGTCGGCCACGGCCTCGCGGAAGTAGTTGGCATCGCCGTCATAGGCCGACTCCACGCTGTAGTCGAGCTTGATGTCGAGCTGTTTCAGCGAGTCGCAGACTTCCTTCGATATATGTCCGTGCTGCTGCGTGAGGTCGAGCACGATGTTGCGGCGCTTAAGGGCATTGTCGGGATTGATGAGGGGATTATAATAGGTGGTGGCCTTGAGCATACCCACGAGGATGGCGGCGTTCTCAGGAGTCAGGTCCTTGGGCGAGCAGCCGAAGTAGGTCTTGCAGGCGGTCTTGATGCCGAAGGCGTTGGAGCCGAAGTCCACGGTGTTGGCATACTGCGTCAGGATCTCTTCCTTGGTGAAGAAGAACTCGAGCTTGTAGGCCGTGATCCACTCTTTGCTCTTCATGATGAGCATCTTCAGCCCGGGGATGTTTCCCAAGAGGCCTGTGGAGTATTCCGAGCGGGTGCGGAAGAGGTTTTTCGCCAGCTGTTGGGTGATGGTCGAGGCACCACGAGCGTCGCGATGGAGGATGTAGTCCTTGGCAACGGCGATGAAGGCAGTGTAGTCGATGCCGTGGTGGTGATAGAAATGTTCGTCCTCCGTAGAGATAAGGGCCTGCCAGAACACGGGATTCACTTCCTCGTAGGTCACAGGTGTGCGGTTCTCGCTGAAGAACTTGCCGATCTGCTTACCGTCGGCGCTGTAGATCATCGAGGCTGCTGCAGGACGCTTGTTCTTGATGGTCGACATCGATGGCGACTTGCCGAAGAGCCACAGGAAGTTGATGTCTACGGCTCCGAGGTAGAGGAAGAAGGCCACGATGAGCGAGACGAGTGCCGAGAGGGTCTTGATGTACCAGGGACGACCTTTGTAGAGGCGTGTATACCACTGCCAGGCGGCTGCCATCTTCTGCTGGCACCACTTCAGGGCGAGGCTTATTTTGTTTGTTGATTCGTTACTCATAGTCTTTCGAGATATAGTTCATTATTGCTTGTTTGTCGTCAGGATGAAACCACCTGATATGTTCGTCTTTCTTGAACCACGTGAGCTGCTTGCGGGCATAGCGGCGGGTGTTGCCCTTGATGCGCTCTACAGCCTCTTCCAGCGGCCAGCGCCCGTCGAAATAGTCGAACAGTTCCTTGTAACCTACTGTGTTCAAGGCATTCATGCTGCGCATGGGATACATGCTGCGGGCTTCTTCAAGCAGGCCGTCTGCCATCATCTGGTCCACACGGGCATTGATACGATTGTAAAGCTCTTCACGCTCGCGATTGAGTCCGATCTTGATCATCTTAAATGGCCGCTGAGATGTCTCTTTCCTCCTGAACGAAGTGTAGGTCTTGCCTGTCATCACGCAGATTTCGAGGGCATGAACCACGCGGCGGGGGTTCTGGCGGTCAACGATCTCGTAGTAGTCTGGGTCGAGTCTTTTCAACTCCTCAACGAGTGCTTCGAGACCTTCTTCCTTCAACCGCCTTTTCATCATTTCACGTGTATGGTCGTCGATGGTGGGGATGTCGTCAATGCCGTCGCAAACGGCGTCGATATACATCATGCTGCCACCTGATAGCAGGGCATAGTCGTGGGATAGAAACTCCTTATCCAACAGCTCCAGAACCTGCTGCTCATAGAGCGATGCGCTGTAATAGTCGCCGATGCCCAATGTGCCCACAAAGTAGTGCTTCACCTCTTGCATCTCTGCCTCCGTAGGCCGTGCCGTACCTATCTTCAGCGCCTTGAAAATCTGTCTGGAGTCGGCATTGATGACGGGGATGCCAAAGTGCTTGGCAATGTCCAGACTGACGGCTGTCTTTCCGACGGCGGTGGGTCCGGTTATTACGATGAGCGTTTTATCCGTAAACTATAAACTATCTGATCACGCCGCGCTTGGAGTTCTCGATGAACGAGCAGATATACTCCACTTCCTTCGAGTCGGGGAACTGTTCGCGGGCCATAGCGACACCGTCTTTCAGCACACCCTGAGAGTAGATGATGCGGTAGGCCTCGTGGATGGCCTCGATGGTCTCACGAGGGAATCCTCTGCGGCGCAGGCCTACGAGGTTCACGCCGGCATAGCGCACGGGTTCCTTACCTGCGATGACATAGGGAGGAATATCCTGCGAGGTGCGCGAACCACCTTGGAACATGATGTAGCTGCCTACGTGGCAGAACTGGTGGAACAGACAGGTGGCAGAAATGATGGCGAAGTCGTCGACCTCCACCTCTCCGGCGAACTTCGTTGAGTTGCCAATGATGCAACCGTTGCCGATTACGCAGTCGTGAGCCACGTGCATGTTCTCCATCAACAGGTTACCGTTACCAACGACGGTTTTGCCCTTCGAAGCGGTGCCGCGGCTGATGGTCACATTCTCGCGAATACTGTTGTTGTCGCCGATTATGCAGGTTGTCTCCTCGCCCTGGAACTTCAGGTCCTGGGGCTTCGTAGAGATGGATGCACCAGGGAAAAACTCATTGTTGTTTCCGATGCGGGCTCCGAAGTGTATGGTCACATTGTTCAGGAACTTGTTGTTGTCGCCAATGATGACGTTCTTGTCGATCACGCAGAACGGTCCGATGATGTTTCCGTCGCCCAACTTTGCCTCGGGGTCGACGACTGCCAATGGATGTATCTGATTTGCCATATTTCAATCTTTTACTTGTTCTTTACGATCTGAGCGGTGAATGTCGCCTCGGCCACCACGTGGTCGCCTACGAAGATGTAGCCCTTCATCGATGATATGCCGTGTCGCACAGGCGCCAGCAGGTCTACCTTGAAGATGAGTGTGTCGCCAGGCACCACCTTCTGACGGAATTTCACATCGTCGATCTTCATGAAGTAGGTGCTCCACTTGCTGGGATCGTCGAGTGTGTTCAGCACCAACAGACCGCCACACTGCGCCATTGCCTCAATCTGTAGCACACCCGGCATGACGGGCTCCTCGGGGAAGTGCCCCTGGAAGAAGGGCTCGTTGGCTGTAACGTTCTTCACACCGACGATGGTGTTGGCACCCAGCGAGATCACCTTGTCTACCAACTGCATCGGATAGCGGTGGGGCAGCAGCTCACGGATGCGGTTCACATCCATCACCGGCTCCTCGTTGGGGTCGTAGATGGGAGCCTGCACTTCGTGCTTGCGGATATCCCTACGCATCAGACGGGCAAACTTGTTGTTGATGGTATGTCCGGGACGGGTGGCGATGATGCGGCCTTTAATGGGCTTGCCGATGAGGGCCATGTCGCCAACGATGTCAAGCAGCTTATGGCGAGTACACTCGTTCTCCCATACCAAAGGCTTGTGCTGGATATAACCTAAGTCTGTGGCGTCGCGATGCTCTACGTGTAGCATGTCTGCCAGCATGTCAAGCCTTTCTTGGGTGGTCTGGCGCTCGTAAATGACAATGGCATTGTCGAGGTCACCACCTTTGATGAGGTTGGCCTGTAGCAGGGGTTCTATGTCACGCACGAAAACGAAAGTGCGGGCAGGTGCTATCTCTGTCGGGAAATCTTCCACCTTATTGACGGTCGCAAACTGTGAGTTGATGAATTTAGACTCGAATGAACACATGACGGTAAGCGAGAACTCATCGTCGGGCAGAATGGTGATGCACGAGCCGGTCTCTTCGTCCTTCACCTCGATTTTCTTGCGGATGATGTACCAGTCTTTGGGCGCGTTCTGCTCCTCAAAGCCGATTTCATTGATCTTCTCCACATACTTGATGGCCGAGCCGTCAAGGATAGGGAACTCAGGGCCATTCACTTGAATCAGACAGTTGTCGATGCCTAAAGCATAAAGTGCTGCCAGTCCGTGCTCCACGGTCGATACCTTTGCATCGCCCTTGCCGAGCACAGTGCCGCGCTGGGTGTCGACCACATTCTCGGCAATGGCGTCTATCACGGGTTCTCCATCCAGGTCGATGCGCTGGATCTTGTAACCTGTGTTCTCCGGAGCCGGATTGAATGTCACCGTCAGGTTAAGTCCTGTATGCAGCCCCTTGCCGAACAAGGAGAAGCTGCCTTTTAGTGTTTTCTGTTTCATATCTGTTTGTTTTCCTTTTACTTTTTCTTCAGTTCTTCAATCTCGCGCTTCAGCTGGGCTATCTGCTGATACATCTCGGGCAGGTGCTTGTAGATGGCTGAAGCCTTGAAGAACACCTTCGGATCGATGGCGGGCGAACCGATGAGCTGCTGTCCGCTCTTCGTGTTGCTGATCACACCGGCCTGGGCACCGATGAAGGTCTTGTCTGCTATCTTGATGTGACCGGAGAAGCCAGCCTGTCCGCCTACCATGCACCAGCTGCCGATCTTCGTTGAGCCGGCCAGTCCCACCTGGGCCGACATGACGGTGTTCTCGCCGATCTCGCAGTTGTGGGCCACCTGGATCAGGTTGTCGAGCTTGACGCCCTTGTGGATGATCGTCTGACCCATCGTCGAACGGTCCACGCAGGTGTTGGCACCGATCTCCACATCGTCCTCAATCACCACGATGCCGATCTGCGGAATCTTGTCATAGCCCTCAGCGTTGGGAGCGAAGCCGAAGCCGTCGGCCCCAATCACGCTACCAGCATGGATTGTCACATTTTTTCCGATTTTGCATCCCTGATAGACGGTGATGTTGGGATAGAGCAGGCAATTGTCGCCGATGGTCACCCCTTCGCCGATGACGGTATGAGGGTATATCTGCGTGCCATCACCGATGACGGCTCCGTCGCCGACGACGGCAAAGGCACCTATATAGACGTTCTCGCCGATCTTCGCATTGGGCGAGATGCTCGCCAGCGGGTCGATGCCGCTCTTCTTGGGCTTCATCGACTCATAGAGCTGCAGCAGTCTGGCCACACACTCGTAGGCGTTCTTCACACGGATGAGTGTAGGGCTGACGGGCTTTTCCAGCTCGACGTCCTCGTTGATGAGCACGATGCTCGAACGGGTCTCGTAGATGTAGTGGGTGTATTTGGGGTTCGACAGGAAGGAGATGGCTCCAGGCACTCCTTCTTCAATTTTTGCGAACGTGTGGACGGCGGCATCCTCGCTGCCTTCCACCTTGCCTTGTACGAATTCTGCAATCTGTTTGGCTGTAAATTCCATATAGTTGACGTACTTTTTTTGACGATGTACTGTGTACTATTTCTTTGTTTGGTTGCAAAGTTAGCAAAAATTATTCAAATCTTTGATAACAAAGGTAATATTTTCTTATTTTTTTAGAAAGTAATTGAACATTTAGCAATTCAGAAGCCTCCGAAATGTCCTTTACTTCGCCGTTTTTGTAAAGAATTGCGATACTATCATCGTCCACATTGTACATGTCTTTCGAGATCTCCGACACGTTCATCAGGTAGTGGGCGTCTGCCTGGTCGATGCCCAGCTGGCGGGCGATGTCGGCCTGCAGTTCCTCGACCCGTTCCGGGGCAATGGGCTCCTCGTGCACCTCCACTTTGAAGATGCGTCGGTCGAGCATGTCGGTGGCCAGGGTGGAGAGGATCTTGTCGCCGTGGTGCTTCCAGGCCTTCATGGCGCTCCAGATGTCCGAGTCGTCGAGTTCCTCATAGTTGGCCAATGCCTCTGGATGGCAGCTGAACCACTGGGCGTCGACATCGTTAGCGAGGAAGTAGTGCAGGGCAGGGGAGGCGAACACGTCTTGTCCCATCCTGATGAGGTCTTTCGCACGGGTGAGCATATTTACTAATACCTTCTCGTAGGCCACGCAAGTACGATGCAGATACACCTGCCAGTACATCAGCCGACGGGTGGTCAGGTAATTCTCCAGCGAGTAGATGCCCTTCTGGTCCACCACCAGCGTGTCGTCCACCACGTTGAGCATCTTGATGATGCGGGCCGAGCCGATGTTGCCCTCGGTCACTCCCGTGTAGAACGAGTCGCGGCGCAGGTAGTCCAGACGGTCCATGTCGAGCTGTGAGGAGATCAGCTGGTGGAGGAAGTTCTTGGGATACTGACCCTTGAAGATGGAGATGGCAAGGTTCAGCTGACCGTTGAAACAGTCGTTGATCTCCTCCATCATCATCAGCGAGATGTCCTCGTGCGAGATGCCGTGGATGAGGGTGTTCTCCAGCACGTGCGAGAACGGCCCATGTCCGATGTCGTGCATGAGGATGGCGGCCTCGACGGCCTCTTCCTCCGCGTCGAAGATGAAGATGCCCTTCTGCTGGAGCGACACGATGGCCTCGCTCATCAGGTGGAAGGCGCCGAGGGAATGCTGGAATCGTGTGTGACGGGCACCGGGATAGACCACCGAGGCCAGTCCCAGCTGGTTGATGCGGTTGAGGCGCTGGAACAGAGGGTGTTCCACGATGCCGTAGAGCAGGCCGCGAGGTATCTTGATGAACCCGAACACGGGGTCGTTGATGATCTTTGCTTCTTTCACTATCGATGGTAAAATGTTATTTTGGGTGCAAAGATACTAAAAAATCTGTATAATATGCATATTCTGCGGTTATTTATTTAACTTTGCAGCCACAAACATTCATTTCAATCAATATGTATAAGATTTTACTATCCTCTCTTCTGAGCCTGTTCTTCTCCACATCGTGGGCACAGTCGCCGAAGGGTAACCTGCAGAAGGGCGATTATGGCTATCTGTATTGTCACATGAACGACCGCGGACGGGCATGGACGGCCTATGCGCTGAGTCGCGACGGGTTCCACTACCACGACCTCTTTATCGGCGACTCCATCTTCAGCGATGCCGAGCATGCCCGTATCGAGGGGGCCACCCGCGATGCCTATATCTGCCGCAAGCACGACGGCACGGGCTATCTGATGGTTTGTACAGACATGAATGTGGGGGCCAAGGAACGGCTGGGCAAGGTGGCCACATGGGACAACTACGGCATCGACCTGCTCACCAGCGACGACCTCATCCACTGGCAGTCCGTCACCTTCGACTACCGTCGGGGCACCACTATCTTCTCCAATCCCGAAGCGGAGAGCGTCTATAAAGACTGGTCGACCATCAACCGTGTGTGGGCGCCGCAGATCGTGTGGGATGCCGATTACGTGTGGCCCGACGGCCGAAAGGGCGGATATATGATCTATTATTCAATGTGGAACCGTGGCGAGGAGGCCTACGACCGCATGTACTACAGCTATGCCGACGAGTCGTTCACCACGCTCACACAACCTCGTCTGCTCTTCGACTGGGGCTATGCCACCATCGATGCCGACATCAACTGGGTGGAGGCCGACCAACAGTGGCACATGATGATCAAGAAGGAGGGTGGCAAGCCCGGACTCTTCACCGCCACCGCACCCGCACTCACCGGACCCTGGGGCGAGCCGGTGGAGGACGATTACGTGAATTTCGAGGGCAACAAGAAGTGCGAGGGTGTCTCGGCCTTCCAGCTGGCGGGACAGCAGACGTGGGTCATCGGCTACATCGAGTATTCTTCGAACCCGAAGAACTACCGTCTGTGCCTGGCCGACGAGCACATGCGCAACTTCCATTCCCCGCGCAACATCGAGGGTGTGGCCCGTCCCCAGCACGGCTCCTTCCTCCGTCTCACGAAAGAGGAGTACGACCGCCTGGAAGAGTGGGGGAGTCACGATTATTGAGAGTTGAGAATGCTATAAACATTAATCAGTATTAACATGGATACATCTGCAATTAAAGCAATGCCCGTCTGGAAATGGGCGCTGCTGCTGGTGGTAAGCTTATTACTTGCCGTGATCATGTATGGCCTCGCCCAGGTAGCGTTTTTTGCTGTCGACAAGCAGTGGCTGCAATGTACGGTTGGAGTCGTTACATCCATTGTCATGTTAGGACTTTATGCACTATTTGTAAAGTGGTTTGAGAAGCATAAGGCAAACGATATTCCTTTCAATCGCATAGCGCAGGATACAGCCAAAGGTCTTGGAATTGGATTCTGTTTCTTTCTTAGTGTGGTGTTGATCATGATGCTGTTAGGCCTATATCGCATCGACAGCATAGGAACAGACAAACCGCTGGAGATCATATCAGCATTCTTCCTTTTCCTATTGGTAGGAACAGGGGAAGAAATTATCTTCCGTGGCGTTCTCTTCAGGTGGATTGACGAGAAATGGGGTTTTGTGGTGGCGCTGACAGCATCTTCCCTCATATTTGGTTTCATACATATTTCAGAATCAAACGCTACCCTGTGGTCATCTGTAGCCATCGCTGTAGAAGCAGGCCTCCTTCTTGGTGCAGCATACAAATATTCCGGTACATTGTGGTTCCCTATCGGCATTCATTGGGCGTGGAATTTCACGCAAGGCAATATTTTCGGGTTTGAAGTATCTGGTAATGATGCAGGGGCTGCCCTCTTGAAGTCAACAGTTAGTGGCCCAGACTGGCTTACAGGTGGAGCTTTTGGGGCTGAAGCATCGGTTATACCAGTCCTGTTGGGTCTGATATTGTCGGCATGGTACATATGGAAAACAGAAATTTTGTCACTTAATAATCCGAGAGTCCTATAATTCTATGGTATGAACCATAAACAGCAGGGCGTTCTGGAGGACGACGGGACGGTTATGGGCAAAGAAGACGGTTCCTTCTTGCGTGGCCTTGACATCGCTGAGTGTCTGGCCGTTGTAGGGATGGATGATGTGCGCCAGCGACTGGCCGGGATGCACACGACTACCTACATCGACCAAGCGAAGCAGAATGCCCGCATGACGTGCCTTGATGTGCTGTAGTGTTGACTCATC
>JAEEGH010017581.1_pt1 | contig 15217 bp, 10 predicted proteins | sample 9134181 | NCBI WGS metagenome assembly JAEEGH01 (sample SAMN16246544, study PRJNA631951) | gut metagenome | biome: gut microbiome; feature: rumen; material: DP-attached | host: Bos | place: Iran: Karaj | collected 2018-10 | reverse complement strand
AGGCCTTCCCGATGCATACGGCAGAGGCCGTATTATCGGTGACTACAGACGTATTGCACTTTACGGAATAGATATTCTTATAGAAGATAAACTTCGCCAGAAACATACCTGTGGAAAGGTTATGAATGATGAAGTAATCAGAACCAGGGAAGAACTTACAGAGCAGGTAAGAGCACTCGAGCTTATGAAAAAACTTGCGGAGTCCTACGGCTGTGATATTTCCCATCCCGCTACCAACGTAAAAGAAGCCATCCAGGCTATTTATTTCGGATATTTATCGGCTATCAAGGAGCAGAACGGTGCCGCAATGAGTGTCGGACGTACAACCACATTCCTTGATATCTATGCTTCAAGAGATCTTGCAAACGGTACATTCTCCGAACGTCAGATTCAGGAGATGGTAGACCACTTCATTATGAAGCTTCGTATCGTTAAGTTTGCAAGAACTCCCAAGTATAACGAACTTTTCTCGGGAGATCCCATCTGGGCTACCGAATCCATCGGCGGCGTGGGTATCGACGGACGTCATATGGTAACAAAGATGTCTTACAGATATCTCCATACACTTGAGAATTTAGGACCGGCTCCCGAGCCCAACCTTACAATTCTCTGGTCCAAGAGACTTCCTGAGCCTTTCAAGAAATACTGTGCTAAGATGTCTATTAAGACTTCTGCAATTCAGTATGAGAACGACGATTTAATGCGTGTAACAAAGGGCGACGATTATGCAATCGCATGTTGCGTATCTTCAATGAAGCTCGGCAAAGAAATGCAGTTCTTCGGTGCGAGAGCAAACCTTGCCAAATGTCTTCTTTATTCACTTAACGGTGGTGTGGATGAGATTACCAAAAAGCAGGTCGGACCTATCGCATTGAGAAGATATCAGGGCGATGTGCTTGATTACGATACCGTAATGGATTCCTTCACATTTATGATGGAGTGGCTCGCAGGTATCTATGTAAATACGCTTAATATCATTCATTACATGCATGATAAATACAACTACGAACGTGCTCAGATGGCACTTCATGACAGAGACGTAACAAGAATTTTCGCAACCGGTATTGCTGGTCTTTCAGTTGTTACAGACTCGTTATCCGCCATCAAGTATGCCAAGGTTGAGCCCATCAGAGATGATGACGATATCATCGTTGATTTTAAGATCACAGGCGATTATCCCAAGTACGGTAATGATGATGACCGTGTAGACTCGATTGCAAAAGAAATCGTTTCAAGCTTTATGAACATGGTTCGATCACATCAGACATATCGTAATTCGGTACCTACCACATCGGTACTTACGATTACATCCAATGTCGTATACGGCAAGAACACAGGTGCCACACCTGACGGACGTCCCAAGGGTGCTCCTTTCGCACCCGGTGCCAACCCCATGTACGGCAGAGATTCCTCCGGTGCAGTTGCATCACTCGCATCTGTTGCAAAGCTTCCTTTCAAGGATGCACAGGACGGTATTTCAAATACATTCTCCATCATTCCTTCGGCACTCGGTAAGGATGATGAAAACTTTACATACATTGACAAAGTAAATAAGGTTGTTGACGGAGACTGCATCAACGAAGAAGTTGATAAAGTGTATGTTGCACCCGATGCAAGCGAATCACAGATTGAAAACCTTATTTCGCTTCTCGACGGCTATACAACCAAGGGTGGCCACCATCTGAATGTAAACGTGCTTAACCGCGAGACACTTCTTGATGCTATGGAGAATCCCGAAAAGTATCCTCAGCTTACAATTCGTGTATCAGGTTACGCAGTTAACTTCATTAAACTTACTAAAGAACAGCAGCTAGATGTTATTTCAAGAACTTTCCACGAATCGCTTTAAAGAATGACTGAAAAAAAGAGAAAGTGTAAAACAATAATAAAAGACAATATCGCATTCTGTATAATGGGTGTGATATTTGTTTTTTTGACCTTTGTTACAAGAACACTGACTGTCTTCCAAAATCTCACGTGGTCATTCGGATTTTTCTTAAAAGTTGTTCCCGTATCCCTGATAGCGGGAATTATTCTGGGCGTTGGTATTAATTTCGCAATAAAATTATTATTAGATAAAGGATTATTTAAGGCCGGGGCAGCAGATACCGATTCTGCAAAGGCCTCCAAATGTTTAGGGATATTCTTTGTATCCTTAGCAGTATTATTCCTTGCATATATTCCGTATTTTCTTGCATATTATCCCGGAATTCTCGCATACGATTCCTATATTCAGATAGGACAGATTTTCACCGAAGAATATAACGAACATCATCCGCTTTTTCATACGCTGATGATTAAGGCTGCGCTCTTAGTGGGGCAGGGCCTTTTTAACAGTCTTAATGCCGGAATAGCACTTTATGTTTTAGCACAGATGCTCCTTCTTTCGGCAGTCTTTTCGTATGGTATTTTCTGCGTTTATAAAAGAGGATTTCGTATACTGTCCGTCGTAATATTAATCATCCTTGCGGTATTTCCTTTTAACGGTTTTATGGCAGTCAGCGTGACGAAGGATATTCCTTTTTCGATATTTTTCCTTCTGTCTGTGATTGCTTTGTCTGAACTTATTTTCTCCACGAAGAAAAACTGTATTCTTAATTCAGTGCTGCTTTTTGTATCACTGATTTTGTGTGTGCTTTTCAGAAACAACGGCATTTACGCTTTCGGATTTGCGTTTGCGGTATGCCTGATTATTTTTATCATAAAAATCATAAAAGAAGAGAAAGATAAAAAGAAAACATATATAAAAAAATACGGATTTGTTGCAGTCGGAATATTGGCTTCTTTTATGATTTCTATTCTTGGTCTCTTTGTTATATCCAAATCGCTTAACGCCGTTCAGGGAGACAAAAGAGAGATGTTAAGCGTGCCCATCCAGCAGCTTGCCAGGACCTATGTTTATCATGCGGGTGCAGGTGTTAAGGCAGAAGACGACAATACAATGGATGAGGCCTCAAAGGCACTTATAAACGAATTTATAATAAATGACGGAGCAAAGCTTTACAGACAGGATATTTCCGATCCTGTAAAAAGAAATACCAACACATGGGTTGTGGTAAACAAGACTTCGGAATTTGCAAAAACCTATTTAAAATTATTCATAAAATACCCCGGTGATTATATAAATGCATTTATCGCACAGAACGCGGGCTTTATCGATATCGGAGATGAATCACATGCGTATGTAAATGATCCCGACGAAGTAAAAGGTCACGGATACGTTCAGACAAAGTGGGAAAATTCGCTTTATGAAAGAGGCTTTTTTGAGGCTCCGAAGTTACAGAAATTAAGAAGTCTCCTGGATGAATTTGCCGATAATAATGCATACTTAAAAATACCCGTTCTTAAATATATTTTTATTCCGGGAATTTATCTCTGGATTTATATTGTGGCGCTTATTGTTTCTTTTAGAAGGAAAAACTTTGGAGCGGTTGCGATTATCGCACTGACAGCAGGTTATTATGCTACAATGTTTTTCGGACCTACGGTCCAGTTAAGATATATTTTTCCCGTAATGATTACGGTACCGTTTTTGATTCTGATTTTTACCGAAAAGAGTAAGGAAAATGAATAAGAAAAAGAAAGTTACAGTTCAATATATTTTTCTTGTAATTCTGTCGGCATTGTCGGTTCTTTTTTCCGGTTTGCTTTTAATTTCCGCGCTTTTAAAAACCGCAGTTGCAAACAATATGTCTGAACAGAAAATGATTATTGAAGGGGAGAAAATAATTCCCGTAATTATTTCTCTCGTTATTTTTTTTGCTCTTGGATATTTTCTTTTTCAGAGGGTATCGGAGTGGCATATAGAAACGTTCTTCTTGTTGGTAATTGGTTTTCATGCAATAATGGGAACAGTACTTGTATTGTTCGGACGAAGTGCGCCCGGCGGAGATTCCGCCAGCGTTTACAATATGGCTTTGCAACTGTCCGAAAAGGATTTGTCTTTTATCGGCAATCCCGATTCGTATTTATCGTTTTATCCTCAGCAGATCGGGCTTACCGTGCTTCTCGCAGGTATCATAAAAATAATTAAATTTATACCGTTTAATTTCTCACCGCACAATATGGTAAAGATTTTTTATGTCGCATTAAACTGCGTTACGATAACCTTCGGATATCTGACCGTAAAAGAAATATGGCGGAGCAAAAAAGTAGCTGCGGCATTTCTTTATCTCTCGATTTTTAACCTGCCTTTTATCATGTATTCGTCTTTTATATACGGAGAGATACCATCCCTTGCCACAATGTCGGCAGCCACTTATTTCTTATGCAGGCTTGAAAGAAAAAAAGGCGTTCCCGTGCTTAATATTATTTTTTCGGCAGTGTTCACTGCGCTTTCCGTATTTGTCAGAAAGAACTCGTTAATCTTTATGATTGCGGCAGTTATCGTTCTTATCCTGCTCTTTATCGGAAAGCGAAATAAAGAGTATTTGATTACAGCCATAGTTGCTTTTATTGCGAGCGTATTGATTCTTCCCGCGACTTTACACTTTTATGAACTGAAAGTGAATGGAGAAGTAGACGGCGGTGTAACAATGTATTCATATCTTGCCATGGGTATGCAAGATACTTCATCAAGAGGCCCCGGATGGTACAACGCATTTAATTTCAACACCTACAAAAACACCGGAATGGACAAAAAAGAAACCAACAGAATCAGCAGCGAAGTCATAAAAGAGAGAATGGACTACTTTAAGGAAAACCCGAAAGAGTGCTTTTCTTTTTACAGGGATAAGTTCCTGACGCAGTGGACGGATCCAACTCTGGCTTCCTGCCAGGCAACATATAACGACTTCGGCGGAAGAGCCGAATTCATTCAGAAAATTTATGACGGTGATTACAATAAATATTATGTGTTTGTCTGCAACATGTTCCAGAATGTTATTTACATCGGAGTCTTTATCTGGAGTATTAATAATTTCAGAAAAATGGTTGCACCGGGCAAAAAGGATACTTTTGTATTAACATACATCGGAATCATTACGGTAATCGGCGGATTTCTCTTCCATATGCTGTGGGAAGCAAACAGCCGTTACATATTCCCGTATGCAATGATGTTAATTCCCTATGCAGCATTCGGATACGGAAATCTCATGGAACATAATATCTTAAATGATTATGATGATTAACAGGTGATTGCGTTTATGACAGGTAGAATTCATTCAATCGAGACATTTGGCGCAGTTGACGGGCCCGGCGTAAGGTTCGTCGTTTTCTTTCAGGGCTGTCCCATGCGCTGTGCATACTGCCACAATCCCGACACCTGGGATGTAAACGGCGGCACGGAAATGACTGTCGATGAGATATATAAAAAATTTGAGCGAAACAAAGCCTTTTACGAAAAGGGCGGTGTTACCGCATCGGGCGGTGAGCCGATGATGCAGATAGATTTCCTGACGGAGCTTTTTACTAAGTTTCATGACGCGGGAATTCACACTTGCCTTGATACTTCGGGGATAATGTTTCAGTTTTACAGGGACGAATCAGTGGATGCGTCGGGAATAGAAGATTTTGTCAAAACAAAAAACATAGATTCGCCAAATGCCGATAAAATTGATAAGTTGCTTGCTGTAACAGATTTGGTAATGCTTGATATAAAACAAATCAACAGAGAGAAACACAAAGAACTGACCGGCCATTTTAATGATGGAATTTTGGCATTTGCAAAATATCTGTCAGATAAAGGCAAGAAACTTTGGATTCGTTTTGTATGCGTTCCGGGATTAACGGACAACGAAGATGATTTGAAAGAATACGGTAAGTTTTTATCGGGTCTAAAAACTCTCGAAGCCCTTGATGTTCTTCCGTATCACACGATGGGCGTAAAGAAGTATGAAGCACTCGGAATACCTTACAGATTAACAGGGCTTGATGCAGCCACATCCGAATATGCAAGCGACAAAAAAACGATTATTCTTTCGGCAATGAAAAATGAAAATACTCAAGAATTATAGGTGCTTTCTTTTATGTTTTGTAAAAATGCTTCGAATGGAGTAATATAAAAGCATGTACAGACATTTTTTTAAAAGACTGATAGATATAATATGCTCGTTCTTGGGAATTCTCTTTTTGGGATTTCCGATGCTTGTTATTGCGCTCATTATAAAGATTGAGGATCCGGGTCCTGCGCTTTTTAAACAAAAAAGAGTGGGCATCGGAAAGAAACATTTTATGCTGCTTAAATTCAGAAGCATGAAGATGGATACTCCGCATGATGTTCCCACACATCTCCTGGAAAACCCCGATCAGTATATTTTAAAAAGCGGTAAGTTTTTAAGGAAATCGAGTCTCGATGAACTGCCGCAGCTCTTTAATATTTTCGCAGGACAGATGAGTATAATCGGACCGCGTCCCGCACTCTGGAATCAGTATGATTTGATAGAAGAGAGAGACAAGTACGGTGCCAACGATGTGCTGCCGGGACTTACGGGCTGGGCGCAGATAAACGGACGTGACGAACTTGAGATACCGGTCAAGGCGAAGCTTGACGGAGAATATGTTGAAAAGCTTTCGTTCGGTTTTGACCTTAAATGCTTCTTTAAAACTATCGGAGCCGTATTCAAACATGAAGGTGTCGTTGAAGGCGGAACCGGTGCAATGAACAAATAACTATTTCGAATTTACAATAAACAATTAACTCCTTATTCGTGTATAATGTAAGAGGGGCACGAATAAGGAGTATTTTTATGGGCAAAACCAAAAGACTGATTTCGCTGATCACAATAGAAACCGCAGTCATATTAATGTTTATCAGTCAGTATGTTTTTATATTCGATGTGGGATCTAAGATTGAAAATATGCTGGGTGCATTGTATTGGGGATGGGACTATTTATATGCGATTAAATATATAGTTGCATTGGTGATTATGTATTTAATTATGCGTGATAAAAGAAGTATTGTTCTCGGATATATCGGGATAGCTTATATTATAGTCTCGGGTTGCTTTTTCGTTTATTATTTCTTTAATAGCTTCGATTTTGAAACTCCGGTATTGCAACTCCTCTTTTTATACATTGATCCGTTAATCATTTATGCAACTCTTACAACAGTTTTTATATGTTTTATAGTTGAGAAAGGAAAAAAGTATTTTCTTTTCTTCCTCTTAGTTGCAGTTACGTTTGCGGATATGATAATCGGCAATGTATTTTATTATGGCTGGTGCGCAAATTATGCATCTGCCAATGAAATTTACAGCAAATTTGAAGTATTTCTTCTTGAAGTGATTAATACAGATTTCTATTTTCATTGGTGCATAATCTGCACTGTTTTCATCGTTGAAACAATAGTAATACTATTACTTACGATACCTGAACGAAAAAAGGAATCTGAAGAAACAGATGATTCAAAGGAAAAAAATGAAGAAATCAAAGTATCGACAGTTGTAATAACTACACTGGCTTCGTTTCTCTTAGCGTTTCTGACAATTCTCTGTATTATCAGACCCTTAGTAAAGATTTGTGATTATTCAAATTATGATGATTCATTTATTCACAAAACTATCGCAGGGATACCAATTACCCCGGGAAAAATAGAGGATGCTTCTCCTCATAAAATAATCTCAGGATATCCTTTCGATAACGAAGAGGATGTGGAATGGACGTATTATCCGAATGACAATATGATTGGACTTGTAGCTTTGACTAAAGTGCAGGGAGAAAGCGAAGACACGATAGTACTTGCATTTAAATATTTAAACTCGGCCAAGAATATCAGCAATACGATTATAAATTATAAGTATTTAAACGGCAGCGCGCGTTATGGCTATTTTTCTTATAACAATCAGGAAATTTACAAAAAGAAAAAGATTTATTATGTGAAAGTTACATATGACAACAAAATTGTGGATCCAAAGACAGTCAGCTTTGACAAAGATGAAGATAGAATAAATATTGATATCTCGAATGATAATATAAAAGTTACATACTGCAATTTCGGAGAAGAAAAAACTGTTCGAAAGTATCAGAATTATGACTCCGCAAGCGGTACGTGGGGAGATATTTCAATTGAGGAAGAGGAAAGAGAACCTCTTATCAGCATTGGACCTGATATCCATACCGAACTTCAGGTTGACTATGAAAAAAGCATGCCTCAAAATCCCGAGGGTGTAAACTTGTTTGTTGACCGGTACGACTACAATTATGCGTATCACAATCTTTATGGTGAAATCGAAACGCTGCAGGTTACTGAGATAATGTTTTCTATAAGATACACAGGAAAAATCGTCGGAGATGAAAGAATTTATGAAGAAATACCTGAAGATGAATATTATATAGAAGATGGAAAGTGTAAATTATATATCAAAGAGAACGGCACATATAAAGATATTACTCCGGAGGATGCAACAGTTGAGGTAGATTATTATGATGACTGGATGATGGCGAATTATACCTTGAAGAGCAGCCTGCTCGGACAACTTACCGAAGGAGAATATAAGTTGGAATACGGTGGATACAGCAGAGAATTTACACTAGCGATTCAGACATATGAGGTGTGGTAGACTTATCTTTTACGACGAAGGAAAATCGTCCTTAAGAGCAGAAATATAAGTATGGAAAATGATGCTCCCGCAAGATCGAGGAGTACATCCCAAACGCTTGAGTAGCGCCCGGTGAAATGCTGAATCGTTTCGTCGATACTACCAACAAAGAGTGATAAAACAAAAGCGGTCGGATAAAGGCTTAAGAGTTTCTTTATCAGGCCTCTTTTTTTATCGTCATCAGGTAAACTTTTGTTAATTGTGATAAATATTACCAGTTCCAGTCCGAGAATTGCATACTCGATAAAGTGTGCGCTTTTTCTGATGACAACCTCGGGTATTGTGAAAGCTTCGTTGTTGCTTACGCTCTGAACCACGGCTTCAACGATTTCTTTTACGAAACTGCTTTCTTCGGTTGATATTTCCGGAGTCATAAAAGAATGCCCCCAGATGATTAAAACTGTGAGCAGAATGACGAATGAGAGTATAAGTCTTATTGTTTTTTTAGTATTATCAGATTTATTCATTTTCCGGGTTTTAAAAGGTTATTTCTGCATAAAAACAGATGACATTTGCCTTACGGGCCTTGCATCAGACCGATTATATCATATATTTTTATCAGATACATCAAAATCACTTCCTTTTATTTGCGATTTATAGTAAACTGTTTAATTGTGAGAAATATTGCAAAAGGTGAAACAACATGTATTTTTTTAATGTAATTTCGCTTCTCGGGGGCCTCGCGCTTTTCCTCTACGGAATGCGTCTTATGGGCAACAGCTTAAAGGAAGGCCAGTCCGGAACTTTAAAGGTTATAATGGGAAAAGTCACAGACAATCCTGTCAAAGCTTTTCTTTTAGGTTTACTCGTTACGGCGGTTATTCAGTCATCCACCGCTACTATTGTTATAACCTCGGGTCTTGTTGCAGCAGGTATTATTTCTCTTAACCAGTCACTCGGCATTATAGTCGGAGCGAACGTCGGTACTACCGTTACCGGTCAGATCATAAGACTCCTTGATGTCAACGGTGATTCTTTTATCTTAAGATTATTCCAGCCTTCAACCTTGGCGCCCATAGCGCTGATTATCGGCATAATTTTCATAATGTTTATTAAATTCAAAAAATCCGACAATATAGGCAATATTGCCGTCGGTTTCGGTATTCTTTTTACCGGACTTCTCAATATGACGGCAGCGGTTTCCGGGCTGAAAGAGAGCGGAATAATCGATGCGCTCTTTTTGGGACTCGGCAACAAACCGGTACTTGGATATATAGTGGGTGCGGGCGTTGCTTTTACGCTTCAGTCATCATCGGCCACAATCGGTATCTTACAGGCGATTTCAATGGGCGGCGATATTCCTTTTAAAGTTGCCTACGTTATCATCGTCGGAGTTTATTTGGGCGACTGCGTGACGACAGCCATCGTATGTTCAATCGGCGCAAAGAGTGATTCAAAGCGTGTCGGCCTCGTAAATATCATGTACAACCTGGCCAAGACTCTGCTTGTAATAGTTGTGGTATTTATAATTCATAAAATAGGACTGCTTAACAATCTCTGGGATATGCGAATGACCTCGGGTACGATTGCCAATACCAACACGGTATTCAACCTTGCCTGTGCGATTATAATGCTTCCGTTTATGAAACTTCTCGGCAACACTTCTCGCAAGATCATAAAAGATAAGGTAATGCCGGGTGGCAAGTACGATGACAAGATTGCAGGACTTAACCCTGTATTCTTCAATACTCCCGCCATCGCATTCGGCGGATGTTACGACTGTCTTGATGCGATGATTCACGCATCGAATGACAATATCGAAAAATCCATCAGTCTGGTCAGAAAGTTTGACGAGAAGATATTCGATGAATTAAATGAGGAAGAAGAAAACATCGACCACCTCACGGACTGTGTCGACACATATCTGGTGAATCTTTCCCCTCATGTAAAGGAAGATATTCATGTTCGTATAATGACCGAATATCACAGGGTCGTAAAAGAATTCGAAAGACTCGGCGATCACGCCGTCAATATCGCGGAAGATGCCAAGGAACTCTTCGACAACGAAACGGTATTCAGCGAGCAGGCGCTGTCGGAACTTGACATTGCTTTCGATCTGACCAAAAAGATATTAAATTACACGATTATCGGCTTCGAAAGAAGAGATATAGAGGCTGCAAAGCATATTGAACCGCTTGAGGAAGTAATGGACGATTTAACCAATACTCTTCACGACAATCATCTTGCCAGATTAAGAGAAGGCAGCTGCTCCGTCAGAGCAGGCATCGTATTCCTTGATATTCTGGCCAATATGGAAAGAATAGCCGATATCTGTTCCAACATCGGAATTGCGATTATAGCACGAATCAAACCCGAGACCGCGGAACTTGCGCATACCTACACTTCGTCGCTTCACCAGGGCGGAGACAGTGATTTTAACGAAGAATACATTGCGGCTCACACAGAGTACTTCGGAAGACTCTCCGGAGACATAGTAGAATAAAAGAAAAAATAACAATAGATTTAGGAGGAAAAGTGTATGGAAAAGAAAAATCTTGCTGAAATTTTGAAGAGCAATTCGTATCCCGGAAGAGGTATCGTGATTGGAAAGAGTGCGGACGGAAAGTATGCCGTTACCGCATATTTTATCATGGGAAGAAGCACAAACTCACGTAACCGTATCTTCGTTGAAGACGGAAACGGATTAAGAACACAGGCTTTTGACGAGTCAAAACTTGAGGATCCCAGCCTCATCATCTATGCTCCCGTCAGAGTACTCGGCAACAAAACCATCGTTACAAACGGTGACCAGACAGATACCATTTATGAAGGTATGGATAAGCAGATGACATTCGAGCAGTCACTTCGTTCACGCTGCTACGAGCCCGACGCTCCCAACCTCACACCCAGAATTTCAGGTATCATGCATGTTGAAAACGGCAAATACAACTATGCACTTTCCATTTTAAAGAGCAACAACGGACGTGAAGGCGCACACAACCGCTTCACATTCGCATACGAAAATCCCTTCGCAGGCGAAGGACATTTCATCCATACATATGAAGGTGACGGCAATCCCCTTCCTTCATTCGAAGGCGAACCTACATGGGTAGGCATTTCCGGCGACATCGATGCTTTCACAAACGAAGTATGGAACGCCCTTAACGAAGACAACAAGGTTTCACTTTTCGTAAGATATATTGATATTGAAACAGGCAAGTTTGAATCAAGAATCATGAATAAGAATAAATAATCGGTTTTATAAGGAGTCTATTATGAAAGAATTGGAATTAAAGTATGGTTGTAATCCCAACCAGAAGCCCAGCAAGATTTTTGTAAATGACGGAAGAGAACTTCCTATTACAGTACTTAACGGCAAGCCCGGATACATCAACTTCATGGATGCATTCAACGGCTGGCAGCTCGTAAAAGAATTAAAAGAAGCTACAGGCCTTCCCGCAGCTACAAGCTTTAAGCATGTATCACCCGCAGGTGCAGCAGTAGGTCTTCCTTTGGATGATGTACTTGCAAAGATTTACTGGGTAGACGATTTGGGCGAATTATCACCCCTCGCTTGCGCATACGCAAGAGCAAGAGGTGCTGACAGAATGTCAAGCTTCGGCGATTTTATTTCACTCTCCGATGTTTGTGATGTATCTACAGCCAAGATTATCAAGAGAGAGGTTTCCGACGGCGTTATCGCTCCCGGATACGAGCCTGAAGCACTTGAGATTTTAAAGGCTAAAAAGGGCGGAAACTACAACGTTATCCAGATTGATCCCGACTACAAGCCCGAACCCATCGAGCATAAGGATGTATTCGGTATCACATTCGAGCAGGGAAGAAACGAATTCAAGATTAACAATGAACTTTTAAGCGAAATCGTAACAAAGAATAAGGAACTTCCCGATCTTGCAAAGATTGACCTTATTATTTCACTTATTACCTTAAAATATACACAGTCCAACTCCGTTTGCTTCGCCAAAGGCGGACAGGCAATCGGTATCGGTGCAGGTCAGCAGAGTAGAGTTCACTGTACAAGACTTGCAGGAAGTAAGGCTGACAACTGGATGCTTCGTCAGTGCCCCAAGGTACTTGAACTTCAGTTTGTAGACGGACTTGGCCGTGCAGACAGAGACAATGCAATCGACAACTACATCGGCGACGAACTTGACTGCCTCGCAGAAGGCAACTGGCAGAAGATTTTCAAGGTTAAACCCGAAATATTTACCAAAGAAGAAAAGAGAGCATGGCTTGATCAGATGACAGACGTAGCACTCGGTTCTGACGCATTCTTCCCCTTCTCCGACAACATCGAGAGAGCAAAGAAGAGTGGTGTTAAGTACATCGCAGAGCCCGGCGGATCCGTAAGAGACGATCTCGTTATCGAATGTGCCGACAAGTACGGCATGGTAATGTGCTTCACAAAGATGAGACTTTTCCATCATTAATATGAGTATAAAAAGATTTCTATGTTCGCTCCTTATTGCCCTAAGTTTTTGCGCATTGTGTGCGTGCGGCAAAAAGGACGAAACAGACTATGTAACAATTGGATATGAAAAGCTTGAGGAGCCCGATTATGCATCCGCGGAGCAGAATTTCAACAAAGCCGTTGAACAGGGTAAAAATCTTACCATGGCTTACAGAGGCCTTGGAATCTGCTATATGAACAAAGGCGATTATGCAAACGCAATTGAGTCTTTTAAGACCGCTCTTGCCGAAGACGGTGCGACACCCGATGACATTGATTATGACATCAATTACTACATAGGTGTCTGCTATCACAAGCTCGGCAAATACGAGGATGCCAAGAAAAGATACGACGCCATCATTGCGCTTCGCCCGCGTGAGGTGGACGCTTATATGCAGCGTGCGGCGGAATATCTTTATTTAAAGGATGTGGACTCGGCGTGCACGGATTTTGACAAAGCATTGTCTTTAAAGAAAAAGGACTATACGCTTTACATCGATATATATAATCTGCTTGCGGAAACAGGCTTCCAGCCCTACGGCGTCGATTATTTAAACGATGCTTTAAACAAGTACGACCGCAATATGTCTGATTACGACAAAGGCTACATCAACTACTGTCTTGGCAATTATTCGACCGCCAAGAACTATCTTGAGCAGGCCAGAACCGGCGGCAACAAGAGTGAGGAAGTGCTTTTACTCCTCGGAAAATGCTACGAGGAACTCGATGATACCGCATTTGCGATAAATATTTACAATAAGTATCTCGAGACAAATCCCGATGCCGGGGTGTACAATCAGCTGGCCGTGGCACTCATAGATCAGGGCAGATATGAGGAAGCGCTCGAAGCTGTGGTCAACGGACTCGAGATTGATACCAATGAGGCGCACCAGCAGCTTTTGTATAACAGAATTGTCGCATACGAACATCTTGGGGATTTTGAGAAGGCAAGAGACCTTTGCGCACAATATCTTGTGGATTACCCTTCCGATGAGAACATGGCGAGAGAGTACGATTTTCTCAAGACTAGATAAATTATGTAAACCAAAATACGAATGCATCCCTATTTTAAAGGGGATGCATTCTTTTTTTTATGTAAATTTGTGCAAACCTCACAAACAACTATATATTGTGTTTGTAGAAAATTTCAAGCAAATATATAGTGGTTTTCCGTTGACATCATAAAGGCATGATGATACAATGGTTTCAATCGGCGCGAAGTCGGAAAGAATTGTGTTGGAGGAATGAAAAAATGTTTGGTGTAATTAAAAGAGACGGAGAAAAAACTGATTTTAATCTTGTAAAAATCAATGACGCTATAAAGAAAGCTTTTGATGCTACAAATGTTCAGTACAGTGAAGATATCATTGATCTTCTTGCTCTTCGTGTTACCGCTGATTTTCAGGCGAAGATTAAGGAGGGTTATGTTCATGTCGAGGATATTCAGGACTCTGTAGAGAAGATTCTTGAGCAGTCCGGTTATGCAGAAGCTGCAAAGGCATTCATACTTTATCGTAAGCAGCGTGAAAAAATGCGTAACTTAAAGTCTACCATCCTTGACTATAAAGACGTTGTAAATTCATATGTTAAAGTAGAAGACTGGAGAGTTAAGGAAAACGCTACAGTTACATATTCCGTAGGCGGTCTTATCCTTTCAAACTCAGGTGCTGTTACCGCCAACTACTGGCTCTCAGAAATTTATGATGAAGAAATCGCTGAAGCTCATCGTAATGCAGATATCCATATTCATGACCTTTCCATGCTTACAGGTTACTGTGCAGGCTGGTCATTAAAACAACTCATAAAAGAAGGCCTCGGCGGAATCCCCGGCAAAATAACATCGGCTCCCGCATCACACCTTTCAGTTCTCTGTAACCAGATGGTTAACTTCCTCGGTATCATGCAGAATGAATGGGCAGGTGCTCAGGCATTTTCATCATTCGACACATATCTTGCTCCTTTTGTAAAGGCAGACAACCTTACATACGATGAAGTTAAGAAGTGTATCGAATCCTTCATCTACGGTGTAAACACACCTTCAAGATGGGGTACACAGGCTCCTTTCACCAACATTACTCTTGACTGGACCGTTCCTTCGGACCTTGCAAACGAAAAAGCACTTGTAGGCGGCAAAGAAATGGATTTCACATACGCTGACTGCAAGGATGAAATGGATATGATCAACCGTGCATTCCTTGAGACAATGATCGAAGGTGATGCAAACGGCAGAGGATTCCAGTATCCTATCCCTACATATTCAATTACAGAA
>JAEEGH010017580.1_pt1 | contig 15219 bp, 11 predicted proteins | sample 9134181 | NCBI WGS metagenome assembly JAEEGH01 (sample SAMN16246544, study PRJNA631951) | gut metagenome | biome: gut microbiome; feature: rumen; material: DP-attached | host: Bos | place: Iran: Karaj | collected 2018-10 | reverse complement strand
TCTGTAGCTCTCCGACATGTACTACGAGGGCACGTTGTTCGAGCAGGACTACCGCAAGGCCGCGGAACTGTACCTGAAGTCGTTGTTCCTGTTGGACGGGGTCAGGAATTATCGCCTGTACCTGATGTTCAGCAAAGGCCTGGGCGTGAAGAAGGACGAGAAGGAGGCCCGCAAATACCTGAGGATGGCCGTCGCCAAAGGCAACAAGGATGCCCTCATGGCTTCAGGGAGCGACAGGCGATCTTGTCTCCGTCAGGACATCAGACGTGTATGTGATGCTGGCAAGGACACATGCGATTGATGTTTAACGCCATATCTTTCGCATGGCGCTTCGAGATAGTTACGTTTATAAAATAGCTGTTTATATCAACCTCAAAAATGTGTGCAGAAATGCCACAGATAATATTCAAACGATGGGCGATTATGTGTAAATAACCTGTGTTATCGTATAAGGTGGGGAAAATGGCCGATTCCGATAAGGTAGATTCCGAGTTCGCAGACCTCTACAAGAAGGTGTTGTGGGGCTCTTTCGAAGAAATAGACATGGATAAAGCCGTGAAGTCCGTTCGTCTTGCGGTTTCGCGGGGCATGACCGGCGAGAGGGATTTGTTCTATGTTCTTCTTTGTACCAACGACCCGGGGTTGCATAGGGAGGCGTTGTCCTTGGCTCGCAAGAACATAGACGACTGGGGAAGGCTCTCGCTGTTCAGGATGTATTTCAACGGCGTGGGGACGGAGCGTGACATTAAGGCCGCCCTGCACACGTTGTACTATGACGACACAGTCATGGGTTCCATCAAGGGACCGCAGTTCGCGTTCATCATCAACAGGGGCATTTTCACATGCGGAGATATCGTACTATGCGGAACGATCGAAAGGATTCGTACGTTGTTCTGCGTCTGCGCCGACTTCGGCGTCCGTCCGGATTATTACATCTGCCCCGGTAAAGAGTTGCCTGGAATGTTCGGAAAGCCTTGTCCAAAGGACGGCAAAAGGAGATGTTACATTAGGTTCAGCGCCGACGACGGCGCGATCGTCGGCCCTGGCGCAGTTTTCTTATACCATCCGTACGGAGAGGAGTCGGATGGCGGTGATTCCCTTTTGAGACCTAGGTCGTTCCCGTTGGAAAAAGGTGCACCTCTCGTCCCTAGAAGCGTCACTGATCTGAAAACAGTTCCAAGAGATGCCATCGTGGACACACGCATCCTTAATGAAGCCGGCCATTGCGTCAGTCACAAGTCCAATGGGGATCTGGATAGTTGTAGGATTTTTCTTCTCGAAATCTGGTATAGGATAGGCGAAGGCATTTATCGGAAGATGAAGCACAAGGGTGGACGGTTCCTGATAACGTCTTTCTTCCCCATGGGGGACAGCTACAGATGGCTGGCCAAATATGAGGGGATAGACTATTCCGACGTAACGATGGCCGTCACCGAAACGGCCAGGGACCATCCCTTCCTCCAAGGGGTTGACGGCGCACTTCTTTCAAGAGGGGAGATTGATTGCATACGCGTCTACCTGTCCATGATCTACCACGAGGACCGGATGATAAGGTTCTCACCGTATCAGCCGTTGTATCCTGGCAATACGTATCACGGGAACCTAGATACGAAATTAGACACAGGGGAGGCTAGACGCCTTAGGGAACCTGCTCTGAGTGTGATGGGCGCAATACTGGATGTCGGCAGAGCGAGGAAAAGAGTACCTATACAGATTCCCCGCACGGTTCTCCTCAATCCGTACGGGAATTCCATAAAGCTTAGGTCCGAGGAGGAGAACGCGAGGGGGCATGACGTCATGCTCGAGCTGTCTCGCAAATTCCTCGAAAGGGGGTACCTAGTATTCACCAACACCCCGCTTCCAGAGCAAAAGGAGCTGCCTGGAACTAAGAGATATGGGGAAGACATAATTACGACAGTCGCGCAGGCTGCCTCGTTCGACCTGATTGTAACGGTATTTACTGGATTCATGGAGACGGTGATGTATTCCAAAGCGAACCTTGTTGCTCTGAATTACTCTCGTGAAGACACTCGCAGGCGGATGGCCAAAAGCATAGGCCATGACAATTATTGGGAGCTGAACGTTCTAGATTTCGAAACGAGCGTTCTAGCATCCAAAATCATCGGGATCATGGACAATCTTCCCACAGACAAGCCGAAGAGGTCCGTCAGGAATGAGGAGCGTATCATGAATATTCAGGATAAATCGGCTCTTTTCAAGAAGGAGGAGATTAATATGGATCTCGCCCACTTCCTCCTCTACAATTCTGGAAAGGGGGAAATTAGGCAACTGGTGTCCGAAGGCACGAACGATCCACTTCTATGTTGCGTTGGAGGACTGGCTATGGAGCGTGGGGTCCAGGTGCCAGTAGATGTCAAAGGAGCTATCACATGGTACAGGAGGGCGTTCGATCAAGGTGTGGTCGCAGTCAGGGGAAGAATAATAAAGCTGAAGGAAGACCTGAAAGCTTCGGAAACAGCCCTAGCTTCTGATAAAACCTGACTATTTTGTTGCAGAGCACATGTATATATCGGGATTTGCTCCCTAAGCTCAAATTAGACAATTTCGCACGTGTTATCGTGAGAGAGGATGTGTAATTGGAGTTATACTTCACTATGCATCAAATTGATAGCTAGTATGACATTTCATAATTCATTAACTAATCAGACAATAATCTCGTCCATCTTGTAGGCCCATCTGAATACTACCGGCTCCTAGTCGACCTGGTCGATATACAGGTGGATCCCATCGATGAGCTCTTCATCCAAGCTGAAGCGTATGCCTTTGAAAAGCGCTTAGCCATCTTTCCGAAAAAAGGGCTCCACTGTGTTCAACCAAGATCCGTGCTTGGGCGTGAAGACGAACACGAATCTGTTCGGCCTCGTATCCAGTATTGCATAACCTCATTGGAGGTGTGAGCCTTGGAATTGTCCAGAAACGAGGCGAACGCGCTCCAAATCCGCGTACTTCTCGTCAATGATCTCAGGAATTCTATGAAATCGGAACTTTTGTGGGTCTCGCTGACCAGAGGCACTATCCGCCCGCTCATGAGATTCAACCCTGCAGAGGCTGACCATCCCATGCTTCACGTATTCCGAATCGCGTCCTACGAATCCTGGCCTCTAAACACTAGTTGATTGCCAACGGCACCCCTTACCACTTAAATGCCAGGCTTCTCATCGAAAAACAGAGTCACCATACCGGTCCTCCTCAGAGTTCACTTCCATCTGTATTTCCCTCCTCGTCCCATGGCCCGAGATATCTACGCTTCTGTCTCGACCTCTTCTTCTCAAGATCCCATTCGGCGGTCACCTCATAAGTAATATATCGTGCTGCTCTTGGTCTTCTGAGATTAGATCATGTTGTAGGTCATCGTTAATAGTAATTACGATGTATATGTAGGTGCCCTGTACTCAAAAGCAGACGACCAGATAATATTCAGCGAACCTCGTTATCAAAATTCAGCATAAATGAGGATAAAGCCCGCGTAACGAGGAAATAACCAGAGACATTAAGGCGAGGTCATATCCCCTCGTTCTGCAGGCTTTACATCCATCTGTTCACTCCTCTCAATTGTGATAATACCCACTTCCTTATCAGAGCCGTTACCAAGACGGCATAAAGGGTTATAAGATTGGTCAGCATACCGCTGACCATGGTCGCAATCGACTATGTGGTCGTACAAGCAGGTGGGAAGGGCACCAGGCTTGGGAAGTACACCAGGAACAGGCCGAAGGCGCTTGTTCCAGTTGGAAATACCCCGATAATATTCTACCTATTCAGGAAATTTCCGAATGCGAAATTTGTGATTATAGGCGACTACATGGAAGATGTGCTGAGGAACTACCTTAATGCCTTCAGGGATAAGTTCGGAAACGACTTCATATTCGTGAGCGCGGAAGGCAGCAAGGGAACTTGCGCCGGAGTAAGCAGAGCGCTCTCTTTTCTGCCGGAAGGCGCAAGATTCATGCTCACCTGGTGCGACCTTATTTTGGATGAGGGCATGGACATCCCCTATTCTGACGGAAACCTTGTCGGGCTCTCGGACAAGTTTGAATGCAGATGGTCCTTCAAAGACGGAGTCGCCTCGGAGGCGTCCAGTTCTGACTCTGGAATTGCAGGGGTTTTCGTATTCAAAGACAAGAGCGTGTTGTCAGGGATCCCCACATCCGGGGAATTCGTCCGCTGGCTAGCTGGATCCGGAATACCTCTCGAGCCGTTCTATATCGGGAACAGCCAAGAGTTCGGGCTTATCGACAGGATCCCCGAGATGGAAATCGGCAAATGCCGGCCCTTCAACAGCATCGAGGACCATGGGGACATCCTTGTGAAAAAGGGCATAGACAGCCAAGGCAAGAAGCTTGCTGTGAGAGAAGTCGCCTGGTACAGACATGTATCCAGATTTGATCACGTCCCTATCCCCAAGATTTACAAATACGAACCCGAGCTCCACATCGAGAAGGTGAACGGAAGGAACGTGTACGCCTATAATTTCACTTACGAAGAGAGAAAAGAGACGCTGAAAAAACTCGTATCCAGCTTGAAGTACCTCCATGAATGCGACAGAATACCGGCCGATGCCTTCAGTTCCAAAAAGGCCTATTTCACCAAAACCATGGATCGTCTGGCGGCTGTCAGGGACCTTATCCCCCATGCCAACGAGAGATACATAACTGTCAACGGTAAAAAATGCCGCAACGTGTACTTCCACCTCATAGATTTGGAAAAGAAGCTATATGACGTCAGGTGCAACGAATTCAAACTTATCCACGGGGATTGCACGTTTTCAAACATTATGCTCCGTGACGGCAAGGACCCTGTATTCATTGACCCTCGCGGATACTTCGGCTCCACTGAGATTTTCGGAGATCCGGCTTATGACTGGGCGAAGCTCTACTACTCGATCAAAGGCAATTACGATATGTTCAACCTGAGAAGATTCGACATTCAGATAGGTGAGGAAGTAAGGCTCGAAATCCAGTCAAACGGATGGGAAGACATGGAAGACGAGTTTTTTGCGCTCCTTTCCGAGGATGGTGTGTCCGCAAACGACATCAAACTCCTTCATGCTGTCATCTGGCTATCGCTGACTACTTATGCATGGGAAGATTACGACTCTATATGCGGTGCGTTTTATAACGGCATATGGTATTTGGAGGACGTGCTATGAATGACTATTTCAAAGGAATAATGGACACCGTCAACAAATCAATAGAGGATTTGGACGAGGATAAGTTCTATAAGCTAGTGGACGACACGGTCAGGATTCTTCGTGACGGGGGAAAGGTAGTCATTACCGGACTAGGAAAGAATGCGCCCATATGCGAGAAGTTCGTCGGCACCATGCTTTCCTTCGGTCTCGAGTCCACTTTCCTCCACACCAACACCGCCGTCCACGGGGACTTAGGCACCGTGCGTGACGACGACCTGGTAATCATCCTGTCAAAAAGCGGGGAGACGGCTGAATCCATATATCTTCTGGAGCATCTAAAGAAGCGTAAATCGTTGATCTGGTCCATAACATTCAACGAGAACAGCAGGCTTGCCAAGGGGGCCCCCAACACATTGGCTCTGAAGATGAGCCATGAAGGGGACGAGTGGGACAAGGTTCCGAATAACTCCACGACCATCTATCTGATAGTTCTTCAAGCCCTCGCCATGAATGTGTCCAAAAGAATGGGCGTCACCTACGAAGATTTCATTAGAAACCACCCTGGGGGAGCTATAGGGGATGCAGCAAGGAAGCAATGATCTCGTCCTTTCCCCCTTAGGAAAAACGTGGCTTTTTGACTTGGACGGCACGATCGTTAAGCACAACGGATACAAAATAGACGGCGTCGATTCCCTCCTCGACGGCGCCTTGGAGTTCCTTCTCGGAATCCCTGACACCGATCGCATCATATTCCTGACCTCCCGCGAGGATTGGTGCATGGAATCGACCGAGAAATTCCTCAAAGAGGCGGGAATAAGATACGACTGCATCATCAACAACCTTCCGTACGGCGAAAGGATACTTGTGAACGATCGCAAGCCTTCCGGCCTTAGGACGTCGGTCGCCGTAGACTTAGAACGCGACAAATTCGATTTAACGTACCGTGTTGACGGGAACCTTTGAACCTCCGTGGCTTCTCTCCCACCCCTGAACGCGCCTCAGGATTTCATCCTTGGTAGTCAAGAAATCAATTCCCTTATGGACGATTTCAATCGCATCCTCGCAAAGTCCCATATCGTTCATACTGAAGAAGTCGATGATCTCACCGCTTCCCCATTGTTCGGTAGACAGATAGATTATGATCTTGCACATGTCGAACGAACTCAATATGTCGCATAATCCGCTGCGAGATCCAACGAAGTACCCGGCATACTCATAGAATTCCTTGAGCTCCGCATATGAGGGGTTAACTCTGACGCTACCGAAGATAGGCCAGTGCTTGTCATCGCAATTGGTGCACACGGTGTATCCCCTCTTGCGGAACTCGTCAACGATCTCTATCCACAGCCACACGGGAAGCTCCCCGAGGGTATTGACGTATGGAGCCACGATTACAGTCCTTCCTGGAATCAAACCATTGTCATCAAAGAACTTCTTGACGCTATCCTTACATTCATCGAAAGCAGGAACCTTGACGTTGAGGCCCGGATTGTTGAACACCCCGCTGACAAAGAAATCCATGAAATTGATTCCATTATAATTCCTTAGATGGTCAGTGATCCCCATTTTTGAATTGGGCGGATCGGCATGAAGAACGAACAGATCCAGAGGTGCGAATCCGAGAGCGGTGCCCATGCGCATGACATCGTCCATCTCCTCTTGTTCCAGAGCCATGACGTCGGTGAACCCAGAAAGCAATACCACCTTCCGAGAACCTTCTCCAATCACGCAGACCTTGCTCCTCTTCACCCTGTCCTCGCCTATCTGACTGGCAAGAAGAACCGTCGCAACGAAAACATCCCCGGTCCCCTTGTAAGGACAAAGGTACGTGACGCCATCCTTGTTGGCTATCTTTTTATATAGTTTCCACCACGTCGTCAACTTGATTTTAAAGTACACGTGCTGTATGAAGTTGGTGGAATCCTTGACCATGAGCTCCTTGAGAAACCCGATAAACCTATATTTGAACGGCTTCTTGTGAACATCCGTCATTTTCAAGCCTCCTTCAATATATCTAGGACTTCTGGATCATCGCCATCGTATGCGAACCTGCGAAGTATCGGTCTGAAAGGAATGATGAAGTACACCCCTATCGCCACCAGCTGCTCAACTGTGAGCCCCTTGACTCCAAGCATCCGGTCAGCGTGGCGCCCCTCGGGGGAGTCGAGGGAAACCACTATGAAAGGAGCGGGGGTATCGATGACCCCATAAAGCGAGAGCAGGTCCTCGACCTCCTCCTTGGATACCAAGATGATGCTTCTGATCTTTTTGGTGAAAAGGCCAGCCGCCTTCTCCACTCCAGAATTGGAGGTCACGATGATTGCATCCTTTTTGAGCCCCCTTACCAAGCGTTCGTCTAGATACAAAAGCCCGTAATAGTTCAACCTGCTATCGTCCTCAGGAAAAATGACAACCTCCGTTCCAGGGGAGTAGGAGTCCATAATACGCTCGTATACCTTCTTCCCACGACGGCAACGGATATTGGTCGTCCATACACGATCCTTAAAGAGCGCAAAATCTATTATGATACGCACCCCTTCATTCGCCCAGTTTGAAGAACTTGACCATCTCATATGGCGGCTTGTCCTCTCTCCTAGGTTTCCACCCCATTGTATACACCTTTATCTCTACATTATCAGGACATCCGTCAAACATCCCTATTCCGAACCGAGGCGCGTTCTCGGACATAAAGAATATGGTTCTAAGAGATGTGCAGAACGTAAACTCGTAGTCCCCGAGGGAGCTTACCTTCGACGGGATCGTGATATGACGAAGACTCCTGCAATTGTGAAACGCTTGGAATCCGATGGATGTAATGCTAGAGGGCATGTCGATGCTCGTAGCGTTGAAGCAATCGTAGAAAGCGCCTGCGCCTATGTTCTCGATATTCCCTTCGACGGATATCTTGTAAATGCCGTAAACATAGTCATGCCAAGGCGCCTTACAGACGTTATCGGACACCAGGTCCTCCATGACCGTGCTCATCCCGGGTATAGGCGAAATCGTCAAGACTCCGTTCTTTATGCGCCATTCCATATTCTCCAGATTTCCAAAGGTCTCATAGGTGACTTTGGCGTTGTTCCCTATGGTATTGCTGTTTATGACGGAAGAATCCATCCACTTGGATCCTTTCAGCGTTATCATCTTTGCATCGGGAACGGTGTCAAACAGATGATACCCCAGTTCCACCTTGTTTTCAGGTAGCATGTAAACAGTTTCCAAGGACACGCAGAACGTAAATGCGAAATCGCATATCTTCACCACTTTCCTGGGTATGGTCAACGTCTTTATGGCCCTGCAGTTATGAAACGCCTGCCTCCCGATCACTTCGACGCTCTGGGGCATGACCACATCGTCCAGATATATGCAATCGAAGAACATCCCATCGTTGATCTGCTTGAACTTATCACTGAAAGCGACCTTGTGGATGCCGGTCCTGTATTTATGCCATGGCGATGAACAGACGTTGTCTTTGACATAGGGCTTGTACTCATCCGTCTTGTTCTTCGCGATCATGATATTAAGCGTCCCGTTGGACAAGGACCACCAGATGTTGTCGTCCTTTCCCTCTGCCTCGAACGTCACCAACCCGTTGGCACCTATGGTCCTCTCTGCGAATACTTCCGAATCTATGCTGCTTCCCGTGAGGGTGACCATCGTGGTATTGCCCGGAACCGTGGTGAATAATGACTTGCCCACAGAAGGAGGCTTCTCAGACTTGAACTCGATTTTATTAAGGGAGACGCAAAAGGTAAACGCATAATCGCCTATGGACTCCAAGGCCTTCGGAAACACCAGTTTCTTCAAATTGCCGCAGTTGTGAAACGCCTGGCCCCCTACACTGACAACGGTGTCGGGTATATCGACCATAGCCAGTTTGAAGCAATCATAGAATGCTCCTGCACCTATGCGGGTTATCCCCTTGCCGATTTCAGCTTTGACTATTGAATCACGGTATGAATACCAAGGACTGGAACACACATTGTCCTTGACGTAATCAATCATCTCGCCATCACTTCCTGGCTCAATGGAAAGAATGCCGTTCTCAACTTTCCACCTGATGTTGTCCGTAGTGTTGAATTGCGCCATGGTGCGTTCAGTGCTCCTGCAATCCCGAACAGCGTTTGCATATAATTGTGTTATGTAGGACGCTTGAAACACATCCAGACCCTTTGCGATTTAGTCAAAACGCCCTACTCCCCCATAAAGCGAAACAACGCAGTCTTACGTGGATTGGCACCTTGAACAGACGCTTTGAGCCGAATTCGACGTTTTCTCAAGATCCGACGTTGGTATCCATGCTGGGCCCAGGACAGGGCAAAAACCGCCGCCAGGACACCGGATATCCCAAGGGGTAGACGAAGGGTTCGATAGACCCTGCCCTTGAAAACCGTGTTCGACAACCCCTTGCATGACTGTCCTGATTTCATTCTGATTCCCCCGTACTCGTTTAGCACACGGTGGCCTTCCAGATCGTACCCTCGACATCCGTTCCATTCTTCCTATACCTGAGAACGTCTCCGGAAGCCTTTTCAAATCCGAAAAAGTGCGTTCGACCTTCCGACGCCTGCCGTATCCGATGAGGGCTTTCCAAAATGAAGCCCGTCGCGCGCCCTTGACATGCAGACATGAGCGCGTATTCCGCCAAGACACAGGGCTTGCATTTGTCCAGCCGAAGGCTCCTGATGTTCTGGCGACTTCTATGCCCTCCGCCATGTATCTCGACCGTATGGCCTTCTTATCGCACGCCACGTCAGCAAGGATCTTCGTTTCGATGTGTCCGCCCTCCTGCGCAAGATCCGCCAGAGTCTCCAGCAGGACGCGTCCGCGCACTTTTTCGTCACTGACGACGTGTGCCAGCACCCTGTCGATGTCAGGGTCACGGCCTCATGGAGGCTGTTCCATCCACTCATCGGCTTCATGTGCCGATGGCGGCAACGCCGGCCGCCGTTTTCCAGCATCTTGTCAGCAACCGTTATCTACCCGTGGTGAATAAGGAGCGACGGTCGTATGAGCAAGGTCACTGTCATAGACGGCAATCCGTGGAAGGCGAGGTTCATCGCGAGCCTGGCCATCTTCATAATCGGCGTCATGTTCGCCGTCGGCGGCAGAGGCTCCCTGAACATAGTCCTGATGATCGCAGGCGCCATCATTGCATTGACGTCGTTGATTGTGATGGCGACGCAGCTGAGCGTCTCATCGATTTTCGGTGCCGCGCTCGGCGCTGCTGGTTTAATCCTAGGCGTAGCATTGATAGCCGTTCCGAACCTGTTCTCTGACGTCCTGATGCTGATCTTGGCGGCGATGCTCCTCGCCATCGGCATACTGCTGTTGCTGAGCGCCCCGCATATCGGCATCGTGGGGATGGTGATAGCTGCGGTCATGGTCATCTTAGGGATTTATGCGCTTTTCAACCTAGACAGCACAGCGGATGTGGTGATGGTCATCATAGGCGTGTTCATGGCTTTGTCCGGACTTGTCGGGATGGCAGGGGCATTGAGTTCCAAGCGACGACTCCGTAAGTCCTCCTCTCAATCAACGTTATATACTTTCCGTCAATTGAAGAAGGCTGGGTACGTCATGAGCGAAGGGAGGGAGTTGACTCTCGGAACCTTCTCTATCAAGAGGAGGCTGAGGGAGTTGTACGATTATCGCAGCGTCCTGAGGTCCCTCGTGGAGAAGGGGCTGTACGGAAGGTACAAGAGCTCAGTCCTCGGGTTCGCATGGCACTTCGCAATGCCGCTGGTCTACGTCGCGGTATGTTTCTTCATGTATTCTGAAGGCGGAGAGGACATGGAGAACTACTGGGTGTTCGTAGCCGCTGGCATATTGGCGTTCCACGTGCTGACGTCTTCCGTTGCCGGAGGGACTACGTGCTTCACCAGCAATTCGGGCATCATCAAGAAAATGTACCTTCCTCGCGAGATACTCGCCATATCAAGCGTCACAGTAAGTTTCATCGTCATGATCATCGGGTATGCCGCGGTCATCGTATTCATGGCAGCGACAGGGTATCCCTTGAACCCCGTGGCGATGCTCCTGTTGGTGCCATTGATCGCTGCCATGTACCTGTTCTGTCTCGGATGCACGCTGGCGCTTTCGTCTATAACGGTGTACGTGCGCGATCTTCAGTTCCTTCTTGGTTCTCTGGGGATAGCGTTTTTCGTATTCAGCCCGATTCGTTATATGGCGGAAACCGTGGACGGGGCCATGGCGGCCGTTCTCTGGGCCAATCCGTTCACTTATTATCTGGAGTCGTTCCATTCCATATTGTACGCCGGCGAGGTCCCGGACCTAGAAGTGTACGGCATGTGCTTCTTGCTGGCTTTGATATCCATAGCCATCGGTGGCATTATATTTGAGAAACTTAAGAACGGATTCGCGGAGAGGTTATGATGAGGGCAGGATACGCTATTGAGCTCAAGGATGTGACCAAGTCATTCAAATTGGAGACCAGGCAAGAGGATTCCGGAAAGGCCGTCCTGTCCAGGAAGAAGAAGGTCGTCGTGGAGAACAAGGTCCTGAACGGGATCAGCCTTTCTGTCAGAAAAGGGGAGATACTGGGGGTCCTGGGGAGGAACGGCAGCGGGAAGAGCACTTTGCTGAGCATCATGGCGAAGATCTTGGAGCCGGATTCAGGAACAGTCGAAATCGACGGCAAGGTCGCCAGCATCCTGTCTTTGAGCATGGGGTTCCAATACGAGATGTCCGGAAGGGAGAACATATACCTCAAGGGGGAGCTCTACGGGTTCAGCAAGAAGGACATGGACGAGAAGCTGGACGCCATCGTGGACTTCTCGGGCATCGGAAAGCATATCGACAACCCGATAAAGACTTATTCAACGGGAATGGTCAGCAGGCTGGCTTTCTCCATAATGCTCCACGTGGATGCCGAGATCATGCTGGTGGACGAGGTCCTAAGCACCGGGGATGCCAGCTTCTCTGCCAAGGCGTCGTCCGCGTTCAAAAAGCTTATGAGGAACGGGAAGACGGTTGTGTTCGTCTCCCATAACGTCTCCGCCGTGGAGGAGATGTGCTCCAGAGTCGTCTGGATAGATGGCGGGAAGGCGGTCGCGGATGGGGCGCCGAAAGTCGTTTGCTCCAAATACTCCTTGGCCATGTCGCGGTCCTTCGACGTCGTGTACGACCAGGCCCAATTCGGCGTCGCGGCATCCCAATACAGGCTTGCCCTCATGTACCGTGACGGTGACACTGTCGAAAAAGACGAGGACAAATATCTGGAGTGGCTCAAGGCGGCGTCCGATCAGGGGCATGTCGAGGCGCAGGTGGCATATGCCGACCTTTTGTTCGGATCAGAGGACACGCGCGCCGATGCCGTCTCCCTGTACAAGTCCGCAGCTGACAAAGGAGACGTCAATGCGCGCTCGAAACTGTCTGCTATCTACGGCGGCGACGTCGACGATCCGGATAGGAAGGAACTGCTGACCCTCTGCAAGGAGCTTGCCGACAGCGGCAACCCTTCCGACGTCACCAGGTACGCTGCAGTGCTATTGAAAACCGCTTGGTCCGAGAACGACAGGAAGGCGGCGTTCGAGCAGTACCTCAAGGCTTCGGAAGGAGGCAACCCCGATGTTTACTTCCAGCTCGCTACCATGTATGACGGCGGCATCGGCACTGCCAAGGATTTCGACTCGTACGTCCGCATGTTGAAGCTGGCGGCGGAATCGGGACATCACAGGGCCATGGTCGTGCTTGGCGACATGTACCGTGCCGGGAGAAGAATCGAGCGTGATGAGAAGGAAGCGTTCGGATGGTATCTCAAGGGAGCCTTGGACGGCGATGCCACATGTCAATACGCTGTTGCCTGCATGTATCGTGACGGGGAAGGGGTGGAGAAGGACGACGCCGAGGCCGAGAAATGGTTCAGGATCCATTCCCGCGCGGTGATCGCTTTCTATCAGACCGCAGTGGCCGAGACGGCAAAGATGAGGCCGAGTCTGAAATGCGATCCGGACGCCCTCATGGAGAAGGCGGCGGCCTGCTACTACCGCAGGGCCGTCGTGTTGATGGCGCCCGTGTACAAAAGCGGGGGCTCAAGCGCCCCCGACAAGGAGAGGGCCAAGGAGGCGTACGCCGCGGCTGCCGCCTATCCGTGTCAGTCGTCTGTAGCTCTGGCCGACATGTACTACGAGGGCACGTTGTTCGAGCAGGACTACCGCAAGGCCGCGGAACTGTACCTGAAGTCGTTGTTCCTGCTGGACGGGGTCAGGAATTATCGCCTGTACCTGATGTTCAGCAAAGGCCTGGGCGTGAAGAAGGACGAGAAGGAGGCCCGCAAATACCTGAGGATGGCCGTCGCCAAAGGCAACAAGGATGCCCTCATGGCTTCAGGGAGCGACAGGCGATCTTGTCTCCGTCGAACATCAGACGTGCAAGGGATGTCCATGAAATCGGGCATGGCATCAGGCCCATATGGCCTGGGCGAACGACTGGACCTACGGCGTGCTGCCGACAGGTTTTCTCGCCCAGGCGCCGATCGCCATGACGAATCTTCCGGCGAAACCGGCAGACGAGAAAGAGCCTAGATGCATCTCCGACGTTATGCAAAAATCAGCACTTACGATCAAGCGCAAAGGCCTCGAAAAGACGGGGATGATCCTCTCCGACTTCAGCCGCACGGCTATCCTCAAGGCTTTCAGTGTGATTCCATAGGATGTGCGATGCAGATCAAGCCCATGTGCAGAAATGAGGGCCTCAGGCCCCATTGGAAGATTGCAATCGACTGTCAAATCAAGCCGGTTCCCGATTCGTTCGGCGGTTGCCAGGTCAAACTCAGGTGTAAGCTAAAAGTATGCTCACCTAAGACTGGCCCTCGCCATTTCCATTTCGATTGCGGCTAAATCGGCCCTCACTGTCGCTGAAACGTTATCTAGACGAACCCCGATTGCCGAGGCATGGCGATAAAGAGCGTCAACGCATCCCATATACTCGTTAACAGCGCCAAGGATGCCGAAAGCATAATGGCCCGCCTCTCCAAAGGCGAGAACTTCGAGGACCTCGCCAAGAGGTTCTCCAAATGCCCCTCCAAGTCGAAAGGCGGCAGCCTGGGATGGTTCAAGAAGGGCGACATGGTCCCGGAGTTCGAGAAGGCCTGCTTCGAGGGCAAGGTCGGAGACGTGGTCGGACCGGTGAAGACCGAGTTCGGATACCACATAATCAAGATTGTCGGACAGAAATGAGCGGGGTCCGGCCGTCGAATTCCGGCGGCCGAGCCCCCGAGGGGAGGAAACGGTTTATCCGACCTTCAAAGGTCGTAGTTCTTCATGTTGAAGTTGGGGACGAGGTCCTTGAACTCCTTGACGCAGTAGTCGACGAACTTGGACTCGTCGTCGGGGAGGGCGGAGAGCTTCTTGTTGATGTCCTGGAGGGTCTCCAGCTGCTTGGCGGTAAGCCCCAGCTCCTTGGACTCGTATCCCTTGAGCAGGATTTCGACGGCCTTGATCCCGGCGGCCTTCGCCCTGAGGTAGATGTCGTTGCCGTTGGCGGCGATAGCCTTCCCGATCTCGTAGGCATGGTCGTAGGCGAGCACGTAGGCCTCCGGACCCCTGTACCTGTCGGCGTACATGTAGAGGTCCCTGAGGATCTTCTCCTGCTTGAGCTGGATGGCGGTGTTCATGAGGGCGGACTCGTACCCGATGGAGCCGAACCAGCACTGCACCGAAGTTCCTCCGAACTCGGGGTGGTACTCGACGGACTCGTTGGACCACAGGTCGCAGCACTGTGCGATGAGGTTACCCTGGAGGTCGCAGTGAGCGCACTGGCAGTTCTTTCCTTCCTGGGCGCAGGGCTTGCCGGCGATGGCCTTGACGATGGGGCCCTCGTAACCGCAGTCCTTGTCGGGACCCATGGCGCCGGACTCCCATGCGGCGAGGGTCCTGGCGGCGGATATGGCGCGGGTGACGGCGGAGAAGGTCTTCTGGACGTCCTGATCCATCATTCCTCCGGCCATGAACATGGACACGTTCGCTCCGGAGCAATTGGTGTCTCCTCCTGCGATGCATCTGTTCCTCTTGGCTATGTCGGAGAACTCCTGCCAGACGTAGGTC
>JAEEGH010017579.1_pt1 | contig 15219 bp, 8 predicted proteins | sample 9134181 | NCBI WGS metagenome assembly JAEEGH01 (sample SAMN16246544, study PRJNA631951) | gut metagenome | biome: gut microbiome; feature: rumen; material: DP-attached | host: Bos | place: Iran: Karaj | collected 2018-10 | reverse complement strand
GCCCCTGAGCGGAGGTCCAGGAGAGGGTCACTCCTGGTCGGGTCCCGAGGGCTGACGAGCCTTCGGCATATTGGGGTGATATGGCAGTATTGACATTATGACCCCTAATATGTTGTGGATTCATTGCTGAATCCCCCTGCACGCCCATACCTCCGCTCAGCGTCACTGCTTGCCAGATTCTAAATTCTTAGTCCACTCCTTGTCTCGCAGATAGACGAAGAGATAGTTCCGTGAATTAGGGTCACCCTGCATTCGCTGTACATGAGCGAACGCTGCCGACCGCTCGTCATCAGAGAGTTGCCTCCAAGCATCGAAAGCAAAATTTCCTATGCTCGTCACGCTGTTGGGAATTGTGATAGAGGTCAGGCTGCTGCAATTTGCGAAAGCCCTTGCTTCTATTGTCGTCACACTGTTGGGGACCGTAACTGATGTCAGGCTGCTGCAATTACACAAAAGACCATTTTTTAATACTGTCACAGTGTTTGGAATTATGATAGAGGATAGCTCAATGCAGTCTTGGAAGGCGAATCTCCCTATACTGATTACGCTATTGGGAATCGTTATAGATTCCAATTTCTCGCAAAAAGTAAAAGTATAGTCTCCTATGCTTGTCACACTGTTGGGAATCGTGATGGAAGTCAGATTGCTGCAACCATCGAATGCCATGTTTCCTATTTTCGTTTCGAGAATAAGAAAAATGTATCGCGGGGTTGTACACAATAGGGGCGGTTCTTCGACCTGAAGGTGCGAAGTGTGGCGTTGCAATCCGCTGTGTACTTACCAGTCGGACAGGGTAGCTGTGGCTTCGATGCGATTCTCTGTGGCGTCGTCGAGTTCGGGGAAGAAGTCGAGGCCTGTCAGGCGTTCCACGTCGTCGACAGTACATACTGCATCGGCCATGGGCTGTTTCTTGCCTTCGTTGCGATAGACGAAACCAATGGCCTTCGCTTTGCCCTGACGACACAGCACCACCTTGAAGAAGGCGTCGGGCACCCAGACGCGGTTCTTACCGATGGTTTTCTGCTGGTCCGAGGAACTGTAGACAGGACCGCAAACAACATCGATGGCACCATACTCGCGGGCCCAGTCGCGACAGAGCATCTCCAAGTCGTTCCACTCGTATTTGTTCAGTCCGTGGTTCTGCGGACAGACGTTCGTAAAGAGGAACGACTGTGCCATGGCCTCCTTGTCCCATTTGTTGTCGCCTGCCGGACACATGTGCCCACGGTCGTAGCGTGAATTATAATAGTCGGCATCAGTAGCACGGGGCTTGCTGACGCTGACATCCTCGGTAAACACCTCGCCACTGCGTTGGTTTGAGCCGTAGGTGTGCGACTTCGTCAGGTGCCAAGCCACCCAGTTGGGGTTTTTCGTCGCGCTGTTATACGACGTGGTATAACCCTTGCGGTGCAGAATCTGCTCAGGGCGGTCCTTCAACGGGGCAGGAATCTCGTAGAGCCTGACCACTCGGGCCTTTTTGACTGCCGCTTGCTCCTCGGCAGTCAGTGGCTTTACCGATGCCTGACTACCATACAGTCCGTCTTTCTGTGCGGCTTCCCCACCCTTGTTACTCTGACACGCCAGCACCAGAGCCGTCAGCGCCAGCAGCAGAACATTTCTATATTCTTTCATCATTGCTTGTATTTTGCGAAACGCTCTGCGTAGAACGTCTTGAAGTCGCTCCATTTATAATAGGGATAGCTGTCGGTGGGTACGGGCAGGGTGACCTCCTCGCCGTTCAGCAGACACTTGACGAGAATGTCGTTGGAGTGTTGAGTGTTGAATGTGGAGTGTGGAGTGTGGAGAGATTTCTTGGGGGCATAGAACACCAGCTGGATGTTGCTGGCCTTGCAGGTTTCCCAGTTCTGATAGTAGTACTTCACCTCGTTGGGGTCCTCAGGGTCTTTGTCGGCACCGTTGATACCCATCAGCACGGTCAGCGGACCCAGACAGGTGTCGTGACCGAAGCGCAGGTCGGCCACATGGTCGCTCGAGCCATTGAGCACAGCATCGGCTTTGCGGATGATGTCCTCGACGATGGGAATCATCTGCACGTGCGGTCCAAACACCCATGAATACGACCCCAGGTTGCCCCCCTCCCACTCGGCGGCAATCTCCTCGTCGGTAATGATGTTTCCCATCATGCCCTCGTGGCCGATGCTGGGCAGCGAGGTGTAGAGGTTGATGAGATTGCTGGTCGTGTGGTGCAGGCGACCCGGCAGTCCCTCGGTGCTGGTAAACATACGCTGCACGATGCGGTCTCTCAGCACGTCGACGCCCTTGAATTGGTCGCGATGCTGTTCGTAGCGGGGCTTCAAGCCCTTGGGGTAGTTATGTTTCACGGGGTTCTGTCCGTCGGTAGGCACCACGCCATCCAACGTCATGCGAGACGACTGCTCCCTAATTTCCAGTTTCGGATTACACTGCACCAGTTCCTGGCAGAATGCCGACATGCTGATGACACAGCGCCCTGCCAGCGACGAGATGGCCAACACGTTGCCGCCCTTGCAGAACACCTCGGGGAAGTTGTTGTACATGGTGCGGGCAATACCCTGGTGCTGTTGCCAGCCCAGCTCCGAAAGTTCGCTTACCCCCGCTTGAAGCTCGTCCTTGGCAGCCACGAACTTTTCCCTGAACGCCTCACCGGCAGGTGTCAACAGCTGCTTCTCGTGGGCCACACGCAACAGCGAGTCCACCTCTTTATACATAAAAGCGTTCCAATAATACCGCGAGCCGTGACGGGCGTAATGGCTGATATAAAACGCCCGATAGCCCTTCGGAGCCTTGGTCAGCTTCACGTCATCGGTTTGCCTGTACGGATAGTCGTTACCGTATCCACGCCTCGGATCGGCCTTTAGCTGATCCATCACTGCCAAGTTCTGGCTCCACGCCATCGTTGCCGTCAGAAGCAACAGCAACATACACATTTCACGCAAAATAGGTTTCTTCATTGTGATTCTGTTATTGATTAATCTGTTTGCAAAATTACAAAAAAAATTCGTACTGAGCAGAAAAAGAACAGAAAAGGTGCGTTTTTCTCTAGTTTTTTTGGTAATTTTGCACCCAGAATTAACAACGGGCCATTAAAATGAGAAAAATGACCATGATGTTACTGCTCCTGTTGTGGGCTGTGACCGCCAGCAGCGAACGGCTGGTGTTTACCACCGCATGGACTGCCCAGGCACAGTTTGCAGGCTACTATGTGGCACAGGAAAAGGGTTTTTTCAGCAAATTGGGGCTTGACGTGGTCATTCAGCACCCGTCGCTGACCAGTTCTGCCTTCCAGCGTCTGCAAACCGACCAGTGTGACGCTGCCAATTTCTCGCTGATGTCGGCCATCGATTTCATTTCTCAAGGCATTCCCCTGGTCAATATCTTCCAGGAATCGATGAACAGCAGCAACATTCTGGTGTCGCGCTGGTGCATGAACCCTATTGAGATGAAGGGCAAGAAGGTGGCCATCTTCAACAGCGATCCGAATTACCTACTGATGGCGATGAGCAGGCGCGAGAAGCTGGACTACGAGTGGGTACCCTTTACGAGCGGCATCAACGTATTCCTGTCGGGTGCCGTCGACGCCACAATGGTGGTGAGCTACAATGAGTATTACGAGCTTTTGCAGGCCGGATTCCAGATGCCTGAGGAATACCTGTACCGCTTCAGCGAGCACGAATACAATATTCAGGAGAACGGCATCTACGTGAAGCGCGACTACTTCCTGACGCACCAAAACACGATATCGAAGTTTGTCATGGCCTGCCGTCGCGGCTGGGAGTGGGCAGCAGCTCACGAAGACGAGGCGCTGGAGATTGTGATGAAATACGTGAATCAGAACCACATCCAAACGAACCGTGCGCTGCAGAAGCTGATGCTGAAGGAGGTGCTGCGCCTGCAGGTGGACCGCGACTCGAAGATGCGCGAATTCCGTGTGCGTGAGGACATGGTGAAGCTGGCCAGCCAGCTGATGTTTGAAAGCGGTCTCATCAAGCGCCAGGTGACATACAAAGAGGTGGTAGGACTGAATGAAGAGGTGAGAGGTAAGAAATAAGAGGTAAGATGAAGGAGTTGATGAAGAAATACGAATGGCTGTTGGCAGCAGTGGGTTTGCTGCTGACGGGTGTATTCTGCACGGCACTATATAAGAGCCACTCCTACATAGAGCGGCGCACGATGGACACCGCTGTCAAGTCGCTGAAGTCGGCTGTCAGAGAGTCGTTCGTGATGATCAATGACATTCAGACTGCTGCCGACACCTATGTGTCGCTGATAGAACACAAGCTGGACAGTGCGGACGCCATGTTCGACCTGAGCAAGCAGATTCTGCAGGAGCACCCGATGCTGAAGGGCTGCAGCATATCGTTCGAGCCATACTTCTTCAAGGAAAAAGGCAAGTATTTCTCGGCCTATTCCTATAATCGCGGCGACAGCATCGTGACGGAGCAGGAGGGCGACGACGGCTACCAGTACTTCTGCATGGACTGGTATCTGATTCCCCGTCAGCTGAACAAGAAATACTGGATAGAGCCTTTCTCGGAACCGAATACCGACGGCATCATCGTGAAGGAGGTGATGACATCGTTTTGTCAGCCACTGTACGACAACGAGGGACAGACCATTGGCGTGCTGTCGGTCGATGTGCCCCTGAAAGCGCTGTCGGACACCATCCTCGCCCGCCATCCGTTCCCGCAGTCGTACTGCATGCTGCTGGGCCGAGGAGGAACCTACATCGTGCATCCCGACAGCACACGGCTGCTGACAGAGAGCATTCTGACGCCCACACTGGAAGGCGAGCATCCGGAGCTGATGCGGCTGGGCAGGGCTATGATTGGCGGAGAGACCGGACAGCAGGCACTGCTGTTCGACGGGGTGAAGAGCCACGTGTTCTACATGCCCTTCGGCCGTACGGGATGGAGTCTGGCGCTGGTGTGTCAGGACTTCGTGCTGATGAAGGACTTCTACATGCTGGCGTGGTTATTCGTATTTTTCATCATCCTATCAATATCAATAATGCTTATCCCACTTTGGAACTATCGGTCTGAGCACCGAAACAAGCAGCTGACGACCGTTCTGTTGCTGGCTATGATGCTGGGCATCGTCTCGTGCAGTCAAGCCCCTTCGCGCCAAGCACAGCAGCAACCAGGCAGCGACGCCCGTAAAGAAATGTTAAGACAGGCCAGGCGCCAGATTATCGATATGGGCTATGCCGACGACCCCCGCTATTTTGAACGTCTCGACAGTCTGGCTGAAGTCTCCGACATGACACCCCAGGAAGCAGACTACTGGCGAGCCGACTATTATAACGACCGCGAGAAGTTCCGTTTGGCCCAGATGTACCTGAGGAAAGCTATAGCCACTGACGACTGGCTGAAGGACGCGAACTACCAGTACTATAAGGCACATAGCATGCTGATTACCATCAACTACAACACCAACAACGTTGACGAGGCCCTCAGCATAGCCACCAATGCCTATCAAAAAGCCAGCCAGGATACAAGTGTCATAGGGCAAAACTGGGCGAACAACTACCTTGGACTCATCGGCTATGGACAACGGAAACTGCATCACGACAAAGAGGCAGCCGTCACGCTGAACAAGGCCCGTGAAACAGCCCTGGCGCTGGCTACCGCCCATCCGGAAGAGTGGGGCGTACATGAGAGTTGCATCGTCATGGCCAACAACAACATCACCTCACATCTTGACCGGGGAGAATACGACCAGATCGTCCCTTGGCTAAAGATGATGGAACAGGGACTTGAAGGCTATGCCGGCACCGATGCGAGCATGGAGACCTATGATTCTTATTATGGCAGGATGCTTAAAAGCAAGGCCATCAGCCTATATATGTCCCATCATCCTGACGAGGCTGCTGCCGTCTACCGCGAATTTCTGAATACGGACTATGCTAAGAGCTATAGCGGTCTCTATGACCAAATTTCCTATATGAGCATCACCCAACAACGGGAAAAGCAGCTTAAGCTATTGGCAACTGCCGACTCACTGGAGAAGGCCAGCGGTGTAACCCCATCGATAGACTATCTGCGTGATACTCCGGCATCGACCTTCAATGCACTGAAGGAAACCGGGCGCAAGGACGAAGCCCTCAAAAAAGCCACAGAAATCATAGAACTGCTGGACTCTGTCATGGAGTACCAGCACCGCAGCGATGCCGAGGAGTTGGCCGTCATCTACGAAACGCAGCAGAAGGAAGAAAAGATAGCCCATCAGGAGGCTGAGTTGTCGCAGCAGCGACTGTTCTGGGTGGGTATTATCTTCGTGGCGATGGTGGTATTCTTCATCATCTTCACCATATACAGAGTGCGTGCTGCAAAGCGCCTGTCGGAGATGAAAGCCGCCCAGGAGCGCATCGAGGGTGAACTGCAGATTGCCCGCGACATCCAGATGTCTATGGTACCTCATGAATTCCCCATACGCGACGGTCTCGACATGTATGCCGCGATGACCCCTGCCCGTGAGGTAGGCGGCGACCTGTACGGCTACGTGCTGAAGGATGACAACCTGTACTTTGCCATTGGCGACGTGTCGGGCAAGGGAGTGCCTGCCTCACTGTTCATGGCACAGGCCACGAGCCTGTTCCGCACGCTGGCTTCGCAAGGCATGGCACCAGCCGACATCTGTATGCTGATGAACAACACCCTATCAGGCGACAACAACGAGAGCGGTATGTTTGTCACGTTCTTCCTTGGTGTCATCAACCTGACGACGGGTCACATGTCGTTCTGTAACGCGGGCCACAACCCACCCGTCATAGGCGGCGACGCAGACCACGGGAACTTCCTGAAGATGAACGCCAACGCGCCCATCGGTCTGTGGCCAGGACTGGAATACGAAGGCGAAGAGCTGGAAACCATCAAGGGCCGTCCGCTGTTCTTCTATACCGACGGACTGAACGAGGCCGAAAACAGCCTGCAGCAACAGTTTGGCGATGAGCGCCTGTTGGACATCCTGCGCCACACGCAGTTTGACAGCGCCCGCCAAGTCATCGAGACGCTGACCGCCGAGGTGGAACATCACCGCAACGGCGCCGATCCGAACGACGACCTGACGATGATGTGTATTGAAGTGAACTAACCGAAAAACGATGATAATAAGAAATATGAGACAACCCCGGTATCGCATGACACACCATCTTGGACTGATGACGCTGATGGTCAGCGTCCTGCTGGTGCTGACGGCGTGTAACGAACAACAGCAGACGGACCATCTGGGAACAGAAGGCGACAGCCTGATTAATGCGGCCTACAAGATGCACGACTACGAACGCATTCTGTCGCTGGCCGACCTGCACCAGCAGACGGGGTCGCTGTCGGAGCTAAAAGCGTCGTACTGGCGAGGCTATGCCTACTCGCGGTTGCGTAAGATGCGTATGGCCGAAATGGAGTGGAAACGCGCCATCGCCCAGCCTGTCGACGATGCCGATGCGTTGAAGTATTACGCAAAATCGGCCAACCGACTGGCAGGACTGCTGAATATGAAACTGGACTACGAAGGGACGATGCGTGTGGCGATGCCTGCCATCCAACTGCTGAAAGACCGTGACTACACCACGAACACGGACTATGCCAACCTGCAGACCTTTGTGGGTAACTGCCAGTTGAAACTCGGCAACACACAGGATGCTGCCAACAGCTATTCGCTGGCCTACGAGTGCTATCTGCAGACCATTGATGCCGACGACAACATCGCCGATTACACCAGTTCCATAGCAGGCATTATCACCATTACCGATGCCTACATACAGACCAACAACTTCGAAGAAGCCAACGAATGGGCCGACCGCTTCGACAGCATCTTGAAGCGCTATCGCCAGCACCCGCAGGCTGACGATGCCTTCTATGACAAGCAGTGGGCGCGACTGAACTTCTATCGCGGCTGTATCCTGGAAGGCTTGGGACGTAAGGACGAAGCGCTACAGGCCTACCGGGTGGCCAACGGCACACGCTATGCCAAGACGGCCGACGGACAGATTGAGGCGACGAGCTACCTGACTGCTGCCCGCCGCTGGGACGAGGCCGCCGACAAGTTCAGCGTACTGGAACAGCAGCTCGCCCGCTACGACATCATACTGACGCTGGACAATATCCAGACCTACCTGTTGCCAAAATACCAGGCAAACGTGGGAGCCCACCGCACGGACTCGGCCATTGCCATCGGCACATGGATTTGCAGTGCACTCGACTCAGCCATTGTCTGGGAACGCAGAAACACTGCACTAGAACTGGCTACCATCTACGACCTCAAGCAGAAAGAGTCGGAATTCATGGAACAAAAGGCTTTCCTTCAGCATCAGCGTTTCCTGACGATTTTCTTCATGTTGCTGCTTGTCATCCTCGGCCTGGGACTCTTCATCTTCTTCCGCCATCGTGCAGCAGTGCGATTGGAGAATGCCTACCGACGGCTGGAGGTCGCCAACGCGCGGGCTGAGGAATCGTCGCACATGAAGAGCAACTTCATCCAACAGATATCGCACGAGATACGTACCCCGCTGAACATCCTTTCCGGTTTCACGCAGGTCCTCACCATGCCGGGCGAAGAACTCGACGACGACACGCGGGCTGAGGTCAACCGCCAGATTATGGAGAGCACCAACCGCATTACGGGACTGGTGAACAAAATGCTGGAGTTGTCGGACGCCAACAGTCAGACCGTCATCGAGCGCAACGACCAATTGTCGCCCGAACAGATGGTCGACGAGGCCGTCGATGCATCAAGCATTGCCACAGCCGGTCATCTGACATTCGACCTGCAGATGTCGCCCGAAGCGCGCTCCATCGTATTGACAACGAACCACCATGCTGCGGTGCGTGCTTTGTCGCTGCTGTTGGACAACGCCCGCAAATTTACCGCTCCTGCCGAGGCAAGACAGCACCAGGAATTAACAGACCCCAAGAAGCATGCCACCCTGCGTGTATCGGCAGACGAGGGACAGGTGCTCTTTACCATCGAGGACGACGGCATCGGTATCCCGCCGAAAGAGGCCGACCACATCTTCGAGGAATTCGTCCAGCTCGACGAGTACTACGACGGTACGGGCATCGGACTGACGGTAGCCCGTTCGTTGGCACGCCGACTGGGTGGCGACATCCTGCTGGACGCGGACTTCACGGCTGGAGCGCGCTTTGTGCTTACCCTGCCCTACACATCAACTTCTGTATAAAGCTAAAGATTCTCGAAATATGCTAAAACTACTCAATCTTGGAACAGTACTATCGGTAGTACTTATCTTCCTGACAGGATGCACCCGCGAGAAGCCACGATATGTCATCGGTGTGTCCCAATGTTCTGAAGACATCTGGCGCGAGAAACAGAACGCGGAACTGCGTATGGGAGCTTATCTGCAGGGCAACGTAGAGCTACACTTTGCTGCCGCTTACGACAGCGACGAACGACAGATAGAGCAGATTGACTCGCTGGTGAATATGGGTATTGACCTGCTGATTGTTGCCCCCAACCAGGTGGCCACCATATCGCCAGCCATCGACCGTGCCTTCGACAAGGGCATTCCCGTCATCGTTTTTGAGCGCAAGACCAATTCGCAGAAATACACCGCCTTTATCAGTGCCGACAACTACGAGATGGGCCGTGTGATGGGAGAATACATTGCTTCGCAATTGAATGGCAAAGGTCGCGTCATGGAAATTATGGGGCTGAAAGGCTCATCGCCTGCCATCGAACGCCATAACGGCTTTGCCGATGCCCTGAAAGCTTATCCCGGCATAGAGATTGTTGCCACGCTCCAAGGCGACTGGACCGAGCAGAGCGCCTACGAAGCCACCAAACAATGGATAGAAAGAGAAAAGAAGAAAGAGGAAAGAGGAGAGAGGAATGCTGGAGGCATCGACTACGTCTTTGGTCAGAACGACCGCATGGCCATGGGTGCCCGCAGAGCTATGCAGGAAGTAACCACTCCCCTCGCCCTTTGGAGAGGGGCTGGGGGTGAGGCTTCCCGTTTCTGCGGCATCGACGGACTGCCTGGCGAGGACGGCGGCATCCGGTTGGTGCGCGACTCCATCTTGGACGCTTCATACATCTACCCCACCCATGGCGACAAGATCATCGAACGGGCCATCGACATTCTGGAAGGCAAGCCCTACGAGAAAGAAACTCACCTGATGTCGGCTCTGGTCACTCGCGACAATGCCCGCGTGTTGCTGATGCAAACCGAAGAGATTATGCACCAGTCGGACTATCTGGACCAGTTGCATCATCGTGCAGACAACTACCTGCAGGAGTTGGGTACGCAGCGTGCCATTACCTGGTTGGCTTGTGCTTTCACCCTGCTGCTCTTAATCGTCTTCGTGCTGTTCTATATGTATCACCTCAGTAAGGTCAAGCTACAGCACGAACGCGTGGTGAACACCCTGTGGAACCTGAAACCTGAGGACGTTCCCACGCCACCGGCCAGTGAACAACCGGAAAGTCAGAAGGACGAAACCCAAGCCAAACAGCAAGAAGATTCCGATGAAACCGAGGGAAAAACCGATCCTACGACAACATCCATTTTCATCACCCGCTTCAAGGAGGCTGTCGAAGCCCGACTGGACGACAGCGACGTCAGTGTAGAAGACTTGGCAGCAGACATGAACCTCAGTCGCGTACAATTGTATCGTAAGGTCAAGGCCGTTACAGGTTCCTCACCCGTAGAACTGTTGCGCACGGCCCGCCTGAACCGAGGCTATCGGCTGTTGCTCACTTCCGACCTCTCCATCAGCGAAGTAGCCTATCAGGTCGGTTTCACCGCCCCCTCGTACTTTACCAAATGTTTCAAGGATGAGTTTGGTTTGTTGCCAGGCGACATTAAGAGTTAAGAATTAAGAGTTAAGAGTTAAGAGTTAAGAGTTAAGAAAAATCGTTCAATGTATGGCAGAAATGTTACATTGAACGATTTTTTTATCTCGATGAAACATCTTTTTCATCCTATACACGCGAAATACAGTACTTTTGCATCAGAAATTTGAAAAAAGTACTAACCCAATTAAAAAGTTAAAGCAAATGAAACAAGCAAAACGATTCATTCTGAGTTTCCTGAGCCTGATGCTTTGTACTATAATGTACGCGCAAAGCGAAATCACAGGAACAGTGAACGACGCCATGGGACCAGTCATTGGTGCTACGGTGATGGAGAAGGGCACGACCAATGGTACCGTGACCGACTTCGACGGTAACTTCACTTTGAAGGTAGAAGCCGGCAAGACGCTGGTGTTCTCGTACATTGGCTATCAAACCGTAGAGCTGCCAGCCCAGAACGGTATGCAAGTCATGATGAAGGACGACGCCCAGGTGCTGAACGAGGTAGTCATTACTGGTTACCAGGTGCAGCGCAAAGCCGACCTGACCGGTTCGGTGGGTGTCGTCGAGACTAAGGACTTCAAGGCCAGCAACACCGACCCCATGGCATCGCTGCAGGGTAAGGTGCCCGGCATGACCATCAAATCGAACGGTTCTCCCTCGGGCGAGGCCGACGTACACATTCGTGGTATCGGCTCGATGGGCGGATCGAGCACAGCTCCCCTCTACATCGTCGACGGCATGCCTTTCAGCGGTTCGCTGAATAGCCTGAATGCTTCTGACATCGAGACCATGCAGGTGCTGAAGGACGCTGCCTCGGCCAGCATCTACGGATCGCGCGCTGCCAACGGTGTCATCATCATCACCACCAAGAAAGGTAAGAAGGGTGACCGCGTAAACATCGATTTCAACGCCTCGGTATCAGTTGCCTGGATGTCGCAGAAGATGAAGCTGCTGAACACGCAGCAGTATGCTACCGCACTGGTTCAGGCTGCCCTGAACGATGGCAAGAATCCTGATGACTACGCCCAGAACTATGGTTTGACATTGCACGCTGACGGTGGCACGCCCATCACGGTCTACAACCCCGTCACAGGTGCTATGGACTCATACACGGTAGGTGGTTTCTACGATGGTTTCATGAATGCCAAGAAGACCATGCGCTATAGCGATACCGACTGGGTCGACGAGATTGGCCGCACAGGTATCACACAGAACTACGACCTGGCACTCTCGAAGGCCAACGACAAGGGCTCGTCGCTCTTCTCTGTAGGTTACAAGAAGGCACTGGGTGTGCTGAAGCATACCGACTTCGAGAACTTCTCGGCCCGCTTTAATAGCAGCTACAAGCTGAACAGCATCGTCACCGTTGGTGAGAATGCTACGTTCTCTTATTCAAATAACGTCGACTGCGCTCCGCTGGAGAACGCTCTGAAGATTGCTCCCACGCTGCCCGTCTACGAAGAGGACGGTGTGACCTTCTCGGGTCCTGTAGGTGGTATGAGCGACCGCCAGAACCCCCTGCGCGAACTTTATCATAATAAGGACAACCGCCTGAAGAAGTGGCGCATCTTTGCCAATGCCTATGTCGACATCGCTCCTGTGAAGGGCATGCTCTTCCGTTCGAATTTCGGTATCGACTACACCAACAGCAACATCCGCTCGCTGCAGCACACCTTCGATTCTGACGTGGTACGCAACAACACCAGCGCCAGCACCCTGTCGCAGACGCACAGCACGAAATGGACCTGGTCGAACACCCTGCAATATAACTTCGATATCGTTGAGAATCACAACGTGAACGTCCTGCTCGGTGTCGAGGCCCATCAAGACAACTACGTCGACTTCTCAGGTCGTCGTACCGACTATCCGCTCGAGACCTTCGACTACATGTGGCCCAATGCCGGTACAGGCATCCAGACCGTTACTGGTGCTGGCGACTCTTACAAGCTGATGTCGTACTTCGGTAAGATTGACTACAACTGGAACGACCTGCTGCTGGCTTCGTTCACCCTGCGTTACGACGGTTCGAGCCGTTTCGGTAAGAACAACCAGTATGGTACCTTCCCCTCTGTATCGCTCGGTTATCGCCTGTCGAAGCATATCAATGCTGACTGGTTGCGCGACTGGAAGATCCGTGCCAGCTATGGTGTTACCGGTAATCAGGGCATGAACTCGAATACGGCTCACTACGGACTCTACGTGGCCAACTATGGTTCGGACCGTGAGAACTCTACCGCCTACGATGTGAACCTGCAGGGTTCAGGCACACTGCCCAGCGGTTACTACAAGCTGCAGTCGGCCAACGAGGACCTGAAGTGGGAGTCGTCGTCACAGCTGAACTTCGGTACTGACTTCTCGCTCTTCGGAGGCGACCTCTATGGTTCATACGACGTATTCTTCAAGGAGACTAAGGACATGCTCGTGCAGCCCGCCTTCCTCGGAGCCATCGGCTTTGGCGGTCAGACCTGGATTAATGGTCCGACGCTGAAGAACTGGGGTATGGAGCTCTTGCTGGGCTATCGCCACAAGACGGCTTACGGTCTGTCGTACGACATCACGGGTAATGTGGACTTCTATCGTTCGAAGGTAACCTACCTGCCCGAGAAGACGAAGAACTCATACGAGCACAACGACTACCACAACCTGTCTAAGGACGAGAAGGCCTACGGTTCACGCATCGGTTATGTGGTCGAGGGACTCTATACCTCTCGTGAGGAAGTGCTGGCCCATGGTCAGGCTGGAGCCCGCGTGGGTGGTCTGAAGTATGCCGACCTTAACGGCGACGGTAAGATCAACGAACAGGACCGCACCTGGATCTTCAATCCCGTGCCCGACTTCTCTTACGGTATCAATGTCAACCTGGGCTATAAGGACTTCGACTTCACGATGTTCTGGCAGGGTGTGGCAAATGTCGACATCATCAACGACCAGAAATTCCAGACCGACTTCTGGAGCATCACCGATGCCGGTTCGAACAAGGGTGAGCGCCTCATCGACGCTTGGACACCTGCCAACAGCGGTTCTTCGATTCCTGCCCTGACCACCTCGAACGGTGCTGACGAGGGTCGCCTGTCGTCTTACTTCGTCGAGAACGGCTCATACATCAAGATGCGCACGCTGCAGCTGGGCTATACCCTGCCCACCGCATGGGCCAAGAAGCTGTTGCTGTCGAAGGCTCGCGTCTACCTCTCTGGCGATAATCTCCTGACCATCAAGTCAAAGTCGCTGACCTGCTCTGATCCTGAGAACACTGCTTGGAACTATCCGCACACTGCCTCCTTCACCTTTGGCGTGCAACTCTCTTTCTAATGCATAATTCATAATGCATAATTCATAATTAATCTAAAATGAAACAGAACATGAAAAAGTTTATTATAAATATTAAGAATACGATGCGCAGCCAATTATGCATTATGCATTATGCATTATGCATTGCAGTAGCAGCCTTGCTGCTCACAGCCTGTAGTGTCGATGATGTGAAGCCACAAGGCACATTGGACGAAGAGACAGCATTCTCCAGTCCAGAGAAGCTTGTCACCGCTGCATACGCCAAACTGGGTGACGACTGGTACAGCTATCCGTTTAATCTCTGGCCATACGGCGACATGAGCGCTGACGACTGCCTGAAGGGCGGTTCTGGCGAGAACGATACGGGCTATCACCCCATGGAGATTTTCTCAACCCTGCAGCCCGATCGTGGCGAGTTCGACGAGTTGTGGTATCAGCTATATAGTTCCATATCGCGCTGCAATCGCGCCATAGAGTCGATTGATAAAGTCGAGGAGACACCTGCCACCCGACAGCTCAGAGCCGAGGTACGCTTCCTGCGTGGACACTTCTATTACAAGCTGCAGCAGATGTGGTACGAGGTTCCTTTCATCACCGAGGGTATGGACAATGCAGCCATCGAGGCTTGTCCGCAGAGTTCGCACAACGACCTCATGCAACTCATCATCGACGACTTCCAGTATGCCTACGAGAATCTGCCTGAGGCTGCTCCCGGTACCACAGGACGTGCCCACAAGGTGGCTGCTGCTGCCTACCTGGCCAAGTGCTACCTGAACTGGGCCTATGGCGACGGCTACGAGAGCACGACGGGCTACGCCCACGTTGACCAGACAAAGATCCAGAAGGTCATCGACTATACCGAGGTGGTGAAGAACTCACCCTATGACTATCTCGACACCTACGGACACATCTTCCTGCAGGACTATGCAAACTCTGTGGAGAGCATCTTTGCCGTGCAGCACTCCAACAAGGCTGACGACGGCACCCAGTACGGCCGCGCCAACTGGTCGAACATGCTGAATGGCGTCTGGGGCATCTGGTCGTGCGGATGGGACTTCCACAAGCCCTCACAGAACCTGGTCAATGCCTTCAAGACCCGCAACGGTCTGCCTATGGACGATT
>JAEEGH010017578.1_pt1 | contig 15222 bp, 9 predicted proteins | sample 9134181 | NCBI WGS metagenome assembly JAEEGH01 (sample SAMN16246544, study PRJNA631951) | gut metagenome | biome: gut microbiome; feature: rumen; material: DP-attached | host: Bos | place: Iran: Karaj | collected 2018-10 | reverse complement strand
GCCTGTGTAGCCCTTAAGAAGAAGTCTGATCTCATCAGCACTCTTAGGAGTATTAACTATTATTGCTACTTCCTCCTTAAGACCTGACGTCACGTCAACCGATGTCAAAAGAGACTCGTCAACCACAACTACCAGATCCGGAGTATAAATATTGGAATGAACTCTTATCTCGTCCTTACTGATTCTGTTAAAAGCAGTAATGGGCGCGCCCATTCTCTCCGGACCATATTCGGGAAATCCCTGTACATATGCTCCGGTCTTAAAGCAGACATCGGCCAAAAGAAGAGCCGCTGTCTTGGCGCCCTGGCCTCCACGGCCATGCCACCTGATCTCAATTCCATTGCCTACCATTTTTATCCTCACTCCTGCAAAAACTTCTATATCAAGAACTCTCTTTTGTTCTGAAATCTTTTTCCAGATTAAGAAGGGTTCTTATAGGTATACTTAATGTCGGGCTCATGCCAAACAAGAGCTTGGCAATCGCAATAAAGAAAAAGAGAACCGCAACGGGAATCACACAGGACGTTACGATGAGAATCGCTATGGCGTCCACCATGCTGCTTAACACATTCTCAAGTTTTTCTCTTATCTCGATATAATTGACGCTTACCGTTTCTTTCACATTATCCACAATGCCGCTTGCGGTATCCGTGGTTGTCTTCTTTATCTTATCCCAAAAAGACATATCCTCTGTCTCAGTTTCGGAATCCTTGTCCGATTCGGATATCTCTTCTGTCTCTTCTTCCTCTGCCTGTCCGGTCATCTCTTCCGCCGCTCTGGCTGCGGCATCTATGGTCTTATTATAATCATATGCCTGCTCAATCTTGCTTGATATAAAAGCACTCAGAGGAATGATAAGCGCAATCGCAATGGCAAAAGCCACCAGCTTGGCTGCTATGATCTTCAGTCTTTCTCCCCAAAGTTTATAACTTAAGAGCCATATCAGACAAGCTAAGGGAATAAGGGCCTTAAAAGCAACCATTCCCACTATTGTCAGAAGATATTTCTCCAGATATATAACACAGAGAATAAGCACAAAGTATCCACTGAGATCCGCAAGTTTCTCAGCGATTGGGGTTCCTATGTCTCCGGGGATAACGGTGATCGCCGCCGATGTGGCAAAAGACGCACCTGTAAGCATTATAACGTTATCTCTTTTTTCATCAAGACTCTTAACCACGTTGCTGTAAGTAGACTCATTGGAAGCCCAATTACCAAGCAGGGTAAAAGACAAGATTGCGATAATAATAGGAATCGCTATCTTCAATACCAGTATTAGAGTCTTTTTGCTTTGTTCATCCATATTAAAGCCGTTTTCCACTTTAACCTCCCGGATTACTGCCTTCTAAGCCATCTTTCTATTATAACATCTATAGGTTCCGGCTTACCGAAATAGAAGCCCTGTATCTGTTCACATTTGATCTTACGAAGGAATTCTACCTGTTCTTCCGTCTCTACACCTTCACAGATTGCGTGAATACCCAGTTCTTTTGCCATATCTACCATAAGTCTGACAATGGCTCTTGATCTGTCACTAAAGTTCTTCATGAAGCCCATATCAATCTTGATCTCGTCAAATTCAAAGTCTCTGAGAGTACTGAGCGAAGAGTAACCGCTTCCGAAATCATCCATAAGAACTTCGAATCCCTCCTGACGGAATTTTGCTATCTCCGCCTTCACATGGTCCGGATCGAACATAACGCTGGACTCTGTAACCTCAACTCTGAGAAGACTTCTTGATACACCGTGTTTTTCAACGATGTTTACCAGTTCCTTTGAAGGCTCCGTAGCAAGGAAATCTGTTCTTGATACATTGAAAGATATCGGATAAGGCTTAAGTCCCTCCTCCTGTACACGCATAATATCCTTAACAGCCTGTTCCACAATGAATCTGTCCACCTTGTAGGTAAGACTGTAGTCTTCCAGCACAGGAATAAATACGGAAGGAGATATGAAGCCAATCTCCGGATCTATCCATCTTGCAAGTACTTCAAAGCCCCTCAGGCTTCCGTCCTCAGTACTTACCTTGGGCTGGTAATAAGCCTTGATATGTCCCGAGTTAATGGCCTTATCAAGATTCTCTATGAGGAAATCCCTCATATCGATCTCATCGATCATCTCTTCCTTGAAGTAAGTGTATCTTGAGCCTATCCTCTTCTTGTCATAGTCGCAGGCTATTCTTGCATTGTCGCAGGCCTGACTGTGGTTAATGGGTTTGCCGGATATATATTTATAAATACCTGCTCGAACGGATATGTTTCTTCCGTTGCCGACTTTTTCCACCTCTCCAAAGACATTGGCAATTTTATCTTCCAATCCGTCTGTCTTGCTGACAGCGTAGAATCTGTCCTCTCCGAATCTTGAACAGTTATCTTTTCCGAATATGGACTCAATGATGGCGCCAAAAGACTTAATCATATTGTCACCTTCCTGAAGACCGTATCTGGAATTAAATATCTTCAGTCCGTTGAGGTTAAAGGCGATAATCGAAGGATCCCCTTCTCCTCTGAATATCGGATTGTCCTTAGTATTAAGCAGTTCCAGGAAATAAGACATGGAAGGAAGGCCTGTGAAGGTATCGTATTGAGCTTCATAAGCCGACACCAGTGTCTTAAGCAGTTCTCTGTCTTCTTCGTTCTGGAAGATAGGACTGTAGGCATCAATATTCTTGATACTTCCCGTCTTGGTTCTGACTCTGTAGGTGTCTCTGTCGGAGAACTTGTCTCTGTACATTCTCTCATCCGCCACCTTGGCCAAATCTACAAGAGTCTGACCCGGAAAATCTCTTCTGGCGGCACTTCCCCATGATACGGTCAGTTTCTCGGAGTAAGTTCCCCTCCAGTTATCAAAAGCCAGTTCTATCGCATTTTCAAGATTATCGAACTGTTCCTTGCTTGCTTTGATAATGGCGACGAATTCATCGCCGGCAATTCTGTATATATCACCGTATTTACCGAATACTCTGTCCAGACAGCGACCCACACCCTTTATGGCTTCGTCACCGGCCGCATGTCCTTTTTTCTCATTGAGAGTCTTCAATCCATCCATATCAAAACTGATAAGAATGATGTTCTCATCCAGAGATTCTTTGAGCATACGCTCATAATCCTCGTCATATGATCTTCTGTTATAGAGTCCCGTCATGGAATCTCTGTAAGCCATATCATCAAGAATCTTCCTCTGTCTGTTTCTCCACATATATAAGATAACGAGCAGACCGATAATAACAAGCACCGATCCCGTTACAATAAGTATGGGAATAAGGTGTTCCTTAATAAAACGTGAAAAAGAAACCGTATATACTTCTTCGGTATGCCGGATCAGGGAATCAAGGGCCCTGTTGCTTCCGTATTCCGTAATGGCACGGTTGACGATAGCAACCGCTATTGCATTCTCTCTTGTGGTGGCAATACTTAAGCCTACCGACTCATCAAGTTCGTTAAACTCAATGTTGAAGAAGTCTTTATCATATATGTTGGATTCGTAGGCGTTGATAACCGTAGCATCCACTTTTCCCTTACTTACGGCACGTATGCAGGCCCTTCCGTCAGCGAAAAGTTCCTTGGGATTTTCGTCAAAATATGTGTATATGTACAAGGGTTGTATAGGACTTCTGTCCGACACCGCAAAAATCGAACTATCATCGATCTTGCTGCCTCTTCTGGTTACGAGGTCCATCTTTACGGACGCCAGGGGCGAACTCTGAAGTATTCCCGACTGCTCCGAATACCAGTAGCCGTCATAGACGGGTCCGATCATGTCTATTCTTCCTTTGAGGAGATCTTCAAGCATGCCGTTGTAGGTAGGATATGGAACATAGGTGACTGATTCTACTCCCGGAATATCAAAGGCTGCATTGAGAACATCCATAAAAAGACCTCTGGCCGTACCTTCATGCTGGTCGGAATAGGGAGCATAATTATCAATATATCCCACAGTGATATTGGCATGTTCCCTTATCCACATGGTCTCATCCGGAGTAAGATTGTCTCTTACCGAAGTCTCGGAGAAATATTTTTTACTAAGATCTGATTTGAAGAAAGGATTGGAAATATCAATAAGATTCTGAGCTTTTACCAGATCTTCCATAAGATCCGTTCTGTCCTTGGCCACGATAAGATAGCTGTCGGCCGAGCCGAGTCTTGCCACAGGAACAAGGCCGGATTCGCTGTCAACCTGTTCCTCCACATCTACGGTCGCATCCACATTGTAAGACTCAAAATCCTTATATCTCTCGCTGCTGTAATCATATTCAACTATTTCTATTCCATAATTGTTCTCTTTTTCCCAGGCTTTAAGATACTCGGCAGCCTGGCTTCTCTTTCCTACGCTTACGGTCATGCCCTCAAAAGAGCCTTCGTCCATGAATTTTTCTTTATCTTTCTCATGAACATATATAGAATATGTCTTGTTCATAAGAGGCTGCTCGGAATAATTGACCAGAGACGCTCTCTCATCTGTGTATGACACATCGGCCATAATATCAATCTCACCGGACACGACCATGTCATAGAGATCTTCATATTCGCCGTATACATACTCATACTCCCAGCCTGCATATCCTGCTATGGCCTGAAGATAGTCATATGCATAGCCGTACTTTACCGAATCTTCACCTTCGCCTTCCTGGAAATTTTCTTTTTCCATATAGCCGAGTCTGACCTTCTTTACAACTTTAGCCTCATGTGCCGCTTCGGTGCTCTCTTCAACGGTCTCCTCGTCTATTTCGCTCGCATGGATATATACATCAGAAAAAGGCGCACATAATAATATGAGCACCAACAGAAATGCCGTATGTGTGGATATAGTGCCAATAAAGTCCCTGATCTTATTTAGCATTAATCCGTCCCTCTTGCAGAACTAACTGCATATATACTATACATGAATAGGGATTGACCCTATTAGTATCATTATAATATCCGGGAGATATTATCTCAATGGAATATAATGGTAGTTTTTTATCAATTTATTGTAAAATATTCAGTTTCTTCCCTTCTTCCGTAAGGATTACTTTCTCCTTGGGAAGGAATCTTATAAGTGAACGCTCCAGGCCTTCCGGATCCACCGGCTTTGAAATATAATGGTCGAATCCTCCCGAAAGATACATCTCCTTCATTCCGGCTGTAGCATTGGCAGTCATCATGACAATCGGTGTATCCTTATTCAAGCCTTCATTGTCTTCTCTTATAAGTCTGAAGGCTTCAAGTCCGTCCATTCCGGGCATCATATGATCCATATATACGATATCGTATTTGGTCTTTCTGCACATTTCCACAGATTCTCTTCCGGAATGAGCTTCTTCAACATTTATCTGAGTTCGCTTGGTAAGGCCCTTGAATATAAGTATGTTGACCACAGTGTCATCAACAACAAGCACCTTTGCATCCGGAGCTTTGAGAAGTTCTTTGTATTCATACTTACCGTTTGTCTCCATGCCAAAGGAATCAGACACATTTCCAAGAGGAGTCCAATCCTCAACCCTCTGTCTGATAGCAAAAGAAAAAGTCGATCCTACGCCGTAGGCACTTGAAACCTCCAGCTTTGAATCCATAAGATGAAGAATCTTTTGGGTAATGGACAGCCCCAGTCCGGTTCCTTCTATGTTGCGGTTCCTGATTTCATCAGCTCTTTCATAGGGCACAAAGAGTCTGTCCATATCCTCTTTCTTCATGCCTATACCCGTATCTTCAACATCGACTTTTATCAGGATATTGAATGCATCTTCTTTTTCATAGCTGATATTAAGAGTCACACTGCCCTTATCCGTATATTTAACGGCATTGATAAGCAGGTTAGACAATATCTGTCTTGTTCGTTTTTCATCACCGTAGAGACCTCTCGGCATATCCTCTGCAATATTCTGAACAAACTCTAAGCCCTTATCTTCGGTTCTGAGTTTGACCACGTTAATAAGACCTGCAAGCATACTGCCAAAATCGTAGCTTACAAGTACCAGATCCATCTTACCCGCTTCAATCTTGGAGAGGTCAAGAAGATCGTTAATAAGCCCCATCAGAGCATTGCCGGAATTCTTGATATCCATGGCATAATTCCGGATATTGTCCTCAGCAGTCTCTCGCAAGATCATCTCATCAAAGCCCAGAATTCCGTTAATAGGTGTCCTGAGTTCATGAGACACATTAGCAAGGAATTCCGTCTTTGCAGCATTGGCTTCATCCGCGCGCTTAGCCATTTCTTCAGATCTCTTGGTTGCTCTTTTAAGCTTACGGATAAATTCCTGATTAACCGTATCATCCGAAAGATGGATTACATATCCTAAAAGCTTCTTACCCGAATGGGTATAGAAAGGCCTTACAGCAACTTTAATGTCTCTGCCGTTTCTCTGATAATACTTGGCATTGACTTCATGTCTCGTACTGGCTGATATCCATGCTCCGAATTCATGTCTGAGATAAGGATCGTTTACGTTGGTATCGATGGAAAGATCCGCAAGTTCCGGGAAGAAAACCCTCGCAATATCATCACAGGTTATGAATTTTCTCTTGGCATCCAGAATGACATATCCGTGATCGCTGTCCTGAGACAGGGAATAGGTAATATTCTCCTGTACATTAAAGAGATTGATTCTTCTGAGAATGATCAGAACGATTACTTCAAATACAACATATCCGAAAGGCATAAGATCAATCTTAAGGCCTACTGCTCTCTCAATGAAATATATCAAAGCGATTAAAAGTTCGGCCCCTCCCAACATGGAGGTGTATATCCACGACACTTTCTTTCTGTTGTTTATGGAATATATGACAATTGAGAAAGACAGGATCATATACAGAATGATCATGAAGATATAGAAACCGTGATGTGGTCCGTATTCTTTCTCAAGATATGCAAAGCCATTCTCTCTGATAAGCTTATATGCGGAATAATGCCACTTATTGTACTGAATAGACCATACCACGCCCGTGACCTCAATGTTTGCCAGCATAAGCGGAACATAGCACCAGTGAGGAACCTTGATATTACATATGTCGCAGAGACATCTTATGGTAAAAAGCGTCAAAAAAGTACCACCGACATAGGTAAGCTTTGTTCCAAGCAAAGCTTCGTTAACATTGGTAGATACGCTCACGAAATAGTACCCTGCGCAAGATATGATCGTGGTAGAAAACATAAGCACATAGTACGTTGATTTCTGATATTCGGTTACAACCAGCAAAGCCCAAAGTGTCAAAGCAGCCACAAGGGTTGCCACAAGGTATGCGACGCTTACTGCCATAATTCTCCTATCGTGGAACTGTTGTTAATTTCTTTTATAATAATGCTATACGCATTCTATCCTTACATTGTACTACATTATTGTCAAACTCTCAATTCTTCCAAAGAGCTCGAAAGCCTTCATACTGCCACAGTCCGACACTGTTATCCATGGCTTCTTTTTTGAGCTTGAAGAAATAGTTTTTGTACTTAACATTGGGTTCATATACCACGTCTATGGCATAACCGTCTTTAATCATAATCGCATTAAGCATATTTTCCTCAGGGGAATCCGTCGTATTCTTCAACCAGATATATGCCAGTGTTCTGCCGTATTGATCAAGAGGCTCTTCATCATATTCGATGTAAAGAGTATCCACTCCTTCAAGAAGCGCTTTCATATGGTCGCATGCCATAACTCCGTATTCGTTGTTTCTTGATTCGTCTGCTGCCACAGATTCCGGTGTGTTGATACCGATCAGTCTGACCTTTTTTTCTTCTCCGTCAATCGAGAGGCGTAAAGTATCACCATCCACAATCTTAAGAAGGGTAACTTCTTCCAGATTATTTTCCGCCTCAGCCGACTCCGGTGCAAGAGTGTTCGGTTCAATAGTCCCCGGTATATAATTGAAGGCTCCGATAACTGCCGCAATGATAATAACTGCCGCAGCTATGGGACCACTGTATTTCTTGTTCATATATTAAAGCTCCACACGCGGATAATTACATCTCCATTACAAGCTTGTCGAAAGGTATCAGTATCTCAATGTAGCTTGATGCATAAGGTCCGAATTCATAGGGAGGAAATGCATATATAACACCCTCATCCGACAGGAAGATATTAGTGCTGTCCACAGTGACGTATTCCACGATTTCCGAATGCAGCTTGTCTGTATCTTCAATATAATCCGAGTAGAAAGGACTGTTTTCTCCCTCTTTTTTGCAGAGCTCAACAGCGGCTGCTGCCACCGCTTCCTTGAAGACAAGTTCCCCGCCCTTGTAGAGCTCCTCAAAAGTAACCTTCTCTCCGCTTTTTACATCAAAAAGGTACTGGCTTCTCTTGGGATATCCGTGTGCACCGCCGGTATACCAGTATCCTCCCATATTAACGGCAAGGATATTGCTGCCCACCATAAACACTCTGTCAACAGTACGGTCATCGGTCTCCGCATAGGGAGCCTCTTCCAGATGTCTTTCACAGTCGCCTTCAAGAACAGAAGCTGAATTAATGTAAAAATTTTCATTGGCGTTCTTATCTTCTTCTGTGAGAAATTCATTGATTTTCTTTCTTGAAGCGTCGGTCAGCCCATTAATTTCAGCATTTCCGTTAAGGGTAAACTTTTCTGAATAGTAGCCCGCGTAGAGCTGATTGCATTTATCACATATCCAGTTCTTTCCCTTACCGGTAATGGTGCCGTATTTTACGAATTCCATTTCGGATATGACAATTCCCGTGTCTTCATTTCTGAAGCCGTCTTCCGAAGCGCTGCATCTGAACCAATCAATTGTTTTGCCGTTGGAATCGGGATAATAAATATCGCCGTTTATAAATGCAGCATCCGTTATACCCATTGTTATCTCACTCATGCCTGCCTGTTTCTTGGCACTGTAGAGTTCCGTAGTTGTCTCGTCCCACTGATTGTATTCAAAGACATGATTGTCCGGATTCTCGAATTCATCGCTGTAGTCAACCGCATAATAGAAGACATTGTCCGTAAGTCCGAAAACCGTGTCTGCGGTATCTATTATTACCGTGTCCTCTCCCGTAGAGAGATTATAGCTGTGCAGAGTCTCTTTTGCCGTATGTTCTTCCGCATAATTTCCATAGAAGAGATGCTCTGAATCATTGCCATAGAAAAATGAATCTTTGCCTTTCATTCCCTCTATCTCGGTTCTGTTGCCGTCGGGGTAAAGCAAGAACCAGTTGTTATCATTATCTTTAGCAACTATGAATCCATTTTCCTCAAGCAGTCTTGTATATGATCTGTCACAATAAGCTCTTGTAGCTCCATGTTTGAATGTCTTCAGTGTCAGATCTCTGTTGGATGACAGGAATGCATCAATATTACTGCTGTCTTCCTGTCTCAAAGTTGCCGATGCGTAATCATCAATATCATATATTTCTTCTACTTTTTTGCTGTTATCCGCCTCATAATAGTCCTCGCGGCTAATATAAAGTTTTCCTTCAAAGGAATCGATTGAAGACACATATCCCCCCTCAGTCATAAGAGAAGAATAAGCTCCGTTCTTCGGATTGAAAATATCCACATGATATGTATAATCAGTGTAATCAAAGTGGGTAGCAATAATGAGCCCTTTAAAATATGTCACAGGTGTCAGTTCTTCCAAACTTATGCCTTCCCCGATTGAGCTTTCTTTAACCAATTTTTTCCAATCGAGACTTTCCAAGCCTCCTTCTTCATCAACCAATATAATCTCATCGCTGTAATAGCCGGTGAGAAGACTCTTCTCCCCGCTTTCTTCCTGAATGTCGCTATCTTCTTCCATTATTTCCTGTGCTTCCACAGCCTCAGCTGTTTCTTCCGCAGGAGCCGGATCTGCATTTGCTTCCTCGACCTCTTTGCCACAGGCTGCTGCTATCGCCAGACATCCTATGGTCATAGCAATCAGACATAATTTCTTTTTCATAATATTCCTCACTTTTTTTAATATCTGTTATGCACTTTTTCCGCAAAGCACATCATCTCAGGCACTTCAATCACCTGTTTATCGTCAAGTATTACCCTGCCCTTCATCTTGCCGAAGACCTGATGCTGGTCGCTGCAGATAAGCTTGATGTCTATCTTGGCTGCTCTGTCCAGTACAGGCTCGAATTCCATTTCAAATCTTCCGTCACTTGAAGAGAATCTCCAGGGCTTCATATATTCCGGACTGTCCATATCTTTCGGATTATTGTCATTCGGTATTTCAAATCTGACGTCGTTTATCTTATGAGCTTTGCCGTCATAGAAGATTACATTCTCGCTTGCTGCTTCGGTATTACCAAAGCCGTAGCCGATGTTAAAACCAAAAGCATGTCCGTCAATATCACAGTTACCGCTGCCCCAGTACCAGGTGTTGTCGTAAGTCCATACTCCTCTTCCCCAATCCAGTGTGCCAAAGTCCGTCTCGGGAGAGAATGTATATGTTGCTCCGTCATAGCTCACGCTTCCCGACGCCCTCATACAATTTATCTTCTGGTTGTAATAAAAGGCATGCTTTTTGTCCCAGGGCGTTGCAATCACCATACTGTCCATAGAGGGCTGTTCGAGTACTATGTCGGCGTGTAATGCCTTGCCCTCATAGAAATTGTCAAAATCACATCTGATATGACGACACTTATTACCATCTATCGTTTCTATCTTAAAACTCATATCGAGTCTTTTATCTTTGTAAGACACATCGCCTTCGGAAGACATCTCCGGCATGTGAAGTTTTCCCATGGGACAAACATTGAGGATTGTCTCTGTATGCTCATGGGCTTCACCTTTGAATATCAGCAAAGATGCAGACTGAAGCCCTATATATCCGTCATCGGATATGGTAAATGCAACTGCAAAATCCTTATTGAGGATCATGTAATAATCCCATTCCTTAATACGAAATGTCGGCGCCTTAATGTCTTGTCTGTGATATCTTTGAAGCTGAGATCTTGACCATCCCGGTTCTTTTATCTCTCCGTCTTTTCCAAGCAGATTCTGCTCTGTTATAACTTCATGATTGCGACCTGACCCCATATGTATTCCTCCCATTTACAAAAGAACGAGTGCAACTTATTGTCGCACTCGTCAATAGTTTCTTTACAATCTACAGATGAGTCTTCTCAAGCTCCGCTCTTATAACCACTGTAGTTCCGACACCTTTTTCGCTGGAAATATCAATTGATCCGCCCATCATCTCGATTACGGCCTTGGCAATTGTAAGTCCGACTCCTGTGCCCTGGATACCCGACTCGGTGGTTGACCTTTCTCTCTCAAAAGGTTCAAAGGCTTTGGCAATGGTCTCTTTGTCCATTCCTATACCCTTGTCTTCCACGGTTATCTTCACGGCAATTGCATCATCTCTTTTACATGCCTCTTCTTCGTGAATGACTCTGACAGGAAGGCCCTTATCGGAATAGTTGATGGCATTCTCTATAACGGCCATAACAACCGAATGCAGCATCTTAATATCAACACAATAGGTTCCGCTGTTAAAATGTTCCTCGAACTCAATGGGAATGCCCTTGAGTCTTGCATACTGCTTAGCGTCCTCTTTGATCTCTCTGATTGCCACATTCATATCACGAGGCAGAGATTTGAGTTCTCTCTTACCGTTTTTAACCTGACTGGCTGTAAGAAGATTGTCTATCATATTAAGAAGCAGATCGGATTCCTGACGGATAACTGTCGTGCGCTCCTTTACAAGCACGTCATCGCAATCTCTCTCAATAAGGTGAGCATAGCCCACTATACTGTTGAGTGGAGTCCTCATCTCATGAGACATATTCTGAAGGAAGATATCCCTGACCTTACTTGCAGAAGAAGCATCCGCAAGTGATGCCGTAAGCAATTTGTTACGCGTCATGGTCTCTTCAATCTCTCGTCCTATATCTTCAAACCCCACAACGGCTTTTGTGTGATCACCATCTATCCTTCTGGCTTCCATCTGGAAATACAGATTCTTGCCGTCTTTTTCGGCTTCGTATTTGAAGTAGTAAACCTCTCTGGTGCGAAGTTTCTCTTTAAGATTGTCGCAATTTACTTCGCCCAAAAACTTCTCTTTCTGATATCCCTCAAGTATCCTGTCGGCATAGGCTCTGGCATACCATTCGAGATTATGCTTTTCGCGATATACCTCACTCATATAACTGGCAACTCTGTTGCCTATCTCTAGGAATCTTACGTCTCCGGTATCCAAATCGGTATAATACACTGCATTATATTTCTTGGAAAGGGTTCTTATAATCTTGTCATCCGAATTGTACTGCTTCTCTACCTCTATCACATAATCGGCAAGTGATCTGGCCTGTTTGCCTGTAAACATAGTAATCAACAAAACAACCGCAAATGTAAATAAGGCAAGTCCAAGTACAGTCCATTTAAGGAAAGTTGTTGAAACACCGTCATTTAAGGACAGGACAAAAACCACCAGACCATACGCAAGAGCAAGTCCTGCCAGAATAGGTGCCAATAATCTTAACAGTCTTATGGTTTTAATCTTTTTTAATACATCCATAGTATCCCCACTAACAACTTTTTACTGCAGCTAAAATATCAAGCGATTATTTGTCTTCCCCATCATCGCTCTTGTCCCCTCCGGGACCAATCTGTTCATGCATCATTTTGATCAGATGCTCTTTTTCAATCGGTTTCAGCAGATAACCCTGAGGGTTGAATCCCATGATCTTCTGAATCTTTCCTCTCTCTGTCACACCTGTAAGGAATACTACGGGGAGTGATGCAGTCGCGGGATTCTGTCTTATCTTCTCAAGTACCGTAGCTCCGCTCATTATCGGCATATTGTAATCAAGAAGCACAAGATTGGTCTTCCTTCTCTCAAGAAAGTTAAGTGCAATCTCTCCGTTAATGACCGTTGACACATCATATTCTCCGATAAGATTGGTCTTGATCATCTTAAGCATTATGGGATCGTCATCAACCACAAGAATATGCTTTCTTCCCGAAGCACTTCCCATTACTTCGGCTTTGACTGCAGCCTCTTTTCTCTTATTCTCCGCAGTCTTTTTTGATGCCTCGTCTTTTTCTTTATTGATCTCACGCAAATGAGTCTCTATCTTATTCTTTATCAGCGGAGCTGTAACAGGTTTAACAAGAACCAGATCCGCCATAAAATCGGTCGCACTCTGAAAAGCGTTGCACTCTTCAGTAGTACCGACAACCACCACCTGAACTCCGTTTTCCATCAGCTTAACCTTGAGTTCAAAATAAGCAGCCATCTCATCTTCGGTCTCTCTGTTCAAACCGATCAAAAGGATATTCGGCTTAAAATAATCGATGTGGTTGAACATATCGGAATATCTGTCGGATGTTGACATCAGGATACATTCGTTCTCATATTTGGCAAAATAATCCTCTTTTATAATGCTGTTTTTTCCGGTTAATAAGACTTTGTAATTGTCCATTCAGGTGCCCTCTTTGCACACTTTTATTATCTCACAAATCCTTGTGTTTTGAAAGTTATTTGCAAGCTTTGAAAGCCTGATCAAGGTCCTCGATTATATCATCAACATTTTCGATACCAACCGAGAAACGTATCATATCGGGAAGAACACCACACGCTGTTAATTCTTCATCGGTAAGCTGACGATGAGTCGCTGAAGCGGGATGAAGTACGCATGTATGAGCATCGGCAACATGAGTTGCAATAATCGCGAGTTTAAGATGCTTCATCATTTCTTCAGCTGCTTTTCTTCCGCCTTTAACGCCAAAGGATATTACGCCGCAGCTTCCGTCAGGAAGATATTTCTGAGCTCTGTCATAATATTTGTCTCCCGGAAGTCCCGGATATGTTACATAAGCTACCTGAGGATGAGCACTTAAGTATTCAGCTACCTTCTGAGCATTCTCGCAATGTCTCTTCACTCTGACAGCCAGTGATTCAAGACCGAGATTGAGCATAAAGCAGTTCATGGGTGAGGGTATGGAACCGAAATCACGCATAAGCTGCGCGGTAGCCTTAGTAATAAAGGCGCCCTCTTTTCCGAATTTCTCGGCATATGTAATTCCATGGTATGAATCATCGGGAGTGCAGAGTCCCGGGAATTTGTCCGCATGAGCCATCCAGTCGAACTTGCCCGAATCAACGATGGCACCGCCTACGGTTGCATCATGTCCGTCCATGTATTTTGTTGTTGAATGTGTAACAATGTCTGCTCCCCACTCGAAAGGTCTGCAGTTGATAGGAGTAGCAAATGTATTGTCAATGATGAGCGGCACTCCATGCTTGTGAGCTATATTTGCCACTGTTTCTATATCGAAAACAGCAAGGGCAGGGTTGGCTATTGTCTCACCGAATACGCACTTTGTATTGGGCTTGAAAGCTGCCTCAAGTTCTTCTGCGGTACAATCGGGTTCAACAAATGTAAAGTCGATCCCCATCTTTCTCATGGTTACATTAAAGAGGTTAAATGTACCTCCGTATATTGAAGAGAAGGCCACAACGTGATCACCTGCATTGGCAAGGTTGAATACCGCATAAAAATTAGCAGCCTGTCCGGATGATGTAAGCATTCCTGCTGTACCTCCTTCAAGCTCTGTAATCTTTGCTGCCACCAGATCGTTGGTGGGATTCTGAAGTCTTGTATAGAAATATCCCGAAGCCTCCAGATCAAAAAGCTTGCCCATATCTTCACTGGTATCATACTTAAATGTTGTACTCTGATATATAGGTATCATTCTGGACTCACCGTTCTTGGGTGTATATCCGCCTTCAATGCATTTAGTTTCCTGTCTCATTGCAATTACTTCCTCCGAATTACTTATCATTCTTTTTTTTGTTTAAAAACCATAGCAATTATACCATATCAGGCCACTGATGGTATAGGAAAAAGCAATATTAACACATATTAAAAAGGAGCATCTTTTACGATGCTCCCCAGCTTTTTATCTTCTTGATTATTAAACAACTGATTCCAACTGCTCAGTCTCACTTGAACCTGTCTCCGTAATCAAGTGAACAGAATTCATCGGTCTTTTTCACCACATAGACATTGAACCCTCCATTATCAAAAGTATTATGTCTTAAGGACTCACTGTAATCTTTTGGCAGATATTCCTTTGGTATCATTCTCAAAGAGGCAGGCGTTGACTTGAATGAAGAGTATATGTATGCTATTTCATTATTTCCAAGATCCATTGCATATTCATAGGAATGATTGTCACAGTCGATAGCTTTGTATACAGGATATTTGAACCTGGAACTCTCTTCAAGCTCAAGCTTATTGCTCGCTTTATCGCCGGCATTTTCAAGATCATATGTGCTGTCTCTCAAACGTACAATCTCTTT
>JAEEGH010017573.1_pt1 | contig 15226 bp, 6 predicted proteins | sample 9134181 | NCBI WGS metagenome assembly JAEEGH01 (sample SAMN16246544, study PRJNA631951) | gut metagenome | biome: gut microbiome; feature: rumen; material: DP-attached | host: Bos | place: Iran: Karaj | collected 2018-10 | reverse complement strand
GCAGGTAGGCATAAGCGTAATCGCTCAAATCGTAAATGGGTGAAACCAGTTCGATGGAATCGCCCTCAGAATTGGGGACCAGCCCCCATACGGATTATTTTCCGCTCACACTGAGCAGGGTGTCGTTACGCCAGTGGGTTGCCGGCGAAACCGTAAAACTGTGCGACGCCCTGTCGAAATTTTCCGTGATTGTGACCCGATTTTGCGGGAAACCGAACGGAATGGCAGCCAGCACAGCCAGCACAAAGAACAATAACCTCTTCATTTTAAATATGTTAAATTAGTTAATAAATTACAAAAACAGAATTGCAAATATACATAAAAAAGATGTAGGGACGATGTACATCGTCCCTACACCATTACGTAAAACGTCCGTACGTGGTTTACCGCACGACGTTCATTTTACGAACGACACGTTCGCCGCGGTATTCGACGCTGTAATAATAGACACCGGCGGCAAGGTCGGAGAGGTTCACGCGGATGTCGCCGCTACCGGCCTCCGCATTTATTTCCTCACGGTACAGGACCTGTCCGTTCATGCCCATGATGCGCAGCGAAAGCACACCAGCGTCAGGAATGCTGTAAGGTATCCGCGTCATGTCGGCGGCAGGGTTCGGAATGTTCTGTCCGACCGTCCAGCGGTCAGCGTCGACCTCCCCAACTCCTACTCCGCCCTGCACGCAGGCTTCGACCTTAGCAGTGTCGTTGTCCAAATCAATGTCGCCATCAGCGGCACCCAGGCAGACTGTCACATTGTAAGCGGCCTGCGCACCCTTCACGCTCAGGCGCGGCACACGGTACTGCTGTTTGAAGGTGTAGTTGCGGTTCTCGCCCACAAAGAGCGGGGCCACCTTTTCCGTCAGCGTGGCAAATGCGACACCTGCGCTGTCAATCACCGCGGTCAGCACCAGGCTGTCCGCACCGTCCACATTGCCGTTGTTGTACAGGCGGACCTCAACCTTAGCCATCTCGCCGCCCATCGCGCAAGGAGTGGCCGCAGGCGTGATGATGGAGAGGATTCCGTTGTCGACGATGTTCACGTTGCCGATAATCCGCACCGAATCGTTGTTGCTGTTGGCATCGCACGGCAGCAGCGCATAAACGTCAATCAGATAGTAAGGCTGGTCGGACGTGGTGGGCGGAACAGTCACCGCCTGCTGGAAGCGGTAGTGCATCGTGGCACCGACCGGCAGTGTCGCAGTGACCCTTTCAGTCAGGGTGTCCGAACCGTTGACCACCGCACGAACCTCAAACGGACTCACGATGTCAAGGTTTCCGGTATTCTTCATGGTGAATCCCACATGCAGCGTGTCGCCCGGCTCCTTAAAGCCGATGACATCATACTTCGTCACCGCAAGATCGGGGTTCAGGTTCAGGCTGAAGCGCACCGTATCGTTGGCAGTGTTGCTATCGACGGAGGTGACATAGACCTTCACCTCAAACTTTCCGGCGGCGGAATAGTCGATAGGTCCGAGCTGGAGCGTGTCGATCTCATAGTCCTCCAAACGTCCGGTCAAGGCTTTCTTATAGACAAAGTTCGACGCGCCGCTCATCTCAACTGTGATGGAGTCGCCCGCCTCGAAAGGAACCTCCTGCGAGGTCAGGTTCTCCAGATAGGCCGTCAGGGTGTGGCCTGTAAGGTTGCAGGCGTAGAAGTCGCTGTCAGCCGGAGCATCCACCGTCAGCTGCATATCCTGCATGGCCACGATCTTGACCTGGTCGATTGTCTGGTCGCCGCCGCCGTAGCTGTAGCCGGTGAAGGCAAGCACGATGCAGGTTCCCGTATTGTACTTTGACAGGTCAATGTGGTGGCGCACCCATGTGGGCTTGCTGTACTGCGCATCGTAACGGTAGGTGGTGTAGATTGTCCTGAATGTGGCGCCGCCGTCCTGAGAAATGCGGACATCCATCTGGTCGCGCATGTTCGGGTTGGCGTTGTCATGCGCATACCAGAAATAGAGCTGCGGGCGGTAGCTGCCCTGCAGACGCACCGAGGAGAAGAGCGCACTGCTGATTGAGCCGCGTCCCTCCGAGGAGCGGAACAGCAGGCTGCCCGTGCCGAAAGCCGGGTTAAGGACAGGGTTGCTGCCGGTCACCTCCCAGCTGATGTCGCCATAGGCCTGGTTCATCTTCACACCATGGAATGCGCTGGAGAAATTGTTCTCATAAGGCAGGATGGTCTTGTTAACCTGATAGTCGAGACGGAGAGTGTCATTATAGGCCTGCTCGTTCTTCGTGCATTCCAGCCATGAGGTCAGCTTGTAAAGGCCGAGGTAGGTTATGTCAAGATTCGGAATAACCTCGAAGGTGTCGCGTCCCATCACTCCAAGCTTGCCCTTGCTGACCGTGATGTTGGTCACAATGTTCACCGAATCGCTCTCGCACTTCAGGTAGAGCTTCATCGGACTGACGGTGAAGTCGATCTCGTTGGTGCCCTGGTTATATATGCAGACTTTGACCGGCGTGGCGTTCGGCACGCATGGGATTTCCTCCAGCACCGGCTCCACAAAGGCGTCAACCGCAAGGTCATTGCCCTCATACAGCGGGGTGCCGTAGGCGCCCATCACAGTCAGTTTGGTGCGGGCCGCCCCGTTGATGTCCTGCGGCACAAGCGTGTTGCGCTGGCATTTCAACGGTTCGGTGAACTGACGGATGGTCAGGTCCACGGTCGGGTCCGCAAAGTGCGGGTCATTGGAAACGGAATTCTTGTCGATGCCGTAATCCTTTTTCCACTGCCTGAGAGCCATGACATTCTTTCCGCAGAAGAAGACATTGGTGTCAGAAGGATTGTAATAGTCGTTGTAGTCGGCGCTGACCGTGAGCATGGTCATCAGATCCGCCTCATACATATACAATGCATAGTTCTCCTTGCCGTTCGCGCAGACAATAATGTTATTGTCCATTGAGAACTGGTAGCCCTTGTCGAACTTCTCCATGAGTATGCCGTAGTTGCTTCCGCTGTTTCCGGCATAAATGGAGTTATGCATCAGGCGCACATTGGCCATTGAAAGCAGCATGCCGTAAGCTGAGCTGCCGTCTGCACAAAGGATTTCATTGTTGGCAACAAACACAGGATCCACCTTCTTGCCAAAATCCTCGGAGTTCACAAAGTTTTGGAACATTATGCCGTATGAACCGGACGTGGTGTGCATCCGGATCTTGTTCCCGATGACGGAATCCACCAGATTGTATTCGGCAAAAAGCGCACCGGTGAAATCACGTGTCCCCTCCCTGGTGGAAATCTGGTTGTGGGAGAAGCTGGCAATATGGTTGAACTCATGTGCCTCAAATGCGCAGCTGCCGTTATTGATGAAGATGTTGCTGTCGACAATCACCGTGGAACGGTCCTTGGCGCCAGCCATGCAGTTTTCGACGTTGCCGCCGGATGCAATCAGCACGACTCCAACGGCACCGCCACGGATTTCATTGGCGATCAGTCGGACATCAATCATGTAGTCGGTTTTGGCGTCCTTGTTCTCATAGCTTACCACCTCGCCTTTGGAGACATTCTCGGAGGCGCAGAGCGCACAATGGTTGAAGGTCACGTTATTGATTTTTCCGAGGAACCTCACACCTCTCTCGCCTGCGGTGGTGGAACCGATGGTGAGATGCTTGAATATCAGGTTGCCGGTTTTGTTCAAGGTCATGCCGACAGTCTCATCACCACCAATCACAACCATCGATTTGTCCTTGGCCACGGAGACAAAGGTGACAGTGTTTTTCGCGCTGCTCCCCTTTATCTCACCCTCAATCGTAGCACCGGCATAGAGTCCGGATTCAATTTCAAATGTGACAGGACCGGAGATGCCGCAATAGTTCAACGCCTTTATTGCAGTGTTCAGATCCCTGTACTTGGCCGATGCGGACTTGCCCACCCTGTAGGTGCCGGCCAGCGCGGAATCGCAGCCCATAATCTGTATGGAGACCGTATCGTTGTCATGGTTGCCGTCTGTGCCGCCATTGGGCTTTTCAACCCACGCGACAAGCGTGTTGGTGCCGCCAACAGGCATGAACGAACCGATGGTGATGGGCTTGGACTGCTCGCCGTAGGCCAATGAGCCGTAATACTTGTATGCCGGCATGAGGGTGCCGGTGGCGCTCCAGTGGATTTCGACAGAATCAAGCTTGTCAGTGCCCATGTTGGTGATGGTCACCTGCACATTGGCCGAATTGCCGACAGTGACATACTGCGAAGGGGCCACGATGGCGTCCATCTTGACATCATATTTGTTGGGCTTGTAGTCATGGTAGCATCCGATGTTGGTGAAGCCTGTCAGCGGACGAAGCATGTTGTCCAAATCCCTCCTGGCCATCAGCGTGTCAGTCACCACAAGCAGACGCTTGCCGTCGGTATGGAGCGAATTTGGATACTGCACAAAGAGCGGCTCCTCGGCTGCGGAATGCGCATCTTTCAGTGTCAGCAGAGCAATGTCGCTCACACTGATTGCAGCCGTACCGCCGATCATCGCCAGATTCTGTCCGTTGGTGTAGTAGTTGTTGTAGTCAAACTCGCGGTATGGTGCGGCAGCGAACTTTGCAATGTCAAAATAGAGCAGGTTTGAATTGGAGGTGCCGCTTGTATAGAGGTTGTTGTACATAACCTTGGCCGGTTTGGAGGGCGTGTAGCTGTCGGCCGAGCCGGAAGTGGTGCTGATATGGTACATCGCATGGCTTGCGCCCTTGCCGAACACGGCGAATGTGTTATGGACAAAATTGACCCAGCCTCCGACAGCGCCCGCGCCGCCGCTCACGTCATAGCGCATGCCTATGTTCATGGAGCTGCCGGTGCTGTTGATGAAGAACTCGTTGTTCACCACCCAGCAGGCACCGTTGCGGACCGACACGCCGACAAACATGCCGATGGCCTGGCCGCCCGCCGTCTCAAGGCGGATGCGGTTACTTCCCACAGTGTCGAACTTGGAGGAGCTGCCCCAGTTGATGGCAGTGTAGTTGGCCGTAGTGTTTTTGCGGCAGCGGATTTCGTTATGGGTGATAAGGTGCATGTAGCTGCCGCCCGAATTGGAGATTCCGTAACGGTAGGCGTTGGTCATCAGGTTGCTGTCAAGCACCAGACCGGCACCGTTGCCGTTGGCAGCAGAGTTGAAGTTGGTGTAGCCACCGTCCATGTGGTTCCCGATAAAGTGGACCCCGTCGTTAGTGGTCCCGCTCGCAACCGAAACCGCATAGGCGCCGCTTGTGGAGGTGGTGTCGGCGCAGATGACGCAGTGCTTGAAATAAAGATCCTTGTTCACGCCTGCAAGTTCCACACCGACCTGCGAGACAACAGGATTGCCGATGGTCAGGTTTTCAAAGATGACATACGAAACCGTGTTCAGGGAGACCGCCTTGGGATCGGCGGCACCGATAACCACATCGGAGGCCTTGCCGCTCTGCGAGGTGAAGGTGACCATGTTGGTCTCACTCGAACCTGGGAAAAGGTTGGTCTGTTCAATTGCAGGATAGTTGCCGGAAGCAATCGCCATGGTCACAGGGCCTGCAATGCCGCAGTTGCGCAGTGCATGAAGGGCGTCGTTCAGCGAATTGAAATGCGCACCCGACCCGCCAACAAGGTATTTGCCCTTCAGCGGTGCGTAGGTGCAGCCGTACATGTCGGCACGCAGGGTGTTGTCCTCCGGAATCTGGTCGGCCACGCCGTTGGGCATGGAGGAGACAACCTCAAGCCGGTTGACACCCGCCACCCATACGAAGCTGCCAAGCGAAATCTTCTCCTTGGCCTTCGGGGCGATGCTGCCCTTCCACTGCACGGCAGGCTTGGCCACGCCGTTGACGCTCCAGTTCAGCGTCAGGCTGCGTATGACGGAATCGCCGCGGTTCTCAACCTCCACCGTGACATTTTCGCTGCTTCCGGTCACACCGGAGGTGGCGGCAGGGCTGGCAAACGCGAGCAGGGAGGCGTTGTTGGCCAGCAGCACACCGTCGTATGCGCCCATGCAGGTCGTCTTCTTACGCGCAACTCCCTGGATATCCGCCTTCACCAAGGCAGGGCAGGTAAATTGCGGACGGGCTATGATCTGCAGATTGTTTTTCAGGTTGACATATTCGGGAATACCCCAGACGGCATTGGAATCCATCGCCTGAATATCGGCGAAATTGGTGAGCGCCTTGGCGATATATCCCACCTGCTTTCCGGCGGAGGTGCTGTAGAAGGTGTTGTGGTCAAGCTGGTAGCGTTTGTCCTTCACGTTCAGGTAGAGCGGATAGACATTTGTGGAGCCGCCGCCCTGCATTATGACCAGGTTGTTCTTTAAGTTCACCACACGGGTGGCATCCTTATAATATGCGTAAAGTCCGTAGGCATTACGGCTGGATGTCGGGCTGTCCACGGTGGCATACACGGAGTTGTGGTATACGTTGGCCTGCAGTGATGCGATATACATTCCGTAGAGGATGCTGCTTGTGCAAGCCGCACGAACGCGGACTTCGTTGTTGAAGATCCAGGCCGTGTCGTTCGCGCGCTGGACACTGTTGCCGCTAAGATAGAAACCGTCGCAACGGGTAAAGTTGAACCTGTCGGCGATGATGCGGTTGTGGCAGGCATAACTTACCGAATCCACACGCACCGAGAACGGGAAAAAGTTGGCATTTGAGAATTCGGAACGGCAGATTATCGTGTTGTAGCTGATACTGGTCAGCGAAAGGTTCTGGATGTTGATGCCGTACTGGTACTGGTTGGTGAAAAGGTTGCTGTCGATCCGGTGACCGGCACCCTTTCCGCAGTAGAACTCAAGGCCTCTCGCACCTCCGTCAAAATGGTTGCTGTAAATCTGGAAATGGGTACGTCCGTTGGCATTGCCGTTGGTTCCGTACATTCCATATTGTGTCCCCGTCGTGGTCGGGTTCATCTGGATGGTGCAGCGCGAAATGGTGATATGGTGCGCCGGATTGGTGCTCTTGCCAATCACGCAGATGCCGGCATAACTGTTGGGACAATTCAGGATAAGGTTGTCGAAATGGTAGTAGGCGGCATCGTTGTCAAGGCAGATGCCCCAGGCGGTGGTGTAGCTTGTGCCGGTAACGCCGTCAATGATGACCTTGTCGGTATCCTGCTGGGTGGTGAAGGTGACTGTGGTGGTGTCGCTCATCCCCTTGATGGTGGTTCCGGTGAACTTCATGGCCGCATAGTGGCCGGCTGCGAGACGAAGTATCACATGGCTCTTCAGCCCGCAGGTGTTAAGCACAAAGTAGGCTTCGTCCAAATCCTCGAAATCATATTTCGGGCCGCCGACATTGTAGCTGCCCGCCAGAGGTGCGCCGCAGGCGAAAACGGAGTTGCGCAGCGTGTCGTCCTCCTGGCTGTAGTCGGATGACTGGCCGTTGACCTGGCCGATCCACACCACGATGTTGTTGTGTCCGCCCTTCGGCACGTATGTGCCAATCTTCACCACAGTGTCGGCGAAGGGAATCAGGCTGCCGGTCCACTGGAACGGGGTCTGCACCGTGCCGTTCACACTCCACTGGATGGTGACGGAGGTGAGATTGCTGCCGCCCGCATTCAGCAGACGCACCGAAACCGGCGCGGGGTTGCTGTTGGAAAGATATGCAGGCCAGCCGACGAACTCGGTCAAAGCGGCATCCACACTCAAAGCCTGTGCGGAATAGCAGCCCATCACGGTCTGCAGGCTGCGCGCACTGTCAAGGATGTCATCGGTGACATCGGCCATCCTGGCGCAATAGAGCCCGTTATAGACAAAGCACTTGCCGGAGATTGTGTAATCCTGGAACGGAGGGTTGATGTTAACCGCGTTCTGCTCCTTCGAATACTGTGTCCAGGCCGCCAGCGTGGCGCGGTTGCCCGCCAGATAGCCGACGTAGCTGTTGCCATAGTAGTTGTTGAAATCCAGCTTTATGTCAGAGCCGATAAAGTTGTTGGCCGTTATGTAGGCCGGATATCCGGCATTGTAGCATACGAACATGTTGTTGAAGAAGTGCATCGACATGCCGCGGGTGCTGTTGTTGCAATACATGGCACGGGACGCTCCGGCACCGTACATCACCACCGTGTTGTGGTAGAAGCGGGCCTCGGAGGCGGCCACATATATACCATAGGAGACAGCCGTGGAATTGAAAAGTATTTCGTTGTTGGCAAAGAGTCCCGAACGGCTGCTGTCCTGATTGAAGTTGCTGGCATAGATGCCGTAACTGGCCGGCACTCCCGTTGTGGCGAGAATGCGGTTCTTCGACACCTCATTGGCCGAACAGCTGGTCATCTGCAGTCCGTAGAACGCGGCTGCAGCGGCAGGGCGCGCAACGACCGTATTGCCGTTCAACGTGTTGAAATAGGTATAGGTCATCTTGTTGCCATAATAGGGGCTGCGCACGGTGTTCCGGTTGAAATCCACATCCGTCACTGCGCGGGAACTGCTCAGACCGTTGGAGAAGAATCCGTAATAGGCACCCTCGATAAGGTTGTCCTCAATACGGATATGCTCCGCACTGACATCAAGCAGCGCAATGCCGTAATGGGTGTTGGTCTTGGAAAGCGTGTCCAGCAGTATCCGGCAGTCGCTCACAGTGATGTTACGGTTGCTGTCGCGTATTATGACACCGCTCTCATTTCCGGTGAGCGTAAGGTGGCTGACCACAATGTTGCGGGCATTGCGCATCAGCACGACCGGCTTGGTGACCGAATCGGCGGTCAGCACAACATCACCGGGCTTCCCTGACTGGGAGGTCACGGTCAGCGTGTCACCGGGGGATAGATATTCCATGAAATCCGACAAATCGAGCGACTCGGCATATGTCCCCTTCTGCAGCTGGATTGTAATGTTTCCGGCAGAGCCGCAGGAGCGCACCATGTCAAGAATTTCGTTGACGGTGGCGCGGGCGGGGTTCATCGGCGTGCTTGTCTTTCCGACCGTATATATTCCGGCCGGGATGTTGTCACAGCCGAAGACACGTTTCACCAGCAGCGTGTCCGCAGTGGGATTGGTCTGATAGCCGTTGGGGCCGTAGACCCTGACAACAATGGTGTCCATATGGTTGGCGGTCGGGGTGTATGAGCCGACACGCACCGTGGCCGAATAGCCCTCCTCAAGAGTCCCCTTCCACTGGTACGGGGTCTGCCGCACACCGTTAAGGCTCCACTCGACGGTGGCTGTAAGAAGATCGTTCACACCGCGGTTCTGCAGCGTAACAGCCAACGGTGTCTTACGGCCGGCCACAGCGCCAACCGCAGGAGTGTCGATTGAAATCACGGCAACACACTGGGGATTGCTCTCCCAATGACGGCCTATCTCATAGGCCGAGGAGGCCGAGGCGTTGTTCCCGACCGAGTCGGTGGCAAAGACAGTATAGGCGACCTGTGTGCCAATCGGACATTTAGGAATCACACCCATCCAGACGGAATCGCCGGTCACACGTGTCATAAGGATCGTATCGTATTTTGTCTGTCCCTTTTTTGTCAGATAGGTGACACGCAGTTCGGGCTGCTCCAGCGGAACCAGCGTGCGGGTGGCAGCCTTTGCCATTATGGTATGCGGCCCCATCCCATACACAGTGCCGTTAACATACGGCGGTATAATCTCCACCAGCGGCGGTTTGATTTCCGATGTGGCGGCCAGCAGTTCAAAATTGTCAATCATCCAGCCCCAGGCGAAATTGCTGCCGATCTGGGAGCTTTTCTTCAGTTTGAACTTGAACTGTACCTCTGCCATGGCAACCTCCGCACTGATGTCGAACACTTCGGTCTGCCACCAGTGCTTTTCAGGTTCGGCCAACAGGTTGTTCTTCTCCCAAACCGCATAACTGCTGTGGCTGAAAGTGCCGCGCCTGCGGTATGTTTCGCCGGAACCGAGATAACTGGAGGAGGGAACTGCGGTCCATTGCGCCCCAGGATAGTTCTCCTTGTACATCAAAGTGACCGCGTCAGAATCCGACACCTTGCAGATGTGGGAGAAACGGAGGATGATGTAACCGTACTTGGTGAAATCATACATGGGTGAGACCAACTCGATGGAATCGCCCTCTTCCGTCGGGACAAAACCCCAAATGGCTTTCCCCGAAGTGCTTACGGCAGTATCAAACACCCATGCCGACTGCGGAGTCCGGGTGAAGGTGCAGCTGTTCTGCCTGTCGAAGTGCTCCGTAATGGTGATGCGGTTTTGCGCGTACAACCCCGCAACCATGCAGCACATACCGATTAATAAAAATAACTTCCTCATTGTTTTTGTATTAGAATAATAAAAATAATTATTTTTCAATTTGCAAATATAAACAAAAAAGAGATACGCGCATTACTGTGGAACAGAAAAAAGCATCATTTCCTTTCCAAAACATCCAGACAGGACCTGGCGGCGGCAATCCATTCCGAATCGACACCAAGCTGCTCCGCAACGCGCAATGCTTCCAGCGGCACCTCGCCATTCCCAACCTCTATTAGGGAGTAGTCCATTTTGCCCTGTGCAAACCCTTTAACTTTCAGGCAGCGGCAGTTATGGTCACCGACAACGACATAATGGGTTGCCATCAACAGGCTGACGCCGCGCTGACGCAAAATCTGAAGCAGTGCGGAAACCAGAGCCGTACCCTCAGTCGGATTTGTGGTGCGCGCCGGCTCGTCCAAAAGAGCCAATAAACGGACACCGCGTCTGGAGGCTCTGATCAGCCCGTCGGTCATCTTCATCTCCGCCGCAAAGGAGGACAACCCCTCCGTAACGGACTGGTGGTCACCGATGCAGAAATGGATTTCATCCTTCAGGGCAATCCTTGCCTGAGCCGCAGGCACGCCAAAACCGAATTGGCAGAGATACTGGCACAACGCCACACTTTTCAGCACAACACTCTTACCGCCCATGTTAGCTCCCACAATCAGCGTGGGACGGCTGTCGAATGAAATGTCCACCGGCTGGAATTCCTTTCCGGAGGCAGCCAGCAGGTCACGGACTTCCGGATGGAACAATCCCTCATAAGCGCAGCCTCCATCTTCCGAAATCTCCGGAATGCACAATCCGTATCGCAGCATCAGCGCCGCCTTGGCCAGCAGGATGTCCGCATTCGCCATAGCCTGTTGCGCCGCTTCAAGTGCGGCGGCAAAAGGTTTCAGCCGCACACAGAGCTCGTTGCGGACCCGAGCCTCCTCCTCGTTCACCAGAAGCATCAGCTCCTCCTGCAGTTCGCCGGATTCGCGCCATTTCCTCCGCAACTCTGCAAGCCGCGCCGAATAGGTGTCATACACGTAGAAGGTTGCCATCCGCAAACCGTCCGGATCCAGAATCCTTATCACCTCCTCCACATCCGGGAAAGGCAGCTGCCCCGAAAGGCCGAGACGCTGCAACAGCCCCGCACTCTCCGATGCCGAAAGCGCCAGGAATTTCACCTCATAAAGTTCAAGGTCATCCAGACACTCCGAAGCGGCCAGACGGGAGATTGTATGGCGGATATCCTTCAGCCCCATCAGTTTGACACGCAGGGAATCCAGCACCGGAAGTTGCGCCGCATCCGCGCAGACCGCAGCAAAGGCACGCAAACGCGCATAGGCTCCGGCAAGCGCGGCAGCCTGCGTGCAAAAGGGTGTCTCCAACAGCACACGGCGTGCATAGGAGGATTGCAGCTCAAGCTGCTCCAGCATATAGTCAAGCCCGCACGGGCTGTCAAGAGATTCTTTCAACTGCATGGCCTAAAAATAATAACTTTGGTTTAACACTCCGAACCGACATACTTCAGGCAGTTATCGACCGAATTTGCATAAATGTCCAGCAAAATGCCGCGCAACTCTGCAGTGTCACAGTCTGAAAAGGCGGTCACCTTTGCCAGATGCATGTGGAACATCTCCTCTTTCTCCTTATCATAAAAAACTGAATACCGTCTTGTTCCGCTACGGATATCATGTGCGATGTAATGGGTTGGCATAAGGTGGAAAGCGGAATTGATACGCCTGTCAAGCATGGCTGCCGCCTCCTGGAAAAAGACTGTCTTCTCCGGATTCAGCGACTGCCAATCATTCACGGTCAGAGGCTTGCAGACCTCAAGATGCACATGTCCCTTGGGCGAAAGGATGCCTCCCACCATGCTCTGCAAATCCTCTCCGGGAGCCTTCACATAGCCGCCGTTCCGACGTGTCTGATACAGTTCCACAGCCTTCTGTATGTCGCATGTCTCCCACTCGTATGAAATGGATACAGGCACAATATGCAATGCCGACATCGAGGCGGCCAGATCGGTTCCCCCACTGAGGGAAAACATCTTCAGGACAGCCGGATCGGTCGCATCAAGGCCGTTTTTCGTGCGTCCGTTCCGCTGGGCTATCCAGATGGAGCCGCCGCATTCCGTGACGATATGCCTGATATAGGCGGAAAGGTGGGTCATGTTGCGGTAGAAGTCCATCCTGCCGCTGCCGCTTCCGTTGCGTTCGGTCCGGAACATCTTAAGGCTTTTACCCAAATCGGCAATCAAAGGGTTGTTCATCAGATTGGCCCCGAACGTGATGTGGCAGACCTCATGCCCATACTGGTTCAGAACATATTGCAGTATGGCAGCATCAAGCACTATATCACGGTGGTTTGAGACGAAAAGGTAGGGCCGTCCGATCTCCAACTGTTCAAAACCGGCTGTCGTGAACTGCGTGGTGCTGGTCTCCAGAACCCGTTTCACAGCATCCTTGCCCAATGTGTGCAGGAGTTCGTCACAATTCTTTACGGAAGAAATGCGCCGGGCCACCGTCTGAACCGGTTCACCGGGATATACATAGGCTGCGATGGCAGGCATGATCTCACTCCCGGCAATGCGATTCACAGCCTCCGGAACCTCCTGTTCATTGTAGGGTCTTATATCGTCGAAATTTTCAGTCGGCATGATTAGTTATTCTTTCGTAAATCAATAAACTTGATAGGTTTGCGGCTTTTTGCAGGATAGTTTATCCGCTGGATCTCCGCCACCGGAAGCACCTCCACCTGAGGAGCCACACGGATACGGGAACGGAAACTGTCCTTCAATTCCTTCACAATCCCGGCGTCAACCCCCTCGCGCAGCCCGATTTTCACCGTAACATCATCGGTGCCTGCATCGTTGGTGCTGACCTCTATCACGTAGTTTTCGATGTATTCCTGATTGTCCAGCACATCGTTTATGGCAGGCGGATACAAAGTGGTCCCTTTCAACTTGATCATGTTGTTCTTCCGGCCAATAAGCGGGGTCAGCCGGTAGGAATTCCGGCCGCATTCGCACTGTTCCGTGCGTTTGCAGGCGATGTCGCCGGTTCGGAAACGGAGCAGCGGCATCCCCTCCACACCCAGTGTTGTGACAACTATCTCACCGGCCTCACCGTCCGGCACCGGCATGTCATCCTCACCTATAATCTCAACAATAATCAGTTCCGGATGCACATGACCTCCCCTTCCATATTCACATTCGGAAAAGGTTGCGCCCATCTCCGTGGAGGAATAGGTGGCGAACAGCTGCACATCCCATTTTTCACGGATGCGATTCCCCAACAGGTTGAGCGAGAAATCCTGGTTACGGAGCCCCTCACCGATGCCGATGATACGACGGATACTGCTGTTCCGGTAATCAATGTGATGCTCTTCCGCATACTGTATCAGTTTAAGGATGAAGGAGGGCACGCACATGACCGTGTCGGGTTGCAGCCGCATGATGGTGTCCCACTGCAATTCAGGAATTCCGTTGCCCACACGGATCACTGAGGCTCCCATCTCACGGATACCGAGAAAATAGGCCAACCCAGCCATGAAACGCTTGTCCAAGGTGGTCATCAGCTGTACGATGTTGCCCGGCTTGAGTCCGGCGCATTCGAACGACTTCTTCTCATTGTAGGCCAGACGCTGCAGATCCTTCTCCGTGCAGGCGAAAGTGACCGGATCGCCCAATGTGCCGGATGTTGTTATGTAGTCGATGATCTTTTCCTTTGGACAGCAGAGAAAATCCTGGTTGAAAAGCTGCAGGTCCTTCTTTTCCGTAAAAGGGATTTTGACCAGGTCCTCAAGATGCCTTATCTTATTGACATCTATGCGATAACTTCCAAACATCTTTCGGTAGTAGGGCGATTTTGCCTGCAAATAGGCCAACGCCTCCGCCAAACGCGTCTCCTGATATGTTTTTATCTCCTCCGCAGATTTGAATTCTATATCATCTGAAATTTTCATGCTATATTAAAGTCTTTTTATCCAGTTCAAAAAAATGTTTTTCCATTGCCGGCTCTCCTCCGTGCCCTTGCTCTCGCTCGCGCCGAAGCCGTGGCCTCCGGTCCGGTATTGTATGTACAAATGGTTTACGCCCTGCGCGGTCAGCGCGGAATCGGCTAATACTGAATTGCGGTAGTCCACCACGGGGTCATCCAGGCAGTTGAGCAGGAAAACCGGAGGACAATCGGCAGGAATGTGCCGCTCGATGGAGAGCGAATCGCGCATCCGGAGGTCGTTCTGCCGCCGCTCCCCCAGCAACGCCCGACGGGAACGCTTGTGCGTGCAGGGATCGCTCATGCTCACCACCGGATAGATAGCAGCCACGAAGGCGGGATGTCCGTCTCCGTAGCAGGCCTGCGACAACGCAAGATGCCCGCCAGCCGAAAAGCCCATGACACCCACGCGGCCGCTGTCAATGCCGAATTCCGCCGAATGCTGTCTCACCCAACGGAGAGCAGCCTCCCCGTCATGAAGCATGTCGGGATACTGATGCCCCCGGAAGAGGCAGCGGTAATGCGTGGCCCAGGCCCACCATCCGGCCACACGGTAGCGCAGCACAAAGGCGGAGATGCCGTTGCTCTGCAGCCATTGCGCCACACCGGTGCCTTCGGTCTCCATGTCCAGCCAGCAGTAGCTGCCGCCGGGGCATACCACCACCGCCACTGTGGAACCCTCCGCCACGTATGGCGTAAGCGTCACCTTGCCTTTGCCGTACAGCTGCACAGGTTGCTGCGCTTGCACCGGCACCGCCCAGACAAAAGCCAGCACCCACAGCATCAGCCGCAAGGAAAACCGTCCACATTTCAAACGCACCTCTTTTTCCAACATTTATCGTCTGCCTTATTGCAAATTAAAATTTGCAAAGGTACTTGAAATTTGAATGCGGATTACTGCTTTTATATATATAAATCGTTATATATAATTATATCAGCGGGTTACGATTCGATTAGCCTCAACGATGCCTTGGACCAGTTGCGGGCGCAACCGGAGACACCTCGGAAACGGATTGGGTTCCGGCAAGACAGTTAATAATCCACCTTCCTGTACATCTGCAGCATGTTCATGGTGGT